>JACCDQ011083662.1_pt1 | contig 11210 bp, 10 predicted proteins | sample 7446031 | NCBI WGS metagenome assembly JACCDQ01 (sample SAMN15323442, study PRJNA562643) | freshwater metagenome | isolation source: river surface water | place: USA:Blue River Watershed | collected 2017-08-17
ATAAGGAACGCCCAAATGGCGTTGGGCTTCTTGCAGCAATTTTTGGGTTTGAAGACTTCCCTTTAACGCTTGCGGTGCGTTGGTTAAACTTGGCTTGGGCAGCCCTTGCAATTCCGACGCGTGGCGCTTGGCCCAAACCGGATCTTTGGCGAGCTCTTGCGCGGCCATTTGCCGAAATTTTGTGGGGAAAGTTTCTTGGTCGTAGGTAGGGTTCAATAGTAGCCTGCTTGCTTTGCGATAAACCATTTTGTAGTGGCCCTGAGCAAACAACAAATCAAGTTTTTGCTCCATCGATTTTTGGGCCAAAAAACGGGCATTGAACCCACAAAATAAAACGGTGAAAAAGAGAACCTTTTTAATTGGCATAAAGTTTTCCGTTCATGAAAACAACCGACGTTTGATTGGGTAATTTGACCAATACTTTATTGCCGTATATCTCGAAATCGGCATTCTGAAAAGTGGTGATTTCTTGAAGATTGCCATCGACCAAAGCGCTTACCCCACCGATGATATTGCGAAACACCAATACATTATTTTTGAGTAAGTAGGTCTGTGGCTGATAAGTAGCCACCTGAATGCGCTGACCGTTGGTATAGGCAAAAAAGTAAGAGTTTTCCATCCAGACGCAGATGTCGTCTTTGACGTCCCACAACTCAGATGAAAAATTAGAAAGCGCTGTTTTTTGCCCATTTTGATAATGCCAGAGGTTGCCGTTCATGTCTTCGTACACTACAAATCCGCGGCCTGCCTTGTATTTTTTAATAGGGAAGGATTCCAACTCCATGAAATTACCTTGGTCAAAAACATAAAAAGATTGTGTGTAAGGGTCTTTGAAGCACATGACGTCAGTGCCTAATTGAAAATCCAGCACTTCTTCATTATAGGTGCCGATTTCGAATTTTTGACCGTGCCAATAAACAAAATACGTGTTGCTGTTGTCTTTGTAGACGACTAAGTTTTCTCCAACACGGGCATTCATAGAGAGCCCGTTTGTGATGGTCACTAAACTCTCTACTTTCTGATTCCAGTAAACATTGAGGGCTTGGTAGCGGGTATCTTCAAAGACAATAAGGCTGTCTTTGACAATAAATTCACGTCCAAAATTAGTAAGGACTGTAAACTTGCCGGCATCCCACATTCGCAGGCCCTGAGCAATGCGATACGCCATGAGATGATCGGAAACCTGGTAATCTACGTTTAGTGTAGTGACGTCAATTCGGTTTTTACCATCGTAAATTTTAAGATTGCCGCGGGTGTCTATATAGGCAACCATTTCGTCGCCGGCTTTGTAGTTCAAGATTGGCTGAATCTCGATGGGCCTGAAAAATCCGTCCTGAAAAGAAACAAAATAATTATTGAAGTCGAGGGTTGGAACAATTCCTTGCGCCCAATTGGCAGCAACAAAAAGGAAGGAGCACAAGAAGAAGGCAATTGTTTTGAACGACATTCATCAAAGTTACCAAAATTTAGACCAATAAACGTATCTTCGTAGCGCTTATCCAATTGACTATGAAAAAATCTATTTTATGCGGTCTTTTTTTGCTGGGAAGCGCCTCTTTTTGGGCACAGCAAAAAATCACCTACGAAGCGTATGACCTACCTAACGGGTTGCACGTTATTCTTCACGAAGAACACGCCACACCAATTGTAGCGGTCTCGGTATTGTATCACGTCGGTTCTAAAAATGAGAACCCGAACCGCACTGGTTTTGCGCATTTCTTCGAGCACCTTCTTTTCGAAGGTTCTGCCAATATCGGCCGCGGAGAATACAGCGAGCTCGTCGAAAAAAATGGCGGCACACTCAATGCCAACACCTCCCAAGACCGCACTTATTATTACGAAGTATTACCTTCCAATCAATTAGAGCTCGGTCTATGGCTAGAGAGCGAACGCATGTTACACGCCAAAGTAGACATCAAAGGAATCGAAACACAACGCAGTGTTGTTAAAGAAGAAAAACGTCAGCGCGTAGACAACCAACCCTACGGATCTTTTTTCACCGAAATATTCAAACGCGTTTTTACGTCACACCCATATAATTGGGCGCCAATCGGCAGCATGGAACACCTAGATGCAGCGCAAGAAGAAGACTACGTCAACTTTTACAAAACGTTTTACGTGCCTTCTAATGCGACGCTTTCAATAGCCGGAGACATCAATATCGAACAAACTAAAAAGTGGATCGCTACTTATTTTGGTAGCATTCCAAAAGGGCAGGCAATCAATTTATACCGCGATTTCATCAATCTCAGCGATGAAGCATTTACTGCCAAATACAAAATCCAAAAGAGCGAATTTGACCAAAAGAACTTTATGGCCTCCACATCACCTGCGGCCAAGCAGATCATTAATAGCTACCTTAGTCAACCTTGTGCAATTGAAAGACCGCGCAAAGACAATCAAGCTATTGTAGGCGTAGTCAAAGACACTATCTACGACAACATTCAGTTACCAGCGCTTTTTATGGGCTACAAAATGCCCGCTCAAACACATCCCGACACTTATGCACTTGAGTTTTTAAATGAAGTACTTTCAAGTGGCAGCTCTTCGCGCATCAACAAAGAAATCGTCGAAAAGCGCGAATTAGCACAATATGCTTTTTCATTTAACTATGGATTAGAAGACGCCGGTATTGGCATCATGGCGGCAATTGCACCAAAAGAAGTCTCTTTAGATACCCTACTCGCTGCATTTGACCAACAAATTGCTGCGATTAAAAGCACCCTAATTAGTGAAGAAGAATTCCAAAAAGTGCGCAATAAATTTGAAAACGATATTGCTTCTGGCAATTCAAGCATTGCAGGCATTGCCGAAAATTTGGCAGATAACCACGTATACTACGGAGACGCCAATCGTGTCAATACCTTGCTTTCGAATTACTTAAAAGTCACCAGAGAAGACATCCTGAGAGTTGCCAACACTTACCTCACCCAAGATGCCCGCGTGATCCTTTATTATTTACCTAAAGAAAAATAAGACCCATGAAACGCCTTTTATTCCTTCTTTTTTGGGTTGTTGCCACCTTGGCGCAAGCACAAATTGACCGCAGTATGATGCCTCAGCCAGCAGCTGCTCAAAAAATCAATATCCCTGCCTCACAAGTTTTCACGACCTCAAATGGCATCACTGTCATTTTATCTGAAAACCACAAAATCCCGAAAGTTTCCATCGAATTGAGTTTAGGCAACAGTCCCAAACTTGAGGGTTCAAAAACTGGCCTTGCCGATTTCGCCGGATCTTTATTGATGTCTGGAACTGCAGAGCGATCCAAAGACCAACTAGACCGCGAAATCGACTTCATCGGCGCCAATCTTTCTGCGGGCGCATCTAGTATGTACCTCAGTTGCCTCACCAAACACCTCGACAAAGGCTTAGACCTCATGACCGATGTTTTGTACAATGCAAATTTCCCAGAGAGTGAAGTAGAGCGCATCCGTAAACAAAATCTTTCGGGCTTGCAATCTACAAAGGCCGATGCCGGAGAAATGGCGAGCAATGCCACAAGAGCGGTCAACTTCCCAGGACACCCACTCGGAGAAATCATGACCGAAGCGACACTTCAAAACATCACCCGCGAAGACCTCATCCAATATTATAAATCAACCTTCACTCCGCAAGGCAGCTATTTAGTGGTGGTTGGCGACATCACCAGAGCGCAAACAGAAGCGCTTGTTGAACGCTATTTCTCTAAATGGCAAGGTGGCCCGGTATATCAAGCCGAACTAGGAAAAGGACAATTTGACAAAGGCAACCGCGTCATTTTTGTGAAAAAACCAGGAGCTGTACAATCTGTTGTCTATGTTACATTTCCGATTGACATCCGCTCAGGACACAAAGACCAACTTGCGCTCAATGTCTTGAATGGCATTTTAGGCGGCGGTGGCTTTGGCACGCGCCTCATGCAAAACCTACGCGAAGACAAAGCATTTACCTATGGTTGCTATTCTACGCTCAACATTACTGAGAACGGTTCTTGGATGTCTGCAGGTGGCAACTTCAAAAATGCGGTGACTGATTCTGCGATTACAGAAATTCTCAAAGAATTCGCGGGTATTATTGAAGCACCGGTTAGCGACGAAGAACTGAGCCTTACCAAAAACAACATGGCTGGCGGTTTTGCCCGTTCGTTAGAGCGCCCACAAACCGTCGCGCGTTTTGCACTCAACACCATCAAACAAAAGTTAGCGCCAGACTATTACCAAAACTATCTTCAACAACTTGAAGCAATTAGCAAAGAAGATGTGTTGCGCGTTGCACAGCAGTATTTCACTGCTAAAAACTGCCACATTATTGTTGTGGGTAACGAAGAAATTTTACCAAAACTATTGGTGTTTGACGGCGACGGAAAAATAGAAAAGCTCGACGCATTTGGCGCTCCTATCAAAGAAACCAAAAATGCAACTATTAGCGCAGACCAATTGATAGATGCATATGCAATGGCACTTACAAATACCAGTTCAAAGAAAGCTGCCCTTAAAAAAGTGAAAGCCATCAAGTCCTACACGCGCATCTCTGAAATGAGTTCCGAACAAATTCCGTTTGTGCTCACTTCTACCGACTATTTTTGGGATGGTGGCAAAGAAGCCAGTAAAATGGAAATGCCAGGAATGGTTTTACAAAAATCGTATTTCGATGGCAAAACAGGCTTTACTTTTAGCATGCAGGGCGGACGAGAAGACCTCAAAGAAGAGGAAATTGCTGCCAAACAAAAAGCAACAGGATTTATCCCTGAACTCAACTACAAAGCCACCGGCATGACCTACGAAATCAAGGGCATTGAGAACATCAATGGCGAAGATTGCTACGTCTTATACACCAACGATGGCACCACTGAAAATTACGACTACTACAACGTCCAAACGTATATGAAAATGCGCTCTACCAACATACGTAAAGTGGAAGAAGAAACCATTGAAACCACAATCAATTACCAAGACTTCAAAGATGTCAACGGCTACAAGTTTGCGCACTCATTTGCAATGACCGTTGGCAAAATGAGCCTAAATGGCGTGGTCAAAAGTATCGATGTCAATCCTAAATTGCTCATCACAGCAGACTTCTAAGACTTCATTTACTTTTTTTAAAAAGCCACTTTCGAGTGGCTTTTTTTATAATTTTAAATAATGAAAAAATTTAGCATTCTATTCCTTCTGCTTTCGTTTGGCGCATTTGCCCAAAACACGCTAGTCTCGAGTGGCAACATTTTTGAAGGGGAACCCTATTTAGCTGTGAATCCACAGAATAGCAATCATTTGGTAGCAGCATGGATGGGATTTCAGCTGAATCAAAAAATTGTCATCAAGAGTGTGGTTTCATTAGACGGCGGAGGCTCTTGGTCTGCACCTGTTTGGCAAGCGCATCAGCAAGCAGGTAATAGCAGTGCCGATGTATCACTTGGTTTTGACTCGAATGGGAATCTATACATGGCGTACATCGATTACGACAACGTCAATTTTACAAACGGTGCGGTTATTTGCAGAAAATCTACCGACGGCGGGCTCACTTGGGGGGCAGCAGTGGTGGCTAGGTCTATCAGTTCTTGCCCTAATAAACTTTGTATAGATCGCCCATGGATTGCCGTTGACCCACTTACCGGAAGTATTGTGATCACCAGTACCAATGCGAATCAACCCGGAACAGTTCAGGCACCGTTTCATCCTTATATGGCGGTATCCTCAGACCAAGGCACCAGTTTTAGCTTACAAGAATTAGACAACCCTCCGTATTTGGCAGGGAGTGCGATCACACAACCAATGCCCTCACCTGCATTTGCAAATGACGGTTTATTTATGGCTGTTTATCCGAGTTACGAAACATCGCAGGGCATCTTGCCGCGGGTTATTGAAGTCAATAAACCAGTTGTTTCATCGTTCTATAATTACCAAATTGCTTTTCAAGGCATGGGATTTGGCACCCAAAATGACACCCTCAAACGCGGCGCACATTTGGCGCTGAATCAGGCCAACTCAACACGAGCAAGTTACGTTTTTCTGACAGAAGTATTTGGAGACCCCGACATTGCTATTATTGAAAAGGACAACGGCGGCTGGAGTGCGCCTATCCGCGTCAATCAAGATGCGCAGGGCAAGGGAGTCGTGCAAGATTTAATTTGGTCAGACTACGATACCGACGGCGACCTTGCGGTTTGTTGGAGAGATCGCCGCAATGGTGTGCCTGGCACCTACCAAAGCCCGAGCGAAATTATTTGTCGCATCCAAAGCAACCAAATTTGGGGCAGCGAACTAACGATCAGTCCTTTGGTAGGCCACGACTCTATTTTACTTGAAAACGGCAATGACTTTTTGAATGTCCAATTCACCAATAATCAACTTTACACGATTTGGGGCGATGTCCGTCAAGGAACTTTGAAAATATTCTTAAACCATTTTGACCAATTGAGTAATTCAAGCAACACACTTGGCATTCCTACCTTTTATCCGATTTCTCCGAATCCGAGCAGCGGTATATTCGATATACCAAATGAACTACAGGGCTTGTCTTTTTCTTTGTATGCGATGGATGGTCAAGTGCTTCAAAAAGGAACGCTTCTCAATGAATTGAACCTTTCTCAATACGGATCAGGTACCTACCTATTGAAGGCCGCGCAATACACATTTGCGCTCGTTAAAAATTAGTTGGGCTGTTGATATCTTAAGGGAGGAATTTTAAAAATAAGCGGTATCTTTGAACTATGAGTGAATTTGTTGTTTCGGCCCGCAAATACCGCCCGCAAACCTTCGATAAGGTTGTGGGGCAGCAGTCCATTACCAATACACTCAAAAATGCGATCAAAAACCAACACCTGGCCCAAGCATTCTTATTTTGCGGCTCAAGAGGTGTCGGCAAAACCACCACCGCTCGCATTTTAGCCAAAACCATCAACTGCTTCAACCCTACTCCTGAAATTGAAGCTTGCGACCAATGCGACTCTTGCTTGTCTTTCCATACCGGGAACTCGCTTAATATCTACGAGCTAGATGCCGCCTCCAACAACTCCGTCGACGACATTCGCAACCTCATTGATCAAGTACGCATTGCGGCATAATTAGGTAGTCATAAGGTCTATATCATCGACGAGGTTCACATGCTCTCTGCTTCGGCATTTAATGCTTTTTTAAAGACCTTAGAAGAGCCACCAAAGCACGCCATTTTCATCTTGGCAACCACTGAAAAGCACAAAATCATTCCAACCATATTGTCGAGATGCCAAATCTTTGATTTTCAAAGAATACGCGTCAAAGACATCGCCGACCACCTCGGCAAAATCGCTACCAAAGAAGCCGTTTCGGCAGACCCAGAGGCGCTGCACCAAATTGCCCTCAAAGCAGATGGCGCATTGCGCGACGCGCTATCCATTTTTGATCAGCTGGTCACCTTCGCAGGCAACACCCTTACCTACAAAGACGTACTTGAGAACCTCCACATTCTGGATTACGAGTACTACTTCAAGGTTGTAGAAGCCACAGAAAAAGAAGACATTTCTTCGGCGCTCCTTATTCTCAACGACATCTACGAAAAAGGCTTCGACGGCCATCATTTTGTCATTGGGCTCGCCGAACACCTCCGCAATATCTTGGTTTGCAAAGACCCCAGAACAGCTAGCCTACTCGAGGCACCAGACACCGTCAAACAGCGTTTTGTTCAACAAGCGAACGAAATTGAAGCCACGCGTTTGCTCCGCGGCTTGCAGGTGCTTTCCAAAACAGACGTCGACTACAAAGCCTCTAAAAACCAGCGCTTGCTCATCGAAGTCGCTCTTATGCAGCTCTGCTCACTCAAGCAAGAGCAAGAAAAAAAAAAGGGCTAACTGAGCGCATCGACATCTTACCGTCTCCCAAACAAACCCTTCGCAAATCCAATAGCAATAAGCCAACAACCGTTTCAAATGCAGAAACAAGCGCGGCCCCGCCAGCACTTCCCGTTAAAGAGCCTGCACCACAACTCAGCACGCCTCAAGGCAACGTAAAGGCGAACATCATCTCTATTCGCGAAACCCTCGAAAAAGACAAAGCGAGCAATCAACAAGTTCGTCAAGAAGATTTACCACGGGAAGGCTTTCATTTAGATCATGTCAAAATGTACTGGAAACAATTCGCTTTCCAAGTAAAAGAAGACGGCATGGAAACCTTCTACAACGCGCTCATCAAACGCGATCCCGTGCTCAGAGGAGACGAAATTCTCGAGCTTACCGTAGACAACCTCGTTCAACAAAACTACATACAGACGCACCTCCTGACCTTCAAGGAATTCATGCGAAAGCAACTCAACAATTTCTATTTAGACATCGTATTGGTTCAGGCTGCTCCGGACGAAGAAGAAGTCAAATTTTTAACAGGAAAAGACAAATTTGCAGCTTTGGCGCGCAAAAATCCAAATTTACATGCGCTCAAGAACCGTTTCAATCTAGATATTGACTACTGATGCAACAGCAATGGGTTTTCTTGGATCCTGATCCCGAACTTCAGCAACAAGTTGCGCACTTCAGCCAACAGTGGGCTCAAAATGGCGTTTTTGAAATCAAAAGTTCCGGGACAACAGGCCTGCCGCAGCTGCATCGGTTTACCAAAGCGCAACTGATCCATTCTGCACAAGCGAGCATCGATGCTTTTAGGCTCAATACTGAATCTACCGCTCTTTTGTGCTTGCCGCTAACAAGTGTTGGTGGCCTCATGCTTTTAGCGCGCTCTCTAGTGGGCTCTTTTGGCCTGCTTCTCCAGTTGCCCAGCTCAAGGCCCTTGCAGCATTTAGATCAGCACATCGACTTCGTGGCAATGGTCCCGACACAATTGCAACAGAGCCTCCTGCACGACCTTCCAAAACTTCAAAAATGTGCTAAAATCCTGATTGGCGGAGGCGCACTACCCAAGCCGCTTATCGAGGCTTGCCAGGCAGCAAAACTTGAGGTTTGGCAAAGTTATGGCATGACCGAAACGCTGTCGCATGTGGCCTTGCGCAAGATAAGCCCCATACTTAACGACGCTTTTACGGCCTTGCCTGGCATTACGTTTACAAGTACTGCCGATTGCCTAACAATCCACTATCCTGCTTTACAAGCTCAAGCGCTGCACACCAAAGATATCATTACACTTCATAGCAACACCTCATTTACATGGTTGGGCCGTGCAGACAACGCCATTAATGCTGGTGGTCAAAAAATCATTCCAGAACTTTTAGAGCAAACGCTTACCAAGCATATCGATACTGCATTTTTCATCACCTCTTTACCCGATGACAAGTGGGGAGAAATTGTCGCTATTGTCCTTGAAGGAACAGAACTGTCAGCTGTCCCGGATTTCAAAACGCTAGGGCTTAGCGCTGCAGAAACACCCAAAAAAATCATTTTCGTTCCTGTTTTTGAACGAACCGACACCCAAAAAATCAGGCGGCAGTTCATCCTTCAATCCATCAATTATGCAGACTGGCGATCCGTTTAAAATACTTGGCCTTCAACCAGGTGCGAGCCCCGATGAAATCCGGAGAGCATACCGCAAGTTGGCTAAAAAATACCATCCAGATCGCAACCCTTCAGCTGCGGCCGCCGATCAGTTCATTGCTATTCAAAGTGCTTATGAACAACTGCTCCATCCTGAATCTATCATTGACAATACAGCAGTTGAGCAAAAATACAGAGCAAGACAACAACAATACGACCGAGACCTAGAAGCTTACAAACAAAGACGCGCAGCTGCAAGAGAAAAACTACGGCAGCAAAAACAACAAGAAGAAGCCTATAAAATAGCCTACCTTCAACAATTGAAAACAGGAAAAATTGGCCTTTGGCATCGGGCTGTTGCTTATTTTGGTTTGCTGCTTTTTGCGGTTTTATGGCTCGATTTCTTTTTACCCGAGCGCCAGCAACCGATCATAACAGATGCTTATGGCATACACTCTTACGGAAGCGTAGACAATCACTTGGTTCAGCTCTTTAAAAGCAAAGATGGACGAGCTTTTTGGGTTGCCGATTACCCAAGTCAGAAGCTACCCAAAACGCAACTTTTGAAAAGTATAGAAACACCTTGGCTGCATCAAGTAAAGGCCCTGACTTTTCACGAAGGTTTTTACGCCTATCGCACACCTGTCCACTTTAGCTTTTACTGGGCTCAAGTTTGGATCAGCTTTCTACTGCTTTTACCAATTGTCGCTTGGTATTTTGCCAGTGCTGATATTATTTTTGTGGCGGGTTCGTTTGTGTCGCGCTACGCTATTTTCGGACTCCAATTATGGTTACTCATTTCAGAAAACCGCTGGATTCACCTCTTAAGTTTAGGACATTTATGACCAAAAAAGAAAAAGCCAAATTTGTTGCTGAAACGCTAGAAACGCTCTATCCTGAGACGCCTATTCCACTCGACCACAAAGACCCCTACACCCTACTTGTTGCGGTTTTGCTGTCAGCGCAATGTACAGACGCACGCGTCAATACCGTAACGCCCACCCTTTTTGCGCTTGCTGACAACCCTTTTGATATGGCCTTACAACCCGTAGAAAAAATCCAAGCAATCATCAGGCCCTGCGGACTTTCACCTAAAAAAGCGGCGGCTATTGCCCAACTCTCTCAAATTTTAGTGAAAAAATTCAATGGGGAAGTCCCGCAAAGTTTTGCAGATTTAGAGGCGCTCCCTGGTGTTGGGCACAAAACGGCTTCTGTGGTGATGTCTCAGGCTTTTGGATTTGCAGCTTTTCCGGTAGATACGCATATACATCGACTCCTGATCCGTTGGGGGCTTACAAGTGGTAAAAATGTCGAAGAAACTGAGCGCGATGCCAAAAAACTCTTTGAAGAATCGAGTTGGAATAAATTGCACTTGCAGATCATTTTTTACGGCCGAGAATACTCGCCTGCGCGATCTCCAAAACGAGAAAAAGACTTTATTACCGCCAAAATTGGCACCGCCAAAGCACTCAAAGAGCTCTGTTGATTTCAACAATTGTTCATAAACTCCCTTTACAACTTTTTTATAACTAAGCGCTTGTAGTTTTTCGGTTTCAGGTCGCCTTTAGCTATATTTGTTCAATGGACGCACCTGATAACAATCGCAAACCAATTGCCCGCATCAAAACTGCAGCTCAGCCTTTTGCTGAACTCGGTCGCATACCACCTCAAGCCATTGATATTGAACAGGTTGTACTCGGAGCCATGATGCTCGAAAGCAGAGCTATCAACGACACCATCGATATATTATCGGAGAAGACATTCTACGACGTACGCC
>JACCDQ012206173.1_pt1 | contig 11209 bp, 10 predicted proteins | sample 7446031 | NCBI WGS metagenome assembly JACCDQ01 (sample SAMN15323442, study PRJNA562643) | freshwater metagenome | isolation source: river surface water | place: USA:Blue River Watershed | collected 2017-08-17
ATGGTAGTAGCGCACCTTGCTGCCGTGGTTGCGCAGCATGCGCAGCGTCTCGGCCATGGCGTCCGACTGGGTCGTCACCATGCCACCGTCGCCATAACAGCCCAGGTTTTTGCTGGGGAAGAAACTGAAAGCACCCACATCACCCATGGAGCCTGTCTGACGGCCGCCCACGTGGGCGCCAAAGGACTGGGCACAGTCCTCGATCAGGCGCAGCTTGTGTTTCTGCGCGAGATCCAGCAGGGGCTGGACGTTGGCGGGTTGACCAAAGAGGTGCACCGGCAACAGGGCCTTGGTTTTCGGTGTGATGGCCTTGGCCACTTGGGCCACATCGATGTTCAGAGTTTTCGGGTCAATGTCCACGAACACCGCCTTGGCACCCACATAGGCAATGGCTTCAGCGGTGGCAATGAAAGTGAACGGCGTGGTGATCACTTCGTCGCCAGGGCCAATGTCAGCAGCCAGCATGGCCAGATGCAATGCATCGGTGCCGTTGGCGCAGGTGATCGCGTGCTTGACGCCCAGGTACTTGGCCGCTTCGGCCTCGAAGGCTTGCACGTTCGGACCCAGGATGTACTGGGCCGCGTCCAGCGTGGCCGCCATCGCGGGTTCGAGCTGGGCCTTGAGGTCACGGTACTGGCCCGCCAGGTCAACCATGGGAATGCGCATGGCAATTCTTTCTAAAAGGGACTCAGGAAATCAGCCGTGTGGCTTCGGTGATGCGCTGCACGGCTTCAAGGGCACGGCGACCGGCACGACCGGTCACCTTGGGCTGGCGCTGCTGGCGGACGCTGTCCACGAAGTCCACGATCTCGCTGTACAACGGATCGGCTTCGCCAAAGGACTGCTCCTGCCGCTCAATGGCATTTTCAGGCGCCGCCATCGGATCAACGGCGCCGCGGTAAGTGGTGAGTGTGCGTGCCTGGAAATCCAAGGAATGACAAGCTTGGCTCTGAAACACACGCATTTTGCGTTCGCTCTTGCTGCTCACGCGACTCGCGGTGACATTGGCCACACAGCCGTTGGCAAAACGGATGCGGGCGTTGGCAATGTCGATGTCGTTGGTCAACACACGGGCCCCCGAACAATCCACGCTTTCGACTTCGCTGTCCACCAAGGACAGGATCAAGTCCACGTCGTGGATCATCAGGTCCAGCAGCACACTGACATCGGTCGCGCGCGGCTTGAAGGGCGCCAGACGAGAACTGTCGATGAAACGCGGATCGGAGAGCACGGGCTCCAGTGCCAGTGCGGCCGGATTGAAACGCTCCAGATGGCCCACCGCGAGCACCAGACCTTTTTGATCGGCCAGCGCAATCAACTCATCGGCCTGCTGCAGTGTGGTGGTCATGGGTTTCTCGACCAACACATGGGCACCCGCATTCAGAAAATCGAGGCAAACCGCATGGTGTGCTTGCGTCGGCACCACGATGCTGACGGCATCGACTTGCCCCAGCAGCTCCCGGTAGTCGGTGACCGCGCGACAGCCCAGAGGGTCAGCCACAGCACGCGCCACCTCCTCACGGCTATCGACCACGGCCACCAATTCGCAACCGGGGATCTTGGCGTATTTCTGGGCGTGAAATTTACCCAAATACCCGACACCGACGACTGCACAACGCAATGGTTTCATGATCGAGTCCTTAACCCGCAGAGCGTGCACGACGGCGCACGATGCCGGGTTTACCGACACCGGCCAGGAAATCCAGCATCATCGCGACATCGGGCTGCGCCTCGGGCGTCTGTTGTGCGATCTGCGCGATGCGGGCTTTGGCGGCGTCAAGTGTGAGATTCTCGCGGTACAAGGCCTTGTGCATGGCTTTGACAGCGGCAACGCGGGCCGCAGAAAACCCCCGACGGCGCAAGCCTTCGGCATTGACGCTGCGCGCGTCGGCCGGCTGTCCTTCACAGGTCACGAAAGGCGGCAAATCGGCAAACAGCAGACTGCACATGGCTGTGAAACTGTGCGCCCCCAGTCGCAGGAACTGGCGCACCACAGTGAACCCGCCCAAGATGACCCAGTCATCCACATGCACATGACCCGCCAGCTGGGAATTGTTGGCAAAAATGGTGTGACTGCCAATCTGGCAATCGTGTGCCAGATGCACATAAGCCATGAACAGGTTGTCATTGCCGATGCGCGTGACGCCGCCACCAGACACCGTGCCCGCATTGAAGGTACAGAACTCGCGGATGGTGTTGCCATCGCCAATGACGAGCTGCGTCGGCTCACCGGCATATTTTTTGTCCTGCGGCGCAGCGCCCAAAGCGGCGTAGTTGTGGATGGCGTTGTTCTGACCGATCGTGGTCTTGCCTTCGATCACGCAGTGCGAGCCCACTGAAGACCCCGCACCAATGCGGACACCCGCACCAATGATGCTGTAAGCCCCTACCGTGACAGAGGGGTCCAACTGCGCACCCGACTCGACGATGGCGGTAGGATGAATTTTGCTCATGTTCACCTCAGGCGATTTTGCGCATGGTGCACATCAGGTCCGCTTCGACCGCGACTTCTTCACCCACCAGTGCGCGGGCCTTGAATTTAAAAATTCCGGCCTTCATTCGGTCAATCGACACCTCCAGAATCAACTGATCGCCAGGCTCGACCGGACGCTTGAAACGAGCCCCGTCGATGCCGGCGAAGTAGTAGACGGTGTTGTCATCGGGGGTCGAGCCCAGCGCATCGAAGGACAGCAGGGCTGCAGCCTGCGCCAGGGCTTCCAGCATCAAAACACCCGGCATCACAGGGCGGTGCGGAAAATGCCCCATGAAGAACGGTTCGTTGATGGACACATTCTTGATGGCCTTGATCTTCACGCCCTTCTCGATCTCCAGCACCCGGTCCACCAGCAAAATCGGGTAGCGGTGTGGCAACTGTTTGAGGATCTGGTGGATGTCCATCATGGCTGTTCTTTCTGCAATGTCTGAATCTGTTGTTCCAGCTGCCGCACGCGATCGCGCATGCGGGCCAACTGCTTGAGGCTGGCGGCGTTCTTTTCCCATTGGCTGTTTTCGTCCAGCGGAAACATACCGGTGTAATGGCCCGGCTTCAGAACGGAGCGGGTCACCACCGAGGCGGCGGACACATGGACCCCATCGGCCAGGGTCAGATGCCCCAGAACGACCGCGCCCCCCCCAATGGTGCAATGGGCTCCGATTTTCGCACTGCCTGCCACACCCACGCAGCCCGCCATGGCGGTATGGGCGCCCACGTGCACGTTGTGGCCGATCTGGATCAGATTGTCGAGCTTGACGCCGTTCTCAATGACGGTGTCTTCCAGTGCGCCACGGTCGATGCAGGTGTTGGCCCCGATCTCCACATCGTCACCAATGCGGACTGCGCCGAGCTGTTCGATCTTTTCCCATCGCCCTTCATCTGGCGCAAAACCAAAGCCATCCGCACCAATGACCACCCCAGCATGCACGATGCAGCGCTGGCCAATGTGGCAGCCATGGCCCACCGTGACACGCGAATGCAAGACGGTACCCGAACCGATGTCGGCACCGGCCTCGATCACGCACAAGGGCCCGATCACGGCATCACCCGCCACCCGGGCTTGTGGATCCACCACCGCAGAGGGATGGATTTGCGGCCGTTCGGGCAAAGGGTGCTGCTGACGCCACAAACGGGTCAGGCGGGAAAAGTAAAGGTAGGGGTTGTCCGTCAGGATACAGGCGGGTCGGTTGGCCGCCATCGGCTGCATCTCTGGCGCCAGGATCACCGCGCCCGCCTGACTCGCTTCAAGCTGGCTGCGGTAACGCGTGTGGCTGAGAAAACTGATGTCTTGCGGGCCTGCAGACTGCAGCGGCGCGAGTCGCTGCACCTCCTGCGTGGGCGAACCGGTCAATTCCCCTCCCAGGGTTTTGACGATGAATCCCAGGCTCAGCGCCACAGTGGTCGTTGCTCCCCGGGATCACTTGGCCGCGTTGAGCGCCTTGATGACCTTGTCGGTGATGTCGTGCTTGGGGTTGACGTAGACGGCCTCTTGGAAGATCACGTCATACTTTTCGGATTCGGCCACCTGCTTGACCGCGCGGTTGGCGCGCTCGACCACCACCTGCTGCTCTTCGTTCTTGCGGGCATTGAGGTCTTCCTGGAACTCGCGGCGCTTGCGCTGGAAGTCGCGGTCCTGCTCCACCAACTGCTTCTGGCGGGCATTGCGTTGGCTTTCAGACAAGGTCGGGGCCTCACGCTCCAGTTTTTCGGAGGCGGCTTTCAGGGTGTTGCCGGTGTCGACAAGCTCCTTTTCACGCCTGGAGAATTCTTGCTCCAACTTGGCCTGCGCCTGCTTGGCCGAGGCCGCCTCGCGGAAAATGCGCTCGGTGTTGACAAAGCCCATTTTGAATTCCTGGGCCTGGACCAGGGAAGCGCTACAGGACAAGGTGCCAGCGATCAGCGCCAGCAAAACCCGGGGAAGACTGGTTTTCATTAGAAGGACGTTCCGATCTGGAATTGGAATCTCTGGATTTTATCGGTAGAACGCGCATTGATCGGATTGGCGATCGAGAAGCGCAAGGGCCCCATGGGCGAAATCCAGCTCAAACCGACGCCGAAGGAGGAGCGCAACTGGCTCAGATCCACATTCTCGTTCTGGGAAAAAGCGTAGCCGGCATCGACAAAACCGAACATGCGCAAGGTTTTGTCGTTGCCTGCACCAGGGAACGGTCCGATCATCTCGGCATTGAACACCACTTTCTTGGCGCCACCGACGTATACCGGGTTGGTATTTTGTGGCGGATGCGAGGGCTCGCTATAACCCAAGGTGGATTGCTGATACCCCCGCACACTGCCCAAACCACCCACGTAGAAATTCTTGAAAATGGGGAAATCCTGACCATTGAGCCCCTTACCCCATCCCAGATCAGTGTTGAAGGCAAAGGTGTATTTTTTGGTCAACGGGATGTACTGTTGGAATTGGTAATTGGCGCGCACATAGCGCGAATCGCCCGCCACACTCCAGTCTGAGAAAAATCGCTGGTACGCACCTTTTGTTGGCACCAAGGCACTATCCCTACCGTCTCTGGCCCAGCCAAGTGTCAGGGGCACAGCCGTACGGCTGCCAACATAATCGGTCCAGATATTCGGCAACGGGGCCACCGTACTCGTTCCGGGGCGCACTTCGGTCTGTTCCAGGTTGGCGCCAACAAACACCGTGTCTTTTTCAGTCAGGGGCACACCAAAGCGCATGCCCACCCCCGAGTTGATGATGCTGTAGGAGTTGAGGTCACCGTAATAGGGGCGGCTGGTCCGGTAGAACGCATCCAGGGTCCGGGAAATACCGCCCTCGGTGTAATAAGGGTCCGTCGTGCTGAGCACAATGTTGCGGTTGTATTTGCTGGTGTTGACCTGCAAGGACAGGTAGTTGCCCGAACCAAAGGCGTTTTCTTGGGTGATGCCAAAGGTCAAGGCGACCTTCTCAAACGAGGAGAAGCCCGCGCCCAGCGTGATGCTGCCCGTCGGTTTTTCCGTGACATTGAACTGCAGGTCCACCTGGTCAGGCGATCCGGGCACCTCTTGGGTTTCAACATTGACCTCGGTGAAAAAACCCAGGCGGTCCACACGGTCCCGCGACAGCTTGATCTTGTCACCGTCGTACCAGGCCGCTTCGTATTGACGCAATTCCCGACGGATCACTTCGTCTCGGGTCCGGTTGTTGCCCGCCACCTGGATGCGCCGCACATAGGCCCGACGGGACGGTTCGGCTTGCAGCACCATCGCCACACGGTTGCTGCTGCGATCGATTTCGGGTTTGGGCTCCACGCGCGCAAAGGCGAAGCCAAACTTGCCAAAGTGGTCCGTGAACGCTTTGGTGGTCTCGGCCACGGTCTCAGCGTTGTAGGGCTGGCCCGGCTGGATCTTCACCAGCGACTTGAATTCGTCTTCCTTTTCGAGGTAGTTGCCCTCCAGCCGAACGGCAGAGACGACAAAGCGCTCGCCTTCCGTGATGTTGATGGCAATCGACATTTCTTGTTTGTCAGCCGACATCGAGACCTGGGTGGAATCGATGCGGAACTCCAAAAAGCCACGCGCCAGGTAGTAGGAACGCAGACTTTCCAGGTCGCCATTGAGCTTGGTCCGGGAATAACGGTCGGACTTGGTGTACCAGCTCATCCACCCGCCTGTGTCGAGGTTGAGCTGATCACGCAGGGTACTTTCAGAGAAAGCCTTGTTGCCGATGATCTGGATCTGTTTGATCTTGGCCGGCGCACCTTCGGTGATGGTGAACGACAGGTTCACGCGGTTGCGTTCAATGGGGGTGGCCGTGGTGACCACTTCGGCACCGTAAAGGCTGCGGCCAATGTACTGGCGTTTGAGCTCCTGCTCAGCTTTGTCGGCCAGCGCCTTGTCATAGGGGCGCCCATCGCTCAGACCCACTTCCTTGAGCGCCTTGAGCAACACGTCTTTGTCGAACTCCTTGAGCCCAATGAATTCGAGTCCAGCCACAGTGGGGCGCTCTTCCACCACCACCACCAGCACATCGCCCTGGGTTTCCAGGCGAACGTCTTTGAACAGGCCCAAGGCAAACAACGCACGGATGGCAGCGGCGCCCTTGTCGTCGTTGTAGGTGTCCCCCACGCGCACTGGCATGGAGGCGAACACGGTGCCGGGCTCTACCCTTTGCAGGCCTTCCACCCGGATGTCACGGACCGTGAACGGATCGACAGCCCAGGCAGGCAGTGCCAACGCCAGCGAAGCCAGCAAGCCCATGGCCCGTGGTCGCAATGAAAGAGAAGAGATCAAGGTCATGGACGTTGCGTCAATCAGAAAGAAAACAGGGCACCACGGGTCGAAGGCCTCCCATGCGCTTGCCGCTGTCGGGCCAGCGGGAATAATACCTTACGCATCACCCGCCAGTCCCCATTTCAGGCAGACAAACCGCTCACCACGCCGAGCGCACAGTGGCGGGCTTCGCGGTCGATTTCCAGCAGGTCTTCCAGCGTTTGCGGCAGCGCAGGGGTCAACACATCAAGCGCGCCCGCATTGACCGAGTGGATCTGGTCAAACCGAATCCGCCCGTCCAGGAAAGCCTGCACCGCCACCTCATTGGCCGCGTTGAGGACAGCGCACGTGCCAGACGGCGCTCGCAAAGCCTCAAAACCCAGCCGCAGGCCCGGATAACGGCGCGGATGGTCATTCGCATGGATCGATTCGAAGGTCATGGCCTGCAAGCGACCGAAGTCCAGACAGGCGGCTCCCGAACCCATGCGTTCAGGCCAGCTCAAGCCGTAGGCAATGGGCACACGCATGTCGGGGGTGCCCAGCTGGGCGACAACCGATGCATCCTTGTACTGCACCATCGAATGGATGATGCTTTGCGGATGGATCACCACATCCAACTGGTCGACCCCCACACCAAACAGGTAGCGGGCTTCAATCACCTCCAGCACCTTGTTCATCATGGTGGCGGAATCCACCGAGATCTTGCGCCCCATGGACCAGTTGGGGTGTGCGCAGGCCTGCTCAGGCGTCACCTCGCGCAGACTGTCCGGGTCACGCTGCCGAAAAGGCCCCCCGGATGCCGTCAGAATGATCTTGTCAATGCGGGCCTGCCACGTGGCTGGATCTTCCGGCAAGGACTGGAAAATCGCGGAGTGTTCGCTGTCAATGGGCAAGAGGGTTGCCCCACCCTGGCGAACCGTCGACAAGAACACGTCCCCACCCACCACCAGGGCTTCCTTGTTGGCCAGCAAAAGACGTTTGCCAGCACGTGCAGCCGCCAAACAAGGCGACAGGCCCGCTGCCCCAACGATGGCCGCCATCACGGCATCCACCTGCGGATCAGACGACACGTCATCCAGCGCAGCTTCTCCCGCCAGAACTTCTGTGGGCAAGCCATTGAACTTCAGTTTTTCAGCCAAGGCACGCGCGGGTTCGGCCTGAACCATCACCGCATAACGGGGACGGAATCGAACGCACTGCTCAAACAGCAAATCGACTTGCCGCGAAGCGGTCAACGCATGGACCTCAAAACGCTCCGGGTGGCGGGCCACCACGTCCAGCGTGCTGGTGCCAATCGAGCCTGTGGAGCCCAGCACCGTGAGCCGCATCCGGCCAGGCGTTTGGGTCATGCCTGCCACTCCAACCAACGCCAGAGCATCAGCGCCAAAGACAGTGTGGGCAACAGGGCATCGACCCTGTCGAGCACCCCACCATGGCCAGGCAACAGGTTCGAGCTGTCCTTGACGCCGGCACTGCGCTTGACCAGTGACTCCACCAAATCCCCAACAATGCTCATGGCGGTCAAAAAGGCCCAGGCCGGTACAGCCAACCACCAGCCCTGCTGCCACAGCCGGGTATGCAGGCTGGCTTCCAGTGCCGGGTGTGCGCTGTCCCAGATGAGCCAGAGGGCCGCCACCAACAACACCCCAAAGAAACCGCCCAGAGCACCCTCCCAGGTCTTGCCTGGGCTGATGGCCGGCGCGAGTTTGCGCTTGAAAATCCGACCACCCAAGGCGCGGCCAGCAAAATAAGCCACCACATCGGCCGCCCAGACCAGCACCAAGACGGACAACAGGAAATTGACACCCACCCGGTGCGCCTGGATCAGCGCCAGCCAGGCCACCACCAACAGGCCCAATCCGACCAGCCAGCGCCCTGTGGCAGGCACCCGACCCCAACCCTGGACACCCCCACGCAGCATGCCCACACCCAGCAGCACCCAGGCGGCGCCACTGACCAGCCACAAGGCTGCCGGCACGTGAAGGCCCCAGGCATCCACTGCCCACACGGACATCAGAAAGCACAGCACAGCACCGACCATGGCCATCCGGTCAGAGCGGCCATTAAGGCGCCCCCACTCCCAAGCCCCGGCGCTGATCATGAGCAGGCTCAGCCCCATGAAATACTGTTTGTTGGCACTGAACAGCGCCGGCAAAAGCACCGCCAGCAAAGCCAACGCTGTGATCACCCTTTGTTTGAGCATGCTGCCTCCCGCAAAAAAGGCCGCTGCAGGCGGCCTTGTCGTGTGGATTGACTGATCGGGACCATCTGGCTCAGACGGCCATGATGTCCTGTTCTTTGGCCGCCACCAGCTGATCGATTTCGGCGATGCGCTTGTCGGTCATTTTCTGAATATCAGCCTCGCTGCGCTTCTGATCGTCCTCGGTGGCTTCCTTGTCCTTGACCAGTTTCTTGACCGCTTCGTTGGCATCTCGACGCAGGTTGCGGACCGCCACCTTGGCGTGCTCACCTTCTGACTTGACCAGCTTGGTCATTTCACGGCGGCGCTCTTCACTCATGGGCGGCATCGGCACACGGATCAGGTCCCCCATGGAGGCCGGGTTCAGGCCCAGGTCACTCTCGCGGATGGCTTTTTCAATCTTGGGTGCCATGCCCTTTTCCCAGGGCTGAACACTGATGGTTCGGGCGTCAAGCAGTGCCACGTTTGCCACCTGCGACAGGGGCACCATGGAGCCGTAATAATCCACCTGCACCGCATCGAGCAAGGCTGGGCTGGCGCGACCAGTGCGGATCTTGGACAGGCTGTTTTTGAATGCAGCGATGGATTGCTCCATCTTGCTTTCGGCGTTTTTCTTGATGTCTGCAATCGTCATGTTGATCTCCGGTATCGGGCGACTCAAACGTGCACCAGTGTGCCTTCGTCCTCGCCCATCACGACACGCTTGAGCGCACCATTTTTGAAGATGGAAAAGACCTTGATCGGCAGTTTCTGGTCACGGCACAGCGCGAAAGCCGTGGCGTCCATGATGCCCAGATTTTGACTCATGGCCTGGTCAAAGCTGAGCTGGCTGTAACGCGTCGCCTTGGGGTCCTTCTTGGGGTCGGCGGTGTATACGCCATCCACCTTGGTGGCCTTGAGCACCATCTCTGCACCAATTTCAGCACCCCGCAGGGCCGCAGCCGTATCGGTCGTGAAAAAGGGATTGCCGGTGCCCGCTGCAAACACCACGACCTTGCCCTCTTCGAGGTACTGCAGGGCCTTGGGACGCACATAGGGCTCCACCACCTGGTCGATGCCGATGGCCGACATGACACGGGCCGTCAGGCCAATCTTGTTCATGGCGTCAGCGAGGGCCAGCGAGTTCATCACCGTGGCCAACATGCCCATGTAATCGGCCGTGGCACGGTCCATGCCGGCAGCACCACCGGCCACGCCGCGAAAAATGTTGCCGCCGCCGATCACCACCGCCACTTCAACCCCCAAACGGGTCACCTCGGCGATTTCGCTCACCATGCGCTCAATGGTGGCGCGGTTGATGCCAAACTGGTCATCGCCCATGAGGGCCTCACCGGACAACTTGAGCAAAATGCGCTTGTGGGCCGGTTTGGCTGGGGTCATGGGCAATTCTCCTGGGCGGGGTTGGGTGGCGGTCAGTTTAATGCGTCTGTGCGACGAATGATCAGGCAGCGCCTTTGGCAGCGGCCACCTGAGCAGCCACTTCGGCAGCGAAGTCGTCGACCTTCTTCTCAATGCCCTCGCCCACCACATACAGGGTGAATGCCTTCACAGAGGTGTTGGCGGCCTTGAGCATCTGCTCAACGGTCTGCTTGTCGTTCTTCACAAAGGGCTGGTTGAACAGCGACACTTCCTTGAGGTACTTCTGCACCGAGCCTTCAATCATCTTGGCGGCGATGTCGGCAGGCTTGCCAGATTCGGCCGCCTTGGCAGTGGCCACAGCACGCTCTTTCTCGATCAGCTCGGCAGGCACGTCAGCGCTGGTCAGGGCCACAGGCTTCATGGCAGCCACGTGCATGGCCACGTCCTTGGCGGCCTGCTCTTCGCCATCGAACTCGACCAGCACGCCGATGCGGGTGCCGTGCAGGTAAGAAGCGGTCTTGCCGCCAGTCACGCGCTTGAAGCGGCGGAAGCTCATGTTCTCGCCGATCTTGCCGATCAGGCCCTTGCGCACTTCTTCCAGGGTTGGGCCAAAGCCGTCCTGGCTGTAGGCCAAAGCGCCCAGTGCCTCGATGTTGGCCGGGTTGTGCTTGGCCACCAGCTCGGCCGCTGCCTTGGCCAACGCCAGGAAGCTGTCGTTCTTGGTCACGAAGTCGGTTTCGCAGTTGACTTCGATCATGGCACCGGTAGTGCCTTCCACGAAGCTGGCGACCACGCCTTCAGCGGTCACGCGGGAGGCGGCCTTGCCCGCCTTGGTGCCCAGCTTGACGCGCAGGATCTCTTCGGCCTTGGCCATGTCGCCATCGGCTTCGGTCAGGGCTTTCTTGCACTCCATCATGGGGGCATCGGTCTTG
>JACCDQ010643521.1_pt1 | contig 11208 bp, 6 predicted proteins | sample 7446031 | NCBI WGS metagenome assembly JACCDQ01 (sample SAMN15323442, study PRJNA562643) | freshwater metagenome | isolation source: river surface water | place: USA:Blue River Watershed | collected 2017-08-17
AACATACGGTCAAGTATTTCCATCGGTAAACTTTTGTCCTACTGGCGGAATTAATTCAGATACCTTCAATTCGTATTTAGAATTAAAGAATGTCATTAGTGTAGGCGGTTCATGGATGATGAAATAATACGTTTAGAAATAATTAAAATTAAAAAGGGGAGCTTAAAAAATTAAGTTCCCCTTTTCTTTATTCTACTCAAAAAGAATAAATGAAAACGTTAATATCCTGGATTTTGCACCAAATTTGGGTTTAATACGATATCCGAAGTTGGAATTGGGTACAAGTTCAAGTGAGAAGAAGTGCTAATTCCATTTACATCACCACCTTTGAAAGGCCACACATAAGACCCACCAGTGAATTTATCAAAACGAATTAAATCTGTTCTTCTTGTACATTCCCAATGTAATTCTCTTGCGCGTTCATCTAAAATGTCATCAAGTGTCATTGATGCAAAATTATGCGATGCATTTCCATAAGCGCGCTCACGTAACATGTTCACATATGAAACTCCTTGGCTTGTACTTCCACCGCCACGCAATGCAGCTTCTGCATACATTAAATATACGTCTGCAAGTCTGAACATAGGGAAGTCAATGTCAACAAACGCAGTTGTACCATTGTTTGAAGCATTTGAACCAAGCGAAGTTTTGTTTTTGAATTTAGGTAGAGCGTAACCTTGAGTAAATGTTGACAAACTTGTGATATCTTTCGACTGACCATTCGTGTAAAATTGATAACGACTGTCCAAAGTTGTGTCTGGGAATTTGTCAACGAAAGGAGCCGTAGCTCTCAAACCTCCCCATTTACCATTTACTCCATAATCTGCTGCAACCATACTTCCTCCAAGAGATGCACATACTAAAAATGTTGTTCCTCCCCATGTTTGTGCATACAGACCATCATAAACTACTGGGAAGATGATTTCTGGAGAATTATCATTGTCGGCAAGGAATAAATCAGTGTATTTGTCATCTAACGTGAACGCTCCTGAATTAATTACTTTTGTACAATAGGTTGCACAGTCAGCATAACGATTTGTTCCTGCATATACTTCAGCATTTAGATAAATACGTGCAAGTAGGAATTGTGCAGCCGCCGAACTTGCTCTTCCATATGGCGCAGCTCCTGGGCTCAACAAACTATTTTCAATTGCTAATAATTCTGATTCTACGTAATCAAATAAATCAGATCGTGTAATACGTTCCGGTTGAAATGCTCCAACTTTATCATCTTCTGTAACGAAAGGTACATTTCCAAATAAATCCATTGCGTGTGAATAACTCAATGCTCTCAAGAAACGTGCTTCTGCAGTATATGTGCGAATTGTAGCTTTTTGAGCCTCTGTGAAACCGCGTTCTGTCATTTTTTCTTCAGTCGTTTCACGAATGAATTCATTGCACAATGTAATTTGATAGAAAATTCGGAAATACATTCCTTTTACAAATGAGGTTTCTGGTGACCACGTGCACTTGTTTAATTCTGGAATACCTGGGTCATTCCAACCACAAACTGCCTCGTCAGTAGGTAATTCTTGCAGATTGAATAATACACGGACGTAAGCCGAAAATCCTTCATCGATTCCTGCAATATCACCTTTTCCAGCTGGACCTTGAATTCCAGTCATGGATAATCCTGAATATAACTTAGCAAGAACGTGCATGTAGTTGTCATAATCACCATATACTACTTCTACATTTAAACCATATTTTGGAGTTTGGTTCAACTGTTTTTTACATGATTCTAATCCGCTAAAAAATGCGATAGAACCTATTATTGCGAATATTTTTAATGTACTTTTCATCGGTCTATTAATTAAAATTCGAATGTTAAATTTAAAGAGAACACGCGTGGACGTGGATAAATGTTGTTATCGATTCCACCATTAACTTCTGGATCTTGACCAGAATATTTTGTTAAAACAAATACGTTTGAAACTACGAATGAAGCATTTAATCCTACTTTTTCTTTTGTCCATTTCATCTTACCGAATTTATATCCAATATTGATGTAGTCCATTCGAAGGAAATTCGCTTTTTCCAAGTAATAGTCACTTAATAATTGTCTTTCAGTAGTTTTAGCAAACTCTTCATTATTGTACAAGGTTGTAATATTGTTCAAATATCCTTGCGTACCATTGATTGCCTGTAAAGTACCATTGTTCGAATGAATGTTGTTGTAGATGTATCCTCCTAATTCACTTCTCATCGACATTCCTGCAAACCATTTTTTGTAATTAAAATTCAATGTCAAGCCTAAAAACCAATTTGGTGCTGCCTTTTCAAACATGTATCGGTCAGAAATATTGATAATACCATCTCCATTTCGATCAACATAAGCGTCAGTATCTGTGTATTTAGGACCAGTTGGGTTAGAAGCATCAATTGGTGCTCCAACTTCAATCGGTTTTCCATTAGCATCATATCTTTGTTCATAAACGAAATATGAGAAAGTTGGACTACCAACCTGATGCACTTGAACAGTATTTCCAATACCACCAGAAATACCACCTACCAAAATTCCAGGAGAATTTGGATCTTCAACTTGAGACAATTTTAAAACACTATTTTGATTGTAAGTTGCATTAGCTAAGATGTCGAAACGGAAATCTTTTTTCGCAATTACACCAAAATTACCACTCAATTCAATCCCTTGATTACGCATACTTCCAACGTTCGTTAGAATTTGATTAGTGAAATTAGTTCCTGCTGGCACAGGTACTACGGCTAACAAATCAGTCGTTTCTTTACGATAAATATCAATTGTACCACTGATTCTGTCTTTTTTCAATCCGAAATCAAGTCCAATGTTATAACTTTTAGTCGTTTCCCATTTCAAGTTAGCATCAAATCCGTCAGGTCTAAATACAGTGTAGAATTGTCCTCCAAATGCATACTGAGCAGTTGATGCTCCTTCGTAGTAATTTGAAATGTAAGCGTAATCACCGATTCCATCTTGCTGACCAGTTACTCCATATCCAGCACGAATTTTTAGCATGTTTAACCATTTTGCTTTCACCATGAATTTTTCTTGCGTAACAATCCAAGCTGCTGAAACAGATGGGAATAATCCCCAACGTGTCTCTGGACTAAAGCGCGAAGATCCATCTCTTCTCAAAGTAGCATTTACGACATACTTGTCATTGAAGGTGTAAATACCACGGCCATAGAATGATAATAATGCATTTTTCGTGTAGTTTGGATAAATCGATGACGGTTGAGCGATAATTGAATCTTGTGCTTGATTGTATGTCGCATTGTTTGGTCCCATTGAAAACCAATCTTGGTAAGAATAACCAGCTGTAATATCGATGAGGTGTTTACTTTTTTTGTCTCCGTTATTGTAGTTTACATATGCTTCAATTAACTTGTTTCCTTTTGTTTGACGGTATGTGTAGTAACTTCCTCTACTATAATAACCCGACGCAGAATTGGAATCAACTGTAACGGAACCAATTCCCTCTGCTTGATCAGTACCAACATTTACAACTGCTTTAATTTGAGGGAAGAAATGCAATTTGTAGGTTACTTTTGCATTTCCAATGTAACGTGCAACGCTACTGTGATCATCTCTTGATTTCAAAAGTCCTAAAGGATTTTTTGGTGCCAGTGTATTTGGTAAGCCTGTGTCTGTCCATTCAAAATAACCATTGTAAGCAGAATTACCAGAATTTACTGATTGAGTTGGATCAAAATAGGCTGCGCCTAATGCTGCTCTGTTCGCGAATTGAGAATACGTTTGAACAAATCGTTGGTTTACCTCTAATAATAAATGATTATCAAGGAAACTTGGAGTAAGGTTTAATGAAACAGAAGTTCTGTTAAATTGATCGCCTCTTAAAAGTCCATTTTCCAAGCGGTTACCAAAAGACAAGCGGTAAGGTAATTTTTTGATACCTCCCGTTAGCGAAACATTATTGTCTGTAACATATGCTGAATGAAAAACTTGTTTTTGCCAATCTGTATTTGCTGAACCAAGTAAAGCTGCTTGAGCAGCTGTTCCATTTTCTGTTACCAATGTTCTATATTCATCGGCATTCATTACCTGTGCATATTTCGCGATTGTAGAAAGCGAGTGTTTTGTGTCAAAGACCACCTTTAATGGTTGGTCAGCTAATCCATTTCCTTTTTTAGTTGTAATTAAAATTACACCATTTGCACCTCTTGAACCATAAATTGCAGTTGCAGAAGCATCTTTTAAAATGACAAACGATGCAATGTCATTTGGGTTAATCAACGATAAGGCGTTGGCAGAACCGGAAATCCCTCCATTATCCAACGGAACACCATCTACAACAATTAGCGGATCATTACTTGCGTTAATCGAAGTTCCACCTCTTAAACGAATTGTACTTCCCGAACCTGGCGCACCGTCGTTTGTGTTGATTTTAACCCCTGCAGCTTTACCCATGATAAGTTGCTCAGGTGTTGAAACTGATCCTTGAACGAAATTTTTATCATTAATTACAGTTGCAGATCCTGTTAAATCGGATGTTCGAGTTGTTCCATATCCAATTACAACTACTTCATCCAATACCTTTTCTTCATTTTTCAAGACAACGTCTGAAATGATCGTTTGTCCTCCATTAACAACAACCGACTTTGTGAAGGTTATGTATCCTGTTAATCTATATATGATGTTGTAGGATCCTGCTTCTAACATTGGAATTTCATAATACCCTTTGTCATCTGTATAAGCACCCTTTCCTTTTCCTTCCAAAATTACGGAAACATTGAAAACTGGTTGTCCAGTCGAATCTTTTACAATTCCTTTAATTGTGCCCCCTTGTCCAAAGGAATACATACCGGTAAGAAGAAAAAATAGCAGTGTAGTAGTGGCTGTTTTTAACGTTTTTTTCATACTAATAGCATAATTAGTTAACATTTAAGCGTAGATGTTTTGCTTCAAATATATTAATTTATTTTAAATGTCAAAATGACACTAAGTTATTTTTTACTGAAGGTCAATAAGTAATTTTGATTCTAATGAATTGATTAAAATGCTTGTTTTCAGTATTTTATTGTTTTTGTCGTATTCATAGGCTATTTTTGATTTACCCAATTTTAGTGCCTTAGGACAATTATTAACATTGTGAATAATTATTTCAACAGGTTTTGAAATATCCATAGTGTTATAATTAGACTCAACAATAAATTGCAGAATAGATTTCTTTTTTCTCTTTAAAAAATTCATACGCATAAGAAAGTAATTTCCAGTTTCCTCAACGGTTGCATCTAAGCCATCATCTTCGTAAAGCATTCCACTACTTGCGTCGACACTATTATCGAAATAAAAATGAACTTGTAATTTTTGATTTTCATAGTCTTTTGTATTGCTCAAGTTGGTTTTCATTGGGATGAAGGAGCCAGCTTTGACATAAACAGGAATATGTTCTGAACTTACAGCTACATTCACAGTTGAAGTTGTATTTTCATCATTTATCGAAAATCTCCTATCCGAATAGAAGTCAAACCAAACACTGTTTCTCGGAAAATAAACATCAACATTTGTACAATTTGGTGTAGTAATTGGAGTTACAAGAAATGCATCTCCCCACATGTAAGTTGACTTAATTTCCATCGCACTTGGATCAAAGTACGCCTCGTAAAAAACCGGACGCATGAGTGGTATTCCTGTTTTAAAATTGGAATAAGCAAGCGTGTAATTGTAAGGAAGTAAGTTATATCGTAATTGAATTGCCTTTTTTGCCAATGCCTTGGTTTGATCATCCTTAAAAATGGCTTCACTTGCAACCTGTTCTTGGCTGTGAGGTCTAAAAATGGGTTGGAATGTACCATATTGTAGCCATCGCACATATAATTCTGGATCATCATTGTCTCCTGCAAAACCTCCTAAATCCGAATGCATATAAGCAATTCCTTGCATTCCCATTTGTAAAGAGATTTCCATTTGTGATTGCAATCCTCCCCAGGTTCTATTGACATCGCCCGACCATGGAATTAATCCAAATCGTTGAGATCCGGCAGCACCAGCACGCATTAAAATGAAAGGTCGTTCTTTTGGAAACTCGCGTTTATATCCTTCTGAAAGTATTCGAGCCCAATCATGACCGTAGACGTTATGCACTTCATTTGCAGAGTAATTTGAATGAAGTAGCTCTTTTGGATGAACTTCTGGTTCCCCTAAATCGCCCCAAAAACCATTTATACCCATTAAGTGCAGGTTTTTGTAAATACCCCAAAACCAAGAAGTTGCTTTTGGATTATATAGATCGATTAGGCCCGTATTTCCAAAATAAAAATTATATGTAAATGGATTACCAAGTGCGTCTTTACATAAAATATCTTGATCAACTGCCTCTTTCCATCTGTTGGATGTGGTGAGAATGAATGGTTCAGTAATTAAAATCGTTTCAATATTTTGAGTGTGAAAATCATCAATCATCTTCTTCGGCGTGGGAAAGGAATCAGAGTAAAATTCAAGATTCCCCAATGTTCCTTGTATATCTTTACCAAACCAATATAAATCCAAAATAACCGCATCCAAAGGTATGGAGTCTTTTTTAAATTGATTAACTACAAAACGCGTTTCGGCTTCTGAATGATATCCAAATCTACTTGCAAAGTTTCCAAACGCCCATCTTGGTGGTAAAGGTTGGTGTCCAGTAAGATCAACATATGCAGAAATTAGATCCTCCCAAGTAGTGCCAGCAATTACTTGATAAGTCTTTCTTCCACTTATTGTTTGATAGGTTAATGTGTTGTTTTTTTTCGAGTCTAAATCTAAAAATCCAATTGGTGCATTATCAAAATGAAGCATGTAATGTTTTGAGCTAATGACAATTGGTAAAGTATAATTCATTAATTCAGAATGGGTCTCATATCCGTAATGAGCCTTATTGTATAATTCTAATTTGTAACCTCTTCGGTTCATTCCTAGTGCTCTGGCTCCACCACCAAATAATAGTTCATCTTGTTCAAGATTAAAATCCAAATTTTCAAATGTAGAATCTTTTGAATAGCCATTTTTTTCGGAGATTAATAGTTCCCCTTGATAAAAGTAGTTTAATTGAAATGGCTGCTTTGAAACAATAACTTGCATGTTACTGTTTGTTAAAGTAAGATCTTCTTTCGTTTCATTCACTTTAATAGCATTTGACAATTTAGGTAAAACAACCGCATGTGAGCTTTTTTGCATTGATTCTCCATTTGGAAGAAATGTTGTTTCAATTACTTGATCAGAAATAGCACTAATCAGATAGCTACCATCGGACGTTTGAATCACTAGAGCAGAATCAGTTTTTGTAAAACCTTTGTAGGTACGTTGAACGTTTTGTGCTAATGAATAACTCGATAAAACAACAGCAAATAGTAGAAAATTCTTCATATTAGTTTTTTACAAGTTCAATAATGAGTGAACTTTTAGCATCGATGCTTAGTTCATCTTTTAATTCGTATTTTGTTCCTGAAATCACTTCATTTACCGAATGAAATCCCGATAATTCTTCAGAATATCTTTTCAAATTAATGGTTTGATTTTCAGTTGAGTTATTCAGAACAATCATCACTTTTTCATTATTCAATTTTCTGAAATAAACATAGATGTTGTTTTGAGGGATGAATTGAACTGTTTCACCATGATGAACTGCATCAGAAGTCAGGCGCCAATTCAATATTTTTTTTGTAAATGAGAAGTATTCCTCTTGATCTTCTGTTCTTCCACTTTTAGTGAATGCGTTTTGTGAATCTGTTTGCCATCCACCAGGAAAATCCCTGCGAATATCTGCGTCACCTTTATCTTTGTTTCCTTTCATTCCGATTTCACTGCCGTAGTAGATTTGGGGAATTCCTCTGCTTGTGGCTAAAAGTGTAAGCATTAATTTATAATCTTGAATTGAAGCGTAAATTTCATTAAACCTTTGAGTGTCGTGGTTTTCGGAGAAAATTAACAGGTTGTTTGGATTTTCATAGACAAAGTCCAATGCTAAATTGTCATAAAATCGCATTAAACCGTTATTCCAATTTGCAGCAGTTTCAGAAAACGCCTTCATCATTCCTTCTTGCAGCGTGAAGTCCATAATTGTTGGTAAATGGCTATTGTAGCTTTTACTCGCAGCTAAGGGACTGTCTTTTTGCCAAAATGAATTTTGTGCTTGTGTACTCATCCAAACTTCCCCAACGATATTAAAATTTGGGTATTCTTGCATTATAGCTTGGGTCCAATTTGCAATGCCTTCCTTACTATTATATGAATAAGTGTCAACACGCAATCCATCCAAATCTGCATATTCAATCCAAAAAATGGTATTTTGAATTAAATAATTGAGCACAAGTGGGTTTTCTTGATTTAAATCAGGCATCGAACGCACAAACCATCCATCTTCGCACATCATTTTATCGTTTAAGGCTCCATTTGGATCTGTTATAGAGGCTAATCGGTAATTGGTTTGTGCATATCCTGGAAATTGATGTAGCCAAGTGTAAGTAGGCAAATCTCTCATCATCCAATGATTCGATCCCCAATGATTTGGAACAACATCCATAATCATTTTAAGTCTTTTTTTATGCGCTTCAGCTACTAAATTGACATAATCCTGGTTTTTGCCGTATCTTGGGTCAATTTTGTAGATATCGCTTTGACCATAAGTGTGATAAGAATAGGAAGAATCGTTGTCCTCCATCATAGGAGTTGACCAAATTGCAGTAGCACCTAATTCTTTGATGTAATCCAAATGGTTTATTATTCCTTGTATATCGCCACCATGTCGACCGCCTGGATTACTTCTATTTGCTTTTTCAACAGTTTTGACATTCGAATCGTTTTCTTGATTACCATTTGCAAAGCGATCTGGCATCAAGAGATAAATGACATCAGAACTATTTAATCGATGTCGTAATTTCGAATCGATTTTACGTTCTTTAAGTTCGAAAGGAATGGTACAAATGACTTTTTTTCCTTGTTTTAGGTTGAAATTATAGATTCCAGCTTTTTGTCCAAATGTTTCGATTTTAACGAATTGGTAGTTTGGGTTTTCTGTTTTCGTAATTCCCAAAATGCGCATACCTTCCAATTCAATTGAATAGTTTGCAACGTTTTTTGAGTGTATCATCACTTCTACCTGGTGATGCTCCATTCCAGCCCACCAAAAATGAGGTTCAAGATGTTCGATATTTAATTTCTGAGCAGAAAGTGAATTTTCAAGTCCTAGGAAGAGAAATCCAACTATTAACAGTTGCTTTAAAAATGTGACCTTATTCTTCATGTATACTAATTGCTTATTCGATAGTTAATGATTTACGAAGTTGACCATCCTCCGATTGAAGATAGATGAGTTGATTTTTAGTCGTTAGTGGTACTTCTTGCCCCTGCATGTTAAACGCTTTAATTGGAACAAAAAGTGGTACTTTTAATTCCTCAATTGTAAGTTGGCAAGGATTTGTAAGACCATTATATGCTAGTTGATTAGTTGCTGAATTGGCACGGTTCAAAATAAAATTCGAAATGGACGAAGTGACATGTCCGCCCCAAGCCTGTGTAATGGCATTCAAGAAGTCATTATCTGTAAAGCCATAATCGTAACCTTTGTAATTATCGTCTAATGCTGCCGCTGAAATGAGTGCCTGTTTGGTATCTAGTAAATTGACTAAATCTGTTTGATTGTAAAATGTTGCGAGTGCCTCTTGCATGTAAAAACTGAATCGATCCTTGAAATAGGGAACGGCCATTATTCGTGTATAAAGCGGTCTTGTTTCGCTGGTATTTGACCAACTGTAGATAGAACGATTTGACCAATCAATACCAAACCAATCAACTCCAAAGGTGTTGTCCATGTCATATTCCATGAACACAAAACGTCCGTCAGACGGACGTTGATATAGGAAGAAATTGTTTTTATTGTATGCATGTCCGTCCCAATGCCCAGTTAAAATTTCGATTACTAACGTCTTTAAATACAAATCAACATCAAACACGGATTGAATAGCACATGGGAAATCAGCGGCCGAAGAGTTATTTAGTACGGCTAAAAACTGAATTAGTCCAGTATATTCATTTGTTGATGTATTTGTCTTTAGCTCATATAAGTTAGCATAATTGGCTGAATTTGTTCCCAAATAATTCAAACTCGCACCCCATGAAGCCTTGTACAGGTTACCTGTATCATCATTTGGAAATCTTGATTGTATGAATTGCTCATCAATGTGTTCCGTATTGAAATACAGACCTTTGTATTCATCGTTTATAAAGAGTTTTACGTAACTGTTACGTGCGACAGGCACATTAGAAGCTTGAAGTAAATTTGCAGAAAGATAGGATCGAAGAATTGATGGATCATTGTGTTCACCATTCAAATTGATTTTTTCCAAGCCATGCCATTTTCTTCCTTGAATAAAGGTATTCATTGATAGCTTGAAAGATTTTTTTCCAGCGAAACGTGAAGTATTGCCTCTTAAACGGAAACCTACTGAATCGATTGTATCTGTATATGTTGATGTTTCGTAAATAAAGTAAGCCGGATATTCATTGTTAGATTGAAGACTATCTTGATTTAACATGTTCGCTAAAAAAATAGGGTCAACGTACACTTTAAATGATGCAACTTCATCTTGCAAAAAAACTACATTATTCGGTGGGTTCATCTGCTGAGCCCTCGCGCAAAGCGATGATAAAATCAAATACGTTAAAAAGAGTTTTTTAAGCATATAAATATAGCGGGGTTTAAAGTTTCTGTAATTACTTAGCGTTAAAAATACACTAAGTAATTGAAAATTTCAACTTTTAAACTAAAATTGAGAGAGGTTTTGAATAATTGAGCAGAAAGTGCAAAAATTGAATTTCTTATTTTACTGTAACCTGTTAGATGAATAAACGTTTCAATTCAATTATCAAAGTAGATATTGAACCAAAGTTTTCAATCTTTAATTTACTCCTAATCATTTTGGTTATTCGATTAAAGTTCAAATTATTTAAGGTATACGATTAACCAATCATCGGCCTGATTGGTTAATCCTTTATTTTTTGCATTATGCTTTTTTAGGCGCTCAAGAGGTTTTTCTGAAGCACCGACATAGAATTTATTCGCCTTTTCAGAGAAAAGAATATAGGTGTAAAACATAGTAGAAAGTTTAGTCAAAAAAAAAGCTTCACATTTCTGTGAAGCTTTGTGGGAGATGAGGGATTCGAACCCCCGACCCCCTGCTTGTAAGGCAGGTGCTCTAAACCAGCTGAGCTAATCTCCCTTTTGAGGTTTG
>JACCDQ010860376.1_pt1 | contig 11208 bp, 7 predicted proteins | sample 7446031 | NCBI WGS metagenome assembly JACCDQ01 (sample SAMN15323442, study PRJNA562643) | freshwater metagenome | isolation source: river surface water | place: USA:Blue River Watershed | collected 2017-08-17
CAGTTGAAGCCAGCCAGATTGAAGTCGTTGAATTCGACCGGTTTCGATTTCATAGAGGACCATCAGTACGATCCAGGCCAATGAATCGAAGCTGTCGTTCAGTTCGCCGCGGAGCATGAACACCAGGGCATTGACCAACAAGAGGATCAACAGAGCGATTTTCAGATGCAAGGCTGACATCATGGACGGGGCGCTCCGGACTTGGGCCGGGTTCGGTAGAACGTGATCGGTTGCGCAACCGCGTCTTTAAGAATGTGCCGTTTGATCTTCCCAACGACATGCATCTCGCAGGCCTTGCAGTCGAAGCGAAGCGTCAGTTTTTCATTGCCATTGATCAACTGCAAGGGCTCGGCTTTCACGGTTCCCTGGACACCCAGGACGCCCTTGGTCTGTTTAGGGCACAGGGAGAGTGAGAAACGGATGCAGTGCTTGGTGATCATCAGGCTGACTTCACCGGTCTCCTCATGACTTTCATACGCCGCCTCGACGACTTTGACCCCATGTTTCAGGTAGAACTGTTGCGCTGGCTGGTTGTAGACATTGGCCAGATAGCTCAGGGTGTCTTCAGGGTAGATCGGTGGCGGCATGGATTCCGGATGGCGTTCCAGACGCTTGAATTGGGCTTCTCGCTGCTGATCCAGGGCTTCAATGGCATCGCGACGGAGTCCATTCAGGAGGGATGCAGGCCAAAATCCGATCGTTGAAAGATCGAGGGGTTCAATGCGAATCTGACGCGCCTTGTAGCGCGTACCCCCCAATTTTCCCAGTGCGTCATGGATTGCTTGGGTCTGTTGCTCAAGATCTCTTGCCGGTTGCCATGCCTGATCGCGTCGAAGGGTGACGACGTGCTGATCTTCGTCGATGATCTCTAAAATCAGCCCAGAAGGCGTTTCAGCCAGTTTTACATCGATCGACAACAGCCGCTCAGACGTCCGATCACTTTCCATCAGACGTTCCCAAGCCATGTCGCGACTTCGAAACATTTCGACGTCCTTACGAAGATCCTTGAATTGGCTGATGGGCTCATTGGGATAGACCCTGAATTGACCGATACCCATGGGTTCTGCCGTATTGATCCTGAATCCCTTCAGTTCTTTCTGAAGATCGAAATACGTCAGGGTATCGCCATTGTTGAGATCGCTGACGCCATCATGCAGGCTGATATCCAGGTGATCTTGTCCCGTTCGAATGACCCAACCGAGAGGAAGCCCTTGGGGCTTTGGGGTGTCGAAGGCCCCAATATCTTGCTGTCGCCCGTTGACGAAGTAGTCGGTGGACCCGCGATTGAAACTGCGCTCCGGTTCCGGTTTGAAATGGAACACGGTGGTGCCACTGGAGGCGCGTTTCAAGGTCGGCTGATCCTCAAGGATCGCATCCAGAAGTTGCCGATAATGCGCGGTGGTGTTTTTAACGTAAGCCAAATCCTTGTATCGGCCCTCAATCTTGAAACTTCGGACACCGGCTTCGATGAGTGCGGCAAGGTTGGCACTTTGATCATTGTCCTTGACCGAAAGCACATGTTTTTGATGGGCAATGACACGGCCCTGGTCGTCCAGAACCTCATAGGGGAGGCGGCACGCCTGCGAGCAATCGCCCCGATTGGCGCTTCTGCCGGTCTGGGCGTGACTGATATAACACTGCCCGCTGTAGGCCACACAAAGCGCGCCATGTATGAAGTATTCCAGAATCGCGGTGTCCAGAACGGACGCCATGGCCGTGAGATCCTTCAATGAAAGTTCGCGAGCGGCGACGACTTGAGAGAACCCGGCATCCTGGAGAAACCGGGCTTTTTCAGGCGTTCGAATGTCACATTGGGTGCTGGCATGGAGCTGGATTGGGGGTAGATCCAGCATCAACAGGCCCATATCCTGAATAATCAGGGCATCTACGCCACAATCATAGGCCGATTGAATCAGGGCCTTTGCCTTTGGGAGTTCATCATCCCGAAGAATCGTGTTCAGGGTCAGAAAGATTCGAGCGTTGAACCGGTGTGCATGGCTGACGAGGCGCGCAATGTCACTGATCGTATTTCCTGCATTGTGCCGTGCACCAAAGGAAGGTCCCCCAATGTAGACCGCATCGGCGCCATGGTTAATCGCGGCGATACCGATTTCAGGTGTCTTGGCCGGGGAGAGGAGCTCAATTCGGGTCGGGGATGCGCTCATTCGGTTGGGGGCTCGGGGATAGAATCAAGCAAAGGGTTCCCTGCATCCCCATATTTTATCGATTTCCTTATCAAAAACGCGTGGTTTAATCTCACGAAATTTTCACACGAGTCTTTCAAGGAGTTCCAGATGCGCTACAAAGCCTATGGCGCCGTGTCCCCCGAGTCGCAACTGTCGCCATTGACCATCCCAAGGCGGGGGTTGAATCCGGATGATGTTCAAATTCAGATTCTCTTCTGTGGGGTCTGTCACTCGGATCTGCATACCGCCCGCAATGAATGGCATGGCACCCAATATCCGTGTGTACCGGGGCATGAAATCGTCGGATGCGTCTCTGCCGTGGGATCGGAAGTGCAGGACCTGCGTTTGGGTGATTTTGCTGCCGTCGGCTGCATAGTCGATAGCTGTGGCCATTGTTCATCCTGCACGGAGGGTGAAGAACAATATTGTGAAGCGGGTTTTACCGGCACCTACAACGGTCCCATTTACGGGGGTGAAAACACGTTCGGCGGTTACTCCGAATCCATCGTGGTAAAACGCGCCTTTGTCCTCAAGGTGAACCATCCTGAATCCGATCTCCCCCGTGTGGCGCCGTTGCTCTGTGCGGGAATCACGCTTTACTCCCCGCTCAAACATTTTGGTGCCGGGCCATCAAAAAAAGTGGGCATCGTGGGTCTCGGGGGATTGGGCCACATGGGCGTCAAACTGGCGAAAGCCATGGGTTCCGAAGTGACGCTCTTTACGACATCAAAGAGCAAGATTGAAGACGGTCTGAGGCTCGGGGCGGATCATGTCTGCGTCTCGACGGATTTCGACGCCATGGCACATTGGGCCGGACGATTGGATCTCATTGTGGATACCGTTGCGGTCAGTCATGATCTTGAACTGTATCTCAATCTCCTGACGAAAAATGGTCAACTCGTACTCGTCGGGGCGCCGGAGCAAGCGCACCCGGCGGTTCAGCCGTTTACGCTGATTTTCAAGCGCCGATCCATCGCAGGTTCCTTGATTGGTGGCATTGCTGAAACGCAGGAGATGCTTGATTTCTGTGCGCAACATGAGGTGCTTTCGGACATTGAGTTGATCTCCATGTCGGCCATCAATGAGGCCTATGAACGCATGCTCAGGAGTGACGTGCGCTACCGGTTTGTGATCGATATGGCGACCCTTTGACGTCTGCCTAGAGGCCCTAAGGTCCGCTGAAGTCCTTTTGAGTTCTGGGTTATTAACCCTTTGTACAAAGGGGTTATTTGGAAATTTTGTTGTGTATCTTTAAGAATTAGGACTAGTATCTTCGGCAACTAAAAAGCGGTCCATTTTTTCTCGAGCCGTGACCGTTGAGGGATGCGCCCTAGCCTGTATGACGCCATTTCAGGTGGGTTTGTCGCACTTGTCCAGACAGCGTAGGGAGGATATCGCCGTGAACGCGATATTGATCCAAAGAGTTATTCAAGCCTGAGGGCTATAACGCTATAAAACGCCAAAACGGAGACCTTCCACTTTCCGTTTTTTTACCCGTCTCCCCAAGGAGACAGGTCAACCTTGATGAGTGAGAGAACGCATGACCCAGCCTGATGATCTTCCCGTTTGGAATTCGCTCAAATCACACCAGAAAGTGGTGGAGCAGCTTCACATGCGTGACCTGTTCCGCGACGATCCCACGCGTTTCCAGCGTTACTCCATTCAATTTGGCGATATTCTCTTCGATTATTCCAAGAATCGCGTCACCGATGAAACCCTGGGCCTACTCCTGACCCTTGCCGAATCGGCCAAGGTCGCTGAAAAGCGTGAGGCCATGTTTGAAGGCCGCAGGATCAACCTCACCGAAAACCGGGCGGTGCTCCATACGGCGCTTCGAAACCGCTCGAACCATCCGGTGCTTCTCGATGGCAAGGACGTCATGCCCGATGTCAATCGGGTCCTCGAGAGCATGCGCTCTTTTTCAGAGAAGGTGCGTTCGGGTGCCTGGAAGGGCTGGACTGGAAAGGCCATCACCGATGTCGTGAATATCGGCATTGGCGGCTCCGATCTGGGCCCTCGAATGGTCGTCAAAGCGTTGACGCCTTACCACCAGCCGGGCCTCTCGGTTCACTTTGTTTCCAATGTCGATGAAGCGGACATTGTTGAAAATCTGAAGGGATTGGATCCCGAGACAACCCTGTTCCTTGTGGCCTCCAAAACGTTTACGACGCTTGAGACCATGACGAATGCCAACACGGCCAAGGCCTGGTTGTTGGATGAGTTCAAGGATCCCAAGGCGATTGCTAAGCATTTCGCTGCAATCTCGACCAATGCCGAGAAGGTTCAGGCGTTTGGCATTGATACGGCTAATATGTTCGAATTCTGGGACTGGGTCGGTGGTCGATATTCGATCTGGTCTTCGATTGGCCTGCCTATTGCGATCGCTGTCGGCATGGATCGTTTTGAAAGCTTGCTGATGGGGGCCCACAAGGCGGATCAGCATTTCCGTACTGCGCCCTTGGATCAAAACATCCCCGTCATCATGGGGCTCCTCGGTATTTGGTACGACAACTTTTTCTCTGCCGAAGCCTACGCGATTCTCCCTTACGATCAGTACCTCGAATATCTGACCGCCTATCTGCAGCAAGGCGACATGGAGAGTAACGGGAAAAGTATCGATTTGGACGGTGACCCCGTCGACTACAGCACGGGCCCTATCATCTTCGGTCAACCCGGGACCAATGGGCAACATGCCTTCTATCAATTGATGCATCAGGGAACGACCCTGATTCCTTCGGACTTTCTTGCGGCGGTTGAAAGTCACAATGGCAATCAGGCGCATCATGACCTCTTGATATCCAATTTCATTGCGCAAACGGAAGCCTTGATGGTCGGCAAAACCCCCGAGGCAGCAAAGGCGGAACTTCTGGCTTCCGGTTGCACGCTGGAAGGGGAGGCGCTCAAGGATCTGGCCGCGGCAAAGTCATTCAGCGGAAATCGCCCGTCCAACTCCTTCCTCTATCAAAAGCTGACGCCAGAAACGCTTGGCAGTCTCATTGCTCTCTACGAACACAAGATCTTTGTTCAAGGGGTTGTCTGGCACATAAACTCATTCGATCAGATGGGGGTTGAACTCGGGAAACAGCTTGCGAGCAAGGTTCAAAAGGAAATCGAAGCCCAGGTACCCGTCAATCACCACGACGTCTCAACCAACGGCTTGATCAACGCCTATGTGAGTCGTAAGCCAAAGCACTGAGCCCCGCATCGGGGCGGGCCTCCCATGAGGCACGTTTTCGAGGCGCAACAACACACGGGTGGGCCATCCCTAGGATACCCACCCCCCAAGACAACAGAGTCCGAGGTACATATGAGCGGTTGCGATATTGGTCTGATTGGTCTCGCCGTCATGGGCGAGAATCTGGTTCTCAACATGGAGTCCAAGGGGTTTCATGTTGCCGTCTACAACCGAACGACGGAAGTCACCGATAAATTTGCCGAGGGCCGTGCCAAAGGCAAACGCATTACGCCCTGCAAAACCCTTGAATCTTTCGTGGGGGCCTTGGCCAAGCCCAGGAAGATGCAGATCATGGTCAAGGCGGGCGGGCCTGTGGATGCCGTGATTGACCAGCTGATTCCGCTGCTGGAGCCCGGTGACATCATCATTGATGGCGGCAATTCGCTTTGGACGGATACGCAGCGCCGAGAAAAAAGGCTGAAGGAGATCGGCATTCACTTTTTCGGCGTCGGTGTCTCGGGAGGCGAGGAGGGCGCATTGAAGGGACCCTCCATCATGCCGGGTGGTTCCGCCGAGGGCTGGAAGGCCATTTCGCCGATTTACACCAAGATTGCTGCGGTCGCGGAAGGGGAGCCCTGCTGTCGCCACATGGGCACCGATGGGGCCGGCCACTATGTGAAGATGGTCCATAACGGCATTGAATACGGCGACATGCAGTTGATCTGCGAGGCCTATGCGATCCTGAAGTCGGTACTCAATCCGAGTGCGGAAGAGTTTGCAAAAATCTTCAATGATTGGAATCAAGGCGATCTGGATTCCTTCCTGATCGATATCACGGCCAAAATCTTCACGCACAAGGATCCGGAAACCGGTCAGCCTCTGGTGGATGTGATCGTCGACAAGGCCGGACAGAAGGGCACCGGGAAATGGACTGTGGGGCATGCGACAGAAATGGGCGTCCCCCTTTCCGTGATTGCCAGTGCAGTTGAGGGTCGTATCCTCAGTTCCCTCAGAACCGAGCGTCTGGAGGCCTCAAAAGTCTTGCCGGGGCCTAATCCGGGAGCGTATACCGGTGATCGGGAGGCACTGATTACGGCGGTTCGGGATGCACTTTATGCCAGCAAGATCATCAGTTATGCGCAAGGCTTCGTTCAGTTGGGCGCGGCATCTGAGCTCTACGGCTGGAAACTCAACTTTGGAGACATTTCTTCCATCTGGCGTGGCGGCTGCATCATTCGCGCCCGTTTCCTGAATCGCATCACGGATGCCTATCGAAAGAATCCAGCGCTCAAGAACCTGATTCTTGATCCCTACTTCAGGGACATCATCGTGAATACGCAGGCGAACTGGCGGAAGGTGGCTCAGGTGGCGGTTGAGTACGGGGTGGCTACCCCTGCATTCTCCTCTGCGCTGTCTTACTACGACAGCTACCGGACGGCACGACTGCCTCAGAATCTCCTTCAGGCCCAGCGCGACTTCTTTGGTGCCCATACCTTTGAGCGTCTGGATAAGCCGGAAGGCCAGTTCTTCCACAATGACTGGTTCTAACGCGGATTCATCCATGCTCTGGGACGACCACTGTCATTGATCGGCCCAGGGGAAAATGGCACGCATCAAAAAGGCCGCTAATGCGGCCTTTTTGTTGTCCCTGAAGGTTCTAAAGGACGATCAATAGCGACGATTCGCACCTGGGCGGGGTCGACCGGCACCAAACGCGTTGGAACCACCTTCTTCGCGAGGGCGAGCCTCGTTCACAATCATCGCGCGTCCATCGACTTCTTTGCCGTTGAGTGCGGAGATGGCTGAGTTGGCGTCTGCATCAGAGGTCATTTCGACAAAGCCAAAACCTCTGGAACGACCCGTATCTCGATCCATGATGACCTTGGCCGACTGGATTTCGCCGTAAGCTTCGAAGATCTCCTGGAGTTGTTGCGTATCAACGCCATAGCTTAAGTTACTAACGTATAAATTCTTGGCCATATTTTTACCTAAATAGATGATTCGGGATTTGCCGGGTGGCTCGGGACGGATCGACGCAGCCTTATCGCCGGCCGCCGCGGCCACTGCGGGCGCGTTCTTCGCCAACCCGGAGGCTATTTCCCTTCACAGTCTTGCCATTCAGTCCGGCAATTGCTGCCCGGGCTTCGTGACCTTCCATGTCGACAAATCCAAAACCACGGCAACGGCCGGTGAAGATGTCACGGGTGAGCTCATAATTGAACACGCGGCCAAATTCCGCGAACAGTTCATTGAATTCTTTTTCGTTCATGTCGCTGGGCAGATTCCCAACACGTAGCCTGATCATTTTAGAGGGACCTCACGGGTAGCTTGGCCATGGACGGGTCTTTGCCGTTCAGACCGTAAATGAGTGTGTGATGCCATATCGAGCGGAGCCTCTGAAAAGACTCAACGCAAGATACGTGACCCACGCCAATCGTGGTTCGTCAGAACACGAGGGAAGACGATTGATTGCTGATATCAGCGATTCCAGTACCACCAGTTCGACGAAAAATCTGGGGTACCCTTGGCGTTCTCAGCCAGTAGCTGATGGTTGTGATCGCGCGGGGAGGGAGAAGCTGTGACTAACTCTCGCGAAAAGGATCCCTCCTTTTGGAGAACGACATATCATACCCCGCTGTGGATATTTTCGCCATCAGAATTCGGTAGTTCCATAGATGATTCAACGTCGATGGCGCCGTTTGCGATTCTTTTTTCTCATGCCTGCTCTTTGCGAATGGAACTTCAGCGGTGAAGCCTTATGCGGCCGCACGGGGTTACGCTGTCGATAACGGCCGATCGCCTTGTAGACTTCAAACCAAGCGACGGAGAGGGCAGAGGCCACAAAGGCCAGAACGAAGCTCTCGTTGGAAGCCGGCTGAAAATGAAAAAGGGTCTGGGCTTTGGGCATCATTAAGGCGACAGTCAACGTGCTCAAGGTTCCTCCCATGACCCACCACAAGGCCGAATTTCTGACCCTCAGTGAATCGATAAAGCTGGCATTCCAGGAACGGTTGACCCATAACAGCGCCAGATTAACGAAGACCAGGTTGGCAAATGTCACGCTCCTGACGGCATCCTCTTCAAGACCACTCAGGACGGCGTAGCAATAGACCGTCGCGCTGCTCACCAGCCCTAGCAGTCCTTGCGTGATGGATAGTCTCAGGACTTTTGCAGAAAAAATGCCTGCGCCAGCGGGGCGGGGTGCGCGGTTCATGATGCCCTTCTCATCAGGCTCCACTTCGAACACGATGGTGCATGCCGGATCAATGATTAATTCGAGAAATACGATATGAATGGGCATCAAGACACTGGGCCAGACATGGTGGGTCGCCGATTCCAACAGGAGGGGGAGCAGACTGATTCCGGCGATAGGCAGGTGGACCGCAATGATGTAGGCCATCGCCTTTCGAAGATTATCAAAAATCCTGCGGCCCATCCGAATGCCTTCGACTATGGCATCAAAGGCATCATTCAGTAGGACGAGGTCCGATGCTTCGCGGGCCACATCCGTGCCACGAAGACCCATTGCAATCCCGATATTAGCGGCCTTGAGGGCCGGCGCATCGTTGACCCCATCGCCGGTCATGGCGACGATTTCGCCACACGCCTGGAGACTTTGGATGATTTTGAGCTTTTGTTCTGGCACCACGCGGGCGAAGATACTGATTGAAGGAAGGGCCAATCGGAGGGCTTGCTCCGACATCTGTTCCAGTTCATCGCCCGTGACAATCCGCCCTTGGGACAATCCAATGTCTTGGCCGATCTGCTGGGCGGTGATCGGATAGTCGCCCGTCATCATCACGATGCGGATTCCTGCAGATTGGCACAGCCGGATCGCAGCGGGTACCTGTTCCCGAATCGGATCCATGAACCCGATCAGGCCCGCAAATTCAAATGGAAAGTCGTGCTGAATGATTGGAAGTGTTTGCGCATGGGTCCGCGCAACCCCAAGCACACGCAGCCCTTTTTCGGCCATTCGGTTGATGTCGCGGCGAATGGCAGCGGCTTCTCCGCTTCCCAGGTGACAAAGATCCATGACGGCTTCGGGAGCGCCTTTGGTCGCAACAATGAATTCCTGACTATCGGCCTCCGCGGTCCAGACACAGGACATCGCAAGCAATTCACGGGTCAGCGGATACTGCTTTTCAAGTCGCCAGGCGTCATGGACATGATCTGCTGCATGCGTTCTACCGACCGCAAATAGCTCGCGCTCCATGGGATCAAAGGGATCCCTCTGACTGGCCAATAATGCGGTCTCTATTAGCCGGTGGTGGGTTTCGGGGATCGGCTGATCACGAACAAGGCAGTCTGCAAACTGGCCATTGATGCACAAACTGCGAAGCTGCATCCGGTTTTCGGTCAGTGTTCCGGTCTTGTCGGTACAGATGACCGTCGCTGAACCGAGCGTTTCAATCGTTTGGTTGCGTCGGGTCAGCACCTTGACCCGTGCAAGCCTGAATGCCCCCATGGCCAAAAAAATTGTCAGCACAAGGGGAAACTCCTCCGGTAACACGGCCATAGCCAAGGTCAAACCGGAGAGAATGCCCCCAAGCCAATCCTGGTGCATCAAACCGAGGCTGATCGTCACCACGAGACAAAGACCGAGACCAAAGAAGGTCAGTCGGCCTACCCACCAGCCCGTCTCCTTTTGGAGTGCGGTTTGCGACTCCTGGATCGCGTTGAGGCTCGCCCCGATTTTCCCCAATGCCGTCGAGATTCCGGTTCCGGTGACGCGCACCAGTCCATGCCCGGAGACCACCAGCGTTCCAGAGTAAACCTCCGGTTGATCATCCCCCCCAGGAGTCCGTGATAGGGCGTCGAGTTGCCATGCCCTCTTGCGAACGGGAACGGACTCACCGGTCAGTAAGGACTCATCGACTGCAAGATGCGATCCTTGAAGGACGGTACCATCGGCACAAATCCGATCGCCTTCAGCGATCATCATCAGATCGCCTGGAACCAAATCCTGGCTTTGGATCTGCAGTTTCATGCCGTCCCTGATGACCCAGGCTTTAGGGCTCGAAAGATCGCGCAGTGCCTCCAGCGCTCTCTCGCTTTTAACCTCCTGATAAAGCGTAATCAGGATGACGATCACCACAAAAGCCAACAGAACCAAGGCCTCTTGGGGTTCCCCCAGAACGTAGTAGATCGTGCCACATCCCAGGAGGAGGGCTAGCATGGGTTCCTTAATGACGGGAAGAAGGATGTTCCAGAATCTGCGGGTTTGCGTCTGGGGTAAAGCATTTTTCCCGATCGATTTGACCAACTGCTGTGCTTGCTGCTCTGAAAGACCCTCTAGCGACGCATCGAATTGCGTGGCCACTGTCGCTATGTCTACACTGGAAGTTCTCTTCATCGGAAAGCAGGCCCGGGTATGAGTCGTTTGATTAGGTTTGGCGGGATCAGCGCCGGGCGCCTCAGCCTCGGATTTGTCTTGATCGCCATGGGGGCTGTGGTCCTCTGGCCATTTCGAGTGGCCCTGATTTGGGCTGGTGTCCTCGCTATATTGAGCAAGCCGATCCATCATGGGCTCAGCGCTCGATTTCCGCGCCATCCCCAGCTTATCCCCATCCCCATGATCCTGGGTTGGATTTTCGTTCTGGTCGGGCCGGTCGGCTGGCTTATGCTTACGCTACAGGATGAAGCGTCGTTCGCCTATCAATGGCTTTCCATCGATTTTTCGCAGCAGTACGGGGCGCTTAAGGCAATCGTCAACCGCATACCGCTTCTTGGCCCAATGCTGGTTGATGTGTTGCAAGCCTTCCCCAGAGAAGCCCATGAACTGATGGGTGTGATCAAGAATCTGATCCCGATCATGGGTCGCTCGCTCAAACATCTGGTGATCGG
>JACCDQ010903551.1_pt1 | contig 11205 bp, 7 predicted proteins | sample 7446031 | NCBI WGS metagenome assembly JACCDQ01 (sample SAMN15323442, study PRJNA562643) | freshwater metagenome | isolation source: river surface water | place: USA:Blue River Watershed | collected 2017-08-17
GCAGCTGGTGTTGTTGGTGCACCTGGCGCAGCATTTACTGTTACCGCAGTTCCTGTAGCGGTACAAGTGTTGTCTGAAGTTGACCTTACTTTTGGTGTGTAGGTACCAGCGGTAACACCTGTGAAGGTAGCGCTCGCTTGGTAGTTGGTACCGTCTATAGAGTACTCAACACCGGCTTGGGTAGTGAATACGATAGTTCCGGTAGAGATCGCACAAGTAGGTTGAACTGTCACGCTAGCAGCAGGTGTTGTTGGTGCACCTGGCGCAGCATTCACCGTTACCGCAGTTCCTGTAGCGGTACAAGTGTTGTCTGAAGTTGATCTTACTTTTGGTGTGTATGTACCAGCGGCAACACCTGTGAAGGTAGCACTCGCTTGGTAGTTGGTTCCGTCAATTGAATACTCAACACCGGCTTGGGTAGTGAATACGATAGTTCCGGTAGTGATCGCACAAGTAGGTTGAACTGTCACGCTAGCAGCTGGTGTTGTTGGCGCACCTGGCGCAGCATTTACCGTTACCGCGGTTCCTGTAGCGGTACAAGTATTGTCTGAAGTTGATCTTACTTTTGGTGTGTATGTACCAGCGGCAACACCTGTGAAGGTAGCACTTGCTTGGAAGTTTGTTCCGTCAATTGAATACTCAACACCGGCTTGGGTAGTGAACACGATAGTTCCTGTAGAGACCGCGCAAGTGGGTTGAACTGTAACACTTGCAGCAGGTGTTGTTGGTGCACCCGGTGCAGCATTTACCGTTACAGAAGAACCAGAAGTTGTACAAGAGTTATTGGCAGTTGCGCGTACAACAGGTGTATATGAACCTGGTGCTACCCCACTGAAAATGTTACTTGCTTGGAAATTTGTTCCGTTAATTGAATACTCCACTCCAGCTTGTGAAGTAAAGGTAATGGTACCAGTTTGTACACTACACGTTGGTTGTGTAGTAACAGATGCTGATGGAGTTGACGGTAGTGCTGTAACCGTTACGGTTCTTGTGGCAGTGGCATTGGAACAACCACCTGTTCCTGTTTTTGTATAAGTAATAGTTGCTGTACCGGTACTAATTCCAGACACTACGCCTGAGGCATTAACCGTAGCTATTGAGAGTGTACCGGATGACCATGTACCACCTGTAACAGTCGAAGAAAAGGTAGTTGAAGAACCAACACAAATGTTTTGATTACCTGAAAGCGTGCCAGCATTTGTAAGGGGTGTAATGGTGAGCGCCATTACATCGGTAGCTGTAGTGGCACCAGTAACGGTCATCGTTAGGTTAACAGTTCCGGCAGAAATGTCTGATGCACTTGGGGTGTAAACCGCAGTATTTGTAGTGCCACTCGTAAAAGTTCCGGTTCCGGAGGTTGTCCAAAGAATGGTTCCATTATTTGAACTTCCGGATGTGGTGAAGGTGTTTCCTGCACAAATACTTGCGTCGAGACCCGCGTTGGCACTTGCAGGATTATTATCGTTATCAGTAATAGTAATTACTCCTGCTCCATCTAAAATCGAAGCATTTATAGGGTCAGTAAGCGTTATGTTGATAGTCTCACTTGATTCAAGGCTTGAATCATCAGTGATTGGAACGTTAAAAGTTTTTGACGTTTGCCCAGCTGTGAAAGTTAACGTCCCTGATGTTGTGGTATAGTCTGCACCTGCTGTTGCGCTCCCATTGCTTGTTATGTAATTTACTGTAATATTGCTCGTGCTGGAACCTGAAAGTGAAACGGTAACAGTTGCATTTCCTGCATTCTCGTTCACAGTCAAATCAGCAATTGAAATTTTTACAAATGTGGCGAGATAAGCATTCAAGGCATCTAATAATCCATTAGTAGCAGCATTTCCTGTTACTGTTCCTGGCACTGGAGAAATTGCTAGTGTAGAGCCATTAAATGTAAGGCCGATGTATTTGGTGCTATTGATAGTATAGCTCGAACTACCATTAAATGAATTTGTTGCTAATGTTGCGGTCGCATTAGCTGCTGGCTGAAAAACCATTGTGTGAGGAGAATTTCCACTTGGAGTCCGCCATTTAATAAAACCATCTATTGTATGTTCAACACCAGATGCATCTGTAATGAGCACCATGCCAATGATATCATTCCCTTGAGCAACAAATACATTTGTATTTGAATTTTGTGCAAATTGAATATTTGACCATCCCAAGCCCCCAGTTCCTGAAAGGTAATATGCGTTGTTTGAAGCATTATTAGCTGTGTTATCACCAACAAATCCATTTATGAAGGGAACGGTAATTAAATTTTGTGCTTGTAGTCCAAATAAATTGAAAACAATTATCAATCCTAACAAAATGGACTTATTTTGTTTCTTTGGAGAAAGTATCATAGGCTGTGGGAAAATGCTAAACAACTAGGAAAATCGCAGTGTATATTTGAAAATTGGAAGTCATTTAAACCTGCATTAACTGCAGTACTAAGTTTAATTGGGTTCCTTATTTTACTGAAAAATTTTTCGCCGCAAAGATACCTATTGAAGCAGAAGTCACACAATTTTAGACTACACCTCTATATTATATATATCTCATACTTTTCTCATAGTAGATTTGATATAAAAATGTTATCGGCTGATTTTCAATTCATAATAAGGAAATTCTTCTAAAAGTTCTCCGGAGTAGTAGAAGTCGTAGGCAACGCCTCCAAACGTGTATTCTTTGTCTCTGATCATGAAGTTGGAGCCACCAACGGCAGGGTTCTTTTTGGGTTTGGATTTGCTGTAGCCGAGGTTGAAAATAGAGGCTAAGATTTCAGGACGCTCATCGATGGGGTAGCCGGCATTTTGCCATTGGGTGGCAATTTGGCGAATGAAAATCCCGGCGTAGAGATAAGAGTAGTAGTGGTCTTTGTACTGGACCAAGCGCTTGACGCGTAGACTGAGGGTGTCGTTGTGGGCGTTGTTGTAATTGCGAGCCGAGTCGTAGTTGAGCAGGTTTTCATATTTGGCACCACAATAATAGGGGCTGCTAGGGTCTTTAAGGTAGTTTTCGATGTTGCGCGCGGTGTGCTCTTTGATGCCGGTTACACCAAATGACATATTGGTTTCGAGTGCCAATGTTTTGAGTGGCGCCACAAAATCTTTGAAGCGTTCGCGTCTGGAATTGAAAAGACGAACTTGTTCTCCAACTAAGCAAGCGACAATCATGCGGGGTTCCACACCACAAGCAGCGGCGGCAGAATCTATGTAGCGCTTGTCTTTGGCTACGGCCTCTTTAAAGTAAGACCATTCGATGTAGTTCATCCATTCAAAGGCATTCCCTCCGTTTGCATTGGTGTTGCGTTGGTTTTGAGCAAGTAGCGCCCGCAATTTTCGCTGGTAGCTTTTGTTGTCTTTGAGTTTGAGGTCAACGGCCGCTAGCATTTGCAGGGCTGTCTTCTCTGATTTAGATTGCGCCCAAGCATCTAAAATGGTGCGGGCATTTTTCGGGTAATAGGCATTGACTAAATTGATGCGCTGCAAAATTTCATTGCGGTAGGCGACAAGCGAGGAGCTGTCTACACGGAAATTTTGATTGTACTTGTCGTGCATAGACTGAAAGTAGCGGTTGTTGTTGTCTACCAAACCTTTGTCGTCGGTGAGGCGCAATTTAAGGGCAACAAAAATACCAACGAGCGCTACGCCATAGGCAGCAAAACCATAAAGGGCAATTCGATAGGGGATTTTAAACCACTTGCTTTTAAAGATGCTTTTCATGTAATCAGTTAAAGAACGTGCGTTGTACGGATTCTATAGTTAAAAGTTTCAACTTGCGAAAAACACAACTCTCGGAATCATACTTGTATAATTCGGTTTCATTCTTGTGAATAACACAAGTAATATTGTTCTTATGAAGCAAGCTAGTCCTAGTGATACACAACTGATCATTCAGATTTTTCAAGAAGCTTTTATCGATAATCCTCACATCCTTTATTTATTGGGATCTAAAAGGCTTAAGCGAAAGATTTCAATAATGACCCAACATGTCCTAAGAGTGGCACAAAAACGTGGAGGGGTATATTTATCCGAAAATAAAGAGGGCGTGCTCATTGTTTTTGAAGCGGAAGCCTTAAAGCTATCTTTTTTAGAAAAATGCAGTCAATATTGGATGGCAATCAGGTGTTTTGAATGGAGGCGCTTGTCAGAAATTTCAAAAACTGAGAAGCAGGTTCAATCACTGCGCATTTGCCAACCAACAGATTTATATGTTTGGTTTTATGCCGTTTCAGACGCAGCGCTTGGTGGTCCTACTGCACGAGGACTCATGCAAGATCTCTTTCAATTAGCAAAGCGAAAAAATGCAGCAATTTATGCCGAGACGAGTATCAAACGCAACGCAATCGTTTACCAGCGTTTTGGTTTTGATTGTTACCACCATAGTCAGTTTACAAATTTCGATTTATTTCACCTTCGAAAGTTCACAACAATAGACTAAAGTGATTTCATTACCTTTGCTACTATGGCACTTATCAAAGCATGCAGGGGTTTCGAGCCTCAAATTGGCCCTGATTGTTTCTTGGCAGAAAACGCAACAGTCGTTGGAGATGTCCAGATGGGCGAGCAATGTTCGGTTTGGTTTTCGGCGGTGGTGCGCGGCGATGTCAATAGCATCCGGATGGGCAACAAAGTCAATATCCAAGATGGCGCAGTTTTGCACTGCACTTATGAAAAAACAAAGCTTCATATCGGCAATAACGTATCTATTGGACACAACGCCCTTGTGCACGGCTGCACAATAGAAGATAACGTCCTGATTGGCATGGGTTCTATCGTCATGGACAACTGTCATATCGAATCCAACAGTATTGTTGCTGCGGGGGCAGTCCTTACCGAAGGCACGCGCGTTGAGTCTTGGAGCATTTATGCAGGTATACCCGCCAAGAAAATCAAAACACTAACTCCTGAGTTATTTGCGGGCGAAGTGCAGCGCATTGCCAATAATTATGTGCTCTACTCAAGCTGGTTCAAAGAGAACTCCTAAATTTACCTTTAAACTTCTTTTCCATGAAATACGACCGCATAGACAAGTCATTATACATAGCAAACCGTCAAAAATTTACCGCTCAAATGGCAGCCAATACGCTGGCGGTATTCAATTCCAATGATATCTATCCGGTATCTGCCGACAGCACCTTGCCTTTTGCACAACACCGCGACATCCTCGCTTTGTCTGGCGTCGATCAAGAAGAATCAATTTTGGTGCTTTTTCCGAACGCTAGCAATCCGGCCCACCGAGAAGTTTTATTTTTAAAAGAAACGAGCGAACTCATCGCTATTTGGGAAGGCGAGAAGCTCACCAAGCAAACTGCTTTTGAAACCTCAGGCATCCAAACAGTATATTGGCTCCAACAATTCCCAACAATTTTCAAGCAAATGATGGCTGAGGCCAGTGGCATCTACCTCAACACCAACGAACATTTGCGCGCCAACACTGAAGTAGAAACCCGTGAAGACCGCTTCATCAAGCAAGTCAAGCAAGACTACCCAGCGCATCAAGTGCATAAGTCTGCGCCTATCATGCACAAAATTCGCTCCATCAAGGCGCCTATTGAACTCGAACTCATGCAAACGGCTTGCAACATTACAGAAGCTGGTGTGCGCAGGTTACTTGGTTTTATCAAACCAGGTGTCTGGGAATACGAAATCGAAGCTGAACTCGCTCATGAATTTTTGCGCAAGCGCTCAAAAGGTTTTGCTTATACGCCTATTATTGCTTCAGGCAAAAATGCTTGTGTCTTGCATTACATCGAGAACAACCAACAATGCCAAGATGGCGATGTCATTTTATTAGACGTAGGTGCTGAATACGCCAACTACAGCTCAGACCTAACGCGCTGCATTCCGGTCAACGGTCGCTTTACGACGCGTCAGAAAGCGGTATATAATGCTGTACTTCACGTTAAAAATGAAGCCACCAAATTATTGGTTCCGGGCACCATCATGGCCGAATACCACAAGCAGGTAGGCCTCATCATGGAAGAGCAATTAGTTAAACTTGGTCTAATCACACTAGAAGACATCAAAAACCAAGATCCAGCTTGGCCAGCCTACAAAAAATACTTCATGCACGGCACCTCGCATTTCTTGGGTCTCGACACCCACGACGTCGGGTTGTGGCATGAGCCAATTGCGGCCAATATGGTCTTTACCGTAGAGCCTGGCATCTACATTCCGGCAGAAGGGTTGGGCATTCGCCTAGAAGACGACGTTGTGGTGCAAGCCAGCGGCGCTCCATTCAACCTCATGGGCAATATTCCAATTGAGGCCGATGAAATCGAAGCCTTGATGAACGCCTAAAAGCTCAATATGCTGCATTACGAACAGCGGGGCGAGGGTCCGGTTTGGGTTTTCTTACACGGATTTTTGGAATCCTCCACCATGTGGGATTACCTTCCGCTAGACGCGCTCCCCATCCAACAAATTCGCATTGATTTGCCGGGTCATGGCCAATCTTCAGCACTTTTAGAAACGCCGTCTATTCAAGAAATGGCAAAGGAAGTGCTGCGGGTATTAGCGCATTTGTCTGTTGCTAACTTTAGCGTTGTAGGGCATTCCATGGGCGGCTATGTTGGGCTTGAACTTGCGCAATTCAAGGGTTTCGAACACCTTATTTTGCTCAATTCCAATTGCTGGTCAGACTCCGATCAAAAAAAGCACGACCGCTTGCGTGTGGCCCAAATTGTGCAAAATGCCAAAGATATTTTTATCCGTGAGGCCATCCCGCATTTGTTCCGAAATCCGTCTGCCAATAGCGCACAAATCGCCCGCCTGATCAACGAGGCCAAGCACCTGAGTCCGCAAGCCATTGCGCAAAGTGCCCTCGCCATGCGCGAACGACAAGATTACACTGCTTACGTCAACGCCCACCCCGAAAAGTTTACCATCATTCACGGCATCCATGACCGCTTGGTTTCGGTAGCGGAAATCGAGCAGAAAGTCACAAGTGCTTCATTGCACTTGATCGATAGCGGCCATATGTCGCATGTTGAGGCAGCAGACAAGGTGCAGCAGATTTTCAGATTGGCCATGTCCTGAATCTTTTGGATACCTCTTTTAGGGTATTTTTCTAACAGAAGGGCTTATACCTTCTTTAAGGTATTGTGTAGAATGAGTCTAAATAAGAATTTTGTAGCATTCTTTTAATTCTACCATATGTTTAAAAATTATAATCAACTGTTCGGCATTGTTTTTTTTGTAATCGGCCAGCAGCTATACGCCCAGGTGCCCGAGAAGGTGCAAAATACTGATGAGGTCATTGTGCGCGGTGGTAAAACCAATGCCTATCTCAAAGATTCTAGTGCTACAGTTGCAAAAATCCCGCTCAAAAACTTAGAAAACGCACAAGTCTATAACGCCATTCCCAAACAATTGATTCAAGACCAATTAGCAACTGAACTCAACGATGTTTTGAAAAATGCTACTGGTGTTGCACGACTATGGGAATCTACTGGACGAGGCGGCGATGGAGCAGAATATTACAGCATGCGCGGTTTTGCAGTCCAACCAACCATGGTCAATGGCGTTCCTGCATACAATAGCGGCGTCTTAGATCCTGTCAATACGGAAAGTATAGAAGTCATAAAAGGGCCGTCTGGTGCTTTGTTTGGAAGCCCTATGATTTCTTATGGAGGACTGATCAATATCACAACAAAAAAACCGCACGACTATCAATCCGGATCCTTTTCTTATATCATGGGAAGCTTCGGACAAAACCGACTGACAGCGGATTTGAATACCCCGTTAACTGAAAATGCAGCAGTACGTGTAAATGCTGCCTACACCGAACAAGGTTCTTTTCAAGATGCAGGTTTCAGAAAAGCAATTTATGTAGCACCGTCATTTAAATTTAAGGCCAACGATAAACTGACTTTTTGGATCAATACTGAATTTCAATCTTCAAAAGCGGCCAATGCACCAATGGTTTTTCTTAGCAGATATGCCCCTTTATCTTTCGACAACATCGCAGTTTTTAAACCGTATTATAACCGTTCATTTACATCCAATGAGCTCAGTATTGATAATCCTGCATTTGCTATTCAAGCACAAGGAATTTATCAAATAAATGCGAATTGGAAAACACAAACGATTGTTTCTCGTAGCAATAACCAGAGTAAGGGATATTACCATTATTTGTGGGATTTTTCTGACGGCGACTCTTTTGGTCGTTATATTTCTAAACGAAATGGCGAAACCAGAATTACAGATATTCAGCAAAATTTTATTGGCGATGTCATGTGGCTAGGGCTGCGTCACCGTTTGTTGATGGGCATAGATGCCTATCAATCTGATATTATCAATGCAAGTACTGGTTGGGTAGGCAATGGCGTGGTATCGTTATCGGCCGGAACCGATACTGGTGTCCTGACACAAGTTGGCGTTGATTCTCTATTGGTGTCCTCGAATGAAGGTGTAAGCACAGCTTCGAGCCAAGTTTTGAGTGCTTATATAGGTGATGTGATCAATATTACAGATCAATTAATTGCTTCTGCAACTGTTCGTTTGGATCGATTCAGCGGACTCACCAATTATTGGTCTTCAGACGCAGTAGAGAGTCAATTCGCAGTTTCACCAAAATTTGGGATTGTCTACCAACCCAAAAAAGACCAATTAGCCTTGTTTGCAAACTATATGAATGGCTTCTTGAACCAGGCCCCTGCTCAAGTTGCAGATTCGAATGGCACAAATGTCCGCATGCAAATTTTAGATCCAGAACAAGCGAATCAGGCCGAACTTGGCTTCAAGACTGAATTATTGAAGCAACGCATTGCACTTACGGCTTCAGTTTATCACATTTTAGTTTCAAATAAAGTAATGACTGATCCCAATAATGTGAATGGGCTCATTCAAGGCGGCGAAGTGTTGAGCAAAGGACTTGAGGTTTCAGTAGTTGCCAATCCATTTAAAGGTTTGAATCTCATAGCAGGGTACAGTTTAAATCATTCAGAGGTAGTTAAAGACGACCCGGCCAATGGCTACTTAGGTCTTCGTCCGGAAGAAGCTGGCCCTCGACAATTGCTTAATTATTGGTTGAGTTATTCAGCTATTGATGGAAAGTTAAAAGGTCTTACCCTTGGGTTTGGAGGAAATGCCGCTAGCGAGCACTTGACTTTGAACCGATCAAATACGGGAACATTCGCCCTTCCTTCTTATCACATTTTGAATGCGTCAATTGCCTATAAAGCAGAAAGATATACGCTCACCTTGCGCGCAGACAACTTTTTAGATACCAAATATTATAGCGGATGGTCTACGGTAACTCCTCAACAACGCCGCGCTATTGCTTTAGGTTTTACTTACCGATTTTGACCTTGAAAAAAAGTTTATTGATCTTCCATCGATGGCTCGGCATGCTTACCGGGCCATTGGTCTTTGTAATTGCCCTAACAGGTGCTTTTTATGTATTTCAAGAAGAAATTCAAGACCTCATCTATCCCTATCGGCATTGTGAAGAGTTCAAAGGGATAGACCGACAGCTACCTTCAGTACTTATCCAAAAGGCAAAGACCGTTCATCCGAGCAAACAAGTTCACGCCATACTTTACGATGAACCGGGCCGCCCAGTGAAAGTCATTTTTTATTCCTTTGAAAAGTACTACTTCATCACTTATATCCATCCGCAAACTGGCAAGATACTCGCTGATATCGATCAAGAGTCGGGTTTTTTTCCCTGGATTTTAAGAGGCCATTATTATTTGTGGTTACCAAAATGGTTAGGACAACCTATTGTGGCTTGGTCCACATTGGTTTTTGCTCTCGTCCTGATTTCGGGCCTCGTCGTATGGTTATCCAGAGCAAATTGGCATCCATCTAAATGGCGATTGAAGCAAACCAATAATAAAAAAAGACGCAACTATGATTGGCATACGCTCATTGGTTTCTACGCCAGTTCATTTGGTCTTGTATTTGCAACTACTGGTTTAGTTTGGGGTTTTGTATGGTATGCAAATGCTTATTATACAGTAAGTTCTGGAGGTGATCAGCTTCAAGCCTATGCCGAGCCTCAATTGACAATTTTACCCGACCATCAACAAATCTGGAGCACAATTGACCAAATCGGCAAGCGGCATCCGGTAAAAAAAGGCACTTGGTTAGAAATACACCCACCTGAAAAATTGAATGCGAGTATTGCTTGGAATATCAATTTTGACCGCACCACCTATAGACAAATCGATTATCATTATACTGATCCAATAAGTCTCAAAGAACTAGCTGTTGCACATCAATGGGGCCGACTCAAAAAAGCAAATTTTGCAGACAAATTACAGCGGGCAAATTATGATATACACGTGGGTTCTATTTTAGGCTTACCTGGTAAATGTCTCGCTTTTTTGGCTAGTTTACTTATTGCCTCATTGCCTTTAACAGGATTAAAAATCTATTTAAACCGAAAAATTGCCTAAATTAGTCATGAAAAATAAAAATGACTAAATAAGGCAATAAATGGATTTAATAGCCCATCTCAAAATCCATAGAATTAAAATGCAAGACCTTGCCCAAGCACTAGGGGTCGATGCGAGTTTTATAAGTAGAGTGCTTTCAGGTCAGCGCAAATTAGAAGCGCAGCAAATTGCAAAACTAGCCAAGTATCTTTCACTTCCTTTAACTGATGTACAAGCTTATTTTTTGTCCGTCGAAGTTCAAAAATTACTAGCTCCTTATCCGAAATTAGTACAGCAGGTCTTCAAGTTAACTGAAGAGCGCATGGTCTATTTGCGCAGCAAAAAAGGGGCAAGTCATTTCCCAATTCCAGCCCAATTTGATACGCAATTAGCAGCGCTCACTCGTTTGCAGCAACAGTGGCAAGCCCTCAAGTTGCTAGATGCCACGCAGGTTCTCAAGCTAAAGTCTTTTTTCCATACGGCTTACACCTATGAGTCCAATCGGATCGAAGGCAATACGCTCTCTTTGCAAGAAACACACTTGGTAGTCAATGAAGGCATCACAATAGGCGGTAAAACCATGCGCGAGCATTTGGAGGCGATCAATCACCAGGAAGCCATTGATTTGATGGAAGCGTTGGTCCAAAATGCAACAGTATTGAATAAGGCGGTCTTATTGCAAATTCACCAATTGATACTCAAGGGCATTAAGCATATGCCGCCTTCCCCCTTGCTACTCGACGAACTCATGGAAGGTTATTTTGATTTCTACGAGCGCAATAAACGCCATTTGCATCCGGTCATTTTGGCTACCGAAATGCACGAGCGCTTGGTGAGCATAC
>JACCDQ010352904.1_pt1 | contig 11203 bp, 14 predicted proteins | sample 7446031 | NCBI WGS metagenome assembly JACCDQ01 (sample SAMN15323442, study PRJNA562643) | freshwater metagenome | isolation source: river surface water | place: USA:Blue River Watershed | collected 2017-08-17
AATCGATTATATAATACACAATGGCTTCCATTAACCTTATTCTACAAGGAACTAAAAATCCCGCAGTTATCTATATCCGTTTGCGAGACGGCAGAAAACTAGATATTAAAGCTAAAACGAACTACCACATAAATCCTGAGAACTGGGATGAGAAGGAACAAAGACCAGTCAAAAAGCTATTAAAGAATATTGATTATGCTAACCTAGATACGGATCTCAGCGGGCTGAAAATTTCCTTGCTAACTGAATATAACAAATCTAAAGGAGTAAAAACGATTGATTCTAAATGGCTTAATGAGTTCATAAACCCAACCGAAACCGCATCAAAATACCCATTAAATCTGGTTGACTATATTGATACGTACATTGAATTCAAGAAGAAAGATGTCAAAGAGACAACCATTAAAAAATGCAAAGGGATAAAAGAATTGCTTATCCGATATCAAAAGCACACCAAATCCGTAATATTTATCAAAGATATAAATCAGGATTTCAAGGTTGGTTTTGAGAATTATTGCGAAGAAATGGGTTACGCCAAAAACACAACGGCTAAAAACCTAATATATATTAAAGCATTCTGTAATCACGCAAAGGCAAATGGGCTACCAACTCATTTTCAATTAGACAACCTTAAAATCAAATATAATAGAGTTAAACACATATTTTTAAGCGAAGATGAAATAACCAAGATTGAAAATTTGAATGACACTGATTTAACTGATGGTTTAGTAAATGCCAAGTACTGGCTTTTAATTAGTTGTTATTGTGCTCAGAGAGTTTCCGATTTCATGCGTTTTGATAAATCGATGATCAGATATGAAAAAAACAGAAAAGGGGAACATAAGGCTCTCTTAGAATTTACCCAAGTCAAAACAGGTAAAGTAATGACCATACCTCTTCATTCCAAGATTATCGAAATATTAAATAAATTCGATGGCAACTTTCCCAAAAAGATTTCAGATCAACGATACAATGACCATATTAAGAATGTATGTAAAGCTGCTGGAATAAACGAATTAACTCTCGGCAAGTTGTTCAACTCAGAAACTAAGCTGCAAGAAGAGAAATTGTACGAAAAGTATCTATTAGTATCCTCGCATATTGGTAGAAGATCTTTCGCTACGAACAATTATGGTAAAATTCCAACGACATTTCTGATGCAAATGACAGGGCACGCAACAGAATCAATGTTTTTAACATATATTGGCAAGAGCAATAAGGATTTAGCGATTGAGATGACTGATTATTTTTGATATTCCTATAATCAATTCAAATAATTTATTCCTAATTATCCATGTTAAAATATACATTAAAGGAGTACAAAGAGGCGTTTGGTCAAAAATTGTCCGAATATTTATCAGCTTTTGAAGACAACACCCCTATTTCGTTTTTGGATCGACAAAAGGAACTTTTCACTACCTATAATAATGCGCTTTTGTTGATTGCAGATGAATTAAAGGAATTCGGAGAGCTTGAAGCCAACAATATCTTTTTGTCAAACACTATTTTTGATGGTCTAAAGAAAATAAGTAGCGAAACCTACGATGATATCAGGATAGAAGAAAAATTCAAACCTATGATCAAGGGGTTTCAGACCCTAGAAGAATATCTAGAAAATCAAGAAACAGATTCGGAAAATCTTTGTACCAAAATTGACTATACCAAACTAAAGAATCATTTAACTAGTGTTGGTAAGATATTAGAATTTTTAGCTGAACAATCTTTGATATACCAAAGCGAAACTTCAATTGATGAAGAAAACCATTTTCCAATCAACATAGAATCACAAGAGTTCGAGATTAAGGCACCAATTGATCGTGATAAACAAATAATTGATCAACACTTGATACCATATTCAACATACCTGACGGTCGAGGATTACGATATTTTAACCAAATCATTGCAATTATATTTCAAGACAGGCGAATTCCCGAAACTTAAAAATAAGATTAATTTCAGACACCTAAATAAAAAATTAATCGGATGGGCTTTAAAAGAAATTTATAAAAGTTTCCGTACTGAAAAATTACCTATCGAGCTTTTTAGGTTTGCGCGGCAGAACATTAATTTGTTTGAGAAAGAAGTTATCGTTGAAAAGAATTTTCACAATTCAAGCTTCTATAAATTATTCACCACAAGACCTAATTCGTATAAATATCCGAATACCCCTTAAAACACTTTTAATACCGCTAAAAACACTTTTTTACTCACAATAACCCACCAAATACACTCCTGAATTTTGTGCTATAAATTTAAATAATTAAAAAATGGCACAAAATTCGATATTACTCGAAACCCTTACGGTTGATCAACTAAATCAACTAATAGGCATGTCCGTTAAAAACGGCATCACTGAAATCCAAAAGGAATTTCAATCAAAATACCAATCGGAAGAACTTCTTACTCGAGAGGAAGCTTGTGAATTCTTAAAAGTAGATAGCTCCACTTTGTGGGCTTGGACGAACAAAAAGAAAATCAAGGCTTATGGCATTGGTGCACGGCGTTATTACAAGCGCAGCGAGCTATTGGAATCTTTAACCTTATTAAAAAAATAGGATATGAAAGAGCCCAATATCAACCCCAATCAAGACAAATCGCTCCAAGTGAGCCAACTTGATTTAGAGTCCGTAATCTCTAGACTTCCAAAGACACTGCAAGATTGCGTGACGGAATTCAAAACGGAAGAGCAACGATTGATTGCTACTTATGCAGTTGCAGTGTTAGCAGGCTCATTAATGCCTGAGGTATGCATACGATATGCCAACAAAATCGAACATCCATGTTTGATGCTCCTTATTTCAATGCCCCCTGCCTCTGGTAAGGGTGGCTTGAATTTGATGTACAAGTTAGTTGAAGAAATAAATTCTAAGATGCGTACAGAAAATGATGAGGCAATGCGTTCTTATTTACGTGAGATGAAGGAAATTGAGGATCAAAAGGATAAATCCATTCCACTTCCAAAGCCTCCAAAGCAACCACTTCATTTGATTCCAGGTAACACCACTTCATCTAAGATGAACGAGCAGTTGGCTGAGAATGACGGCATAATTGCTTCGCTAATCATGGAAACAGAGACAGATGGACTTTCAATGATGCTCTCCAATAAAATGGGTGAAGCTAATTCCATCCTATTTAGGAAAGCATTCCATCATGAATACGAAAGTCAGCTTAGAAAGAGGAAAGGTGAACACTTAGTTATTTCTCGTCCAAAGCTGGTAATAATCGTGAGTGGTACACCATCTCACATCAAAGGCCTATTCAAAGGAAATGAAGATGGTTTGTTTAGCCGTTTCATGATCGTATCAGGTAACAGTCCATTGATATGGGAAGATGTACGACCAACACCTGGTAAAAGATCCTTAGACGAAGTTTTTGCTGAATTAGGCAAGAATTTCACGGCCTTGTTCGAACATTTTAAGGACAAGAAGCTCGAGGTGCAATTTAGTGCCTATCAATGGGATAAAATCAATTCGATTGGGGAGGACTATATGATCCATTCGGTTGAGGAAGCTGGTGATTATGCTTCCAGCATAGCAAAACGACACGCGAATATGCTTTGTCGAATAGCAGCTATACTTACAGCTGTACGGCACTTTGAAAGCAAATCGACATCGGAGGTACTTTACTGCAGTGGTGGTGATTTTGAAACAGCCTTATGGATGGTAGATCAATCTGCAATGAATGCATTGGAGGTATTCAAGCAGTTAGGTGGATATTCCAAAGGAAGCACTAAAAAAGATGCCTTTTATCAGGCAATGCCTGAAACTTTTGTCCTCTCCGAAGTGGCTAACATATTAGATGAACTGAAAATCAAAAAACGTTCTGCAAATAGATATGTTCAACTGCTGATTAATGAAGGACGACTAGAGAGCCTCTTCTACGCGGTATACCGAAAGATACCTCCCAAGAATTAGATGAATGGCCAACTGACGTAGTGGCAAAGTTCATTCTGAGGTGAGCCACTACGCCACTGCGCCACCTTATGTGTTTCGGGCTAAAAGCCCATTTTCAACCGCAATCCAGGCTTCTGGAATGCCTTAAATTTTAATATCATGAAAAATACTAATATTGAATGGACTGATAAGTCCCACAACTTTTGGCACGGATGTACCAAAATAAGCTCAGGATGTAAGTTTTGCTACATGTTTAGGGATAAGGATAAGTATAAACAAGACGGATCTGAAATCCGTCGATTAAGTGATCGAACGTTTTACAGTCCGCTTTCAATTCACGAACCATTGAAGGTATTTATTAACTCGTATTCTGATTTCTTCATAGAAGAAGCAGATGAATGGAGGGCAGATGCTTGGGAAGTAATTCGTGATACCCCGCACTTAACTTGGCAGATTTTAACCAAGCGTCCTGAACGAATCTTAGAATGCCTGCCAGATGATTGGGGTGCTGATGGATATCCTAACGTTTGGCTAGGGGTATCTATAGAGGAGCAAATGTATTTTCATCGAGCAGAAACATTAGCCAAAATACCAGTTAGAGTTCGATTTATATCAGCTGAACCTCTCTTAGAGGAATTGGATATGCTAGTAGTAAAGAATGGTAAACGAATAATCGATGATTTTCACTGGGTAGTAATCGGTGGAGAATCTGGTAATGATTTTGGTCCTCACCGTTACAGACCATCTAAGATTTCTTGGTATGCACGTATTGTTAGTGATTTAAAGACGCAAACCAGAGTTGCAGTATTTGTCAAACAACTTGGAAGTCATCTTCGTAAGACAATGAGATTGCAACATTACCATGGTGGCGAACTGGCAGAGTGGCCAACTAGTTTGCAGATAAGAGAGTTTCCGAATTAGGGTCAAAAAGCGAATGGAGGGATTCATTTCCCTCCATTTGTTTGATAATAACTTTGAGCATTTGCAAATAAAGAATTAAAAGTATTTAATTGTCTGTCAATGCTGAGTGAAATATGAACTCCATTTTTAATTTAGCCACTAAATCGCCAATAATTTGTAAGTTGTTGTTTTATTAAATTGCGGCCTAATTAAGTTTCTTGTCTCTCATTTAATTTAGTCCTAAAAGGGGAGAAGTCCATCATCCTCTTTATTAGATGTCGGTATTGGGTACTTTGTTTTGTAATATGAATTTAGAAATAGTCCAATTGTCGCAACAGCATTTACAATAAATAAAGTATAAATAGTGTCCTTAATTAAATAATCGTCAGTTGTCTTGCCGTGAAAGTTAGTCTTTTCACTTCTAAGTTGTTCGATAGCTTGATTTATTGCCAAAAGCGAACTACCAATAGTTTTAATCTCTACAGGATGGTCATTATTTGTCAAATTGAATTCTTTAAGAATTATTAAAGTCAATTTGTATAGAGTTTCTTTGCCAGTTAATTTACTTGAAATTCTGTCATCCTTTAGAATTTCTTTTATAATACTCTCAAGCGCTGAATTAACAAGTCCAACTGCCGTGCTTGGGTCTGTGTTAATTAGTGAGTATGCTTTTGTAAATGTATCGTAAGCCGTTTTGTAGTCTGCCTTTAATTCATTTTTAAATGTTGGGATTGAAGGAATAAAATCTGGAGTGTCCACACCCAACTCAATCGCAATTTTAAGCAAATCACTTCCAGTCATACTATGGAGTGTCGCGGTTAAATCAATTTCCTTGTTTGGCTTTTCAACTATCGTAAAATTCTCCCAAAATTCATCATTATAACTATGTGGGTCATAATTGTTCTTATACCACTTGTTTATATATAAACGAACTTGCTTGTAAGATTTGTATTCGTCCCAAATTGCTTGCTCAACTGAATTTACCAGTTGCATTTGATATTTTGGTGAAACTAGTTCGTCCATATTTTCTGTCAATTATTTGTTGTTTAAAATTTCGTATCGTCCTAAATTTGCAAATATGTTTTTACTAATAATAAAGTTGTGGATTTCGAAGCAATGAATTGTCTTCAACCGCCGAACTAGTTTAGAAGCACAAAGCTATGAATTTGAATGTAAGCCTGCCTGAAGCAAAACCTGTATTAAGTGAAGTTTATATTTGTCACCTCTTTATGAAATTTTCTAAATGATCGAGATTTAATTGCAGCAACATCGGGCCTTAATGTTTGAGCAACTTTTTTTCTATTAGCTCTAGCTTTCATGTCGATATCTTCTTTTAATTTTGATTGCAACCAAGAGCATGGATTAGGTATTTCTTCGTCAACATTTGTATAATTCTCTGTAATCTTGTCGGCATCAAATAGTGGGTTAACTTTAAGATTTTCGTAATCAGCACAAATCCAACTTTCATATGTCTTGTCTGCAATAATTACGCATATCTTTTCTGGTAAGTTCAAACTGCCATTTTGCTGGGTCTGCATAAACAGTTCACAATTACGTATTACTAATTCTTTTAATTCAATACAGTTAGTGACTAATCCTTCTCTTTCAGCTTCACGATAATCGAGACTTATTATTATTTTCCGAGGCGAATAGTTTTTAACAAGAAAAAGCAATTCATCACTTGTATTTTTTATAATGTTACCAATTCCTTTTGCATTATTGATAGGAAAATTAAAATATCCATAAATCTTTGAAACTATTGAAGGAATAGATTCATATTCACAATGCCCTTCTACAATAAAACCTAATTCAACGGCCATAATTAAAAACTTGTTGGAACTCCTTTAAGTAAACCTCTTGTCCATAGGTCGCCAATTTCACCCATTGAAATTTTTGGATTAGGCATTACCTTCTCTATTGTATTGTAATGTGTCCCTGAATCATCTCGTTCAGTGATAAGAAGTTCATTATGTAATATACATTCTAAAACTTGCTGAGAGTGTGTTGTAATTACTACTTGCAAATCTTTCTTTGTAATAGTTTCTTTTATATGGCTCATCAAATCTTTAACTGCCCAAGGGTGTAAACCATGTTCAGGCTCCTCAATAAGTATTGTAGAGCCTTGTCTATGAGATTCAAGACATAATAAAATTGCTAATGCTCTGAGTGTCCCATCTGATGCTTCCCAAGATTCAATCGGTCGACCATTGAAAATTTCTTCAAAGACAAGGTATTCTTTACCGGCTCTTAAACTTTCTGAATAGACTTTTGAAAAGTAAGGAGAGATATTAGACATAGTCGTAGAAATTCTTCTCCAATCTTCTTTTTCTTCTTTAAAGAATGTTTTAACTACAGAAGGTAAATTGTCACCAGTTACCGACACTTGTCTTGAATTTGATATTACTTGTTCTTGACGCAGCTCATTGATGAAAAGATCATACCTTGAAATAGATTCCAGTTCAGAAACTAATTTTCTTAAGTGAGGACTAATTCCAAATAGGACACGATTTAATGAAATAATAGGTAATTCTTCACTTGTTTCGCCTGGTCGAACCGTGTTTATTAGTGTACCTATCGTTTTTTCAAGTTCTTTTGCGTCAGGGGATTTTTTATCTTTTCTTGAATCAAAGATTTTTTTTATGCCGAGCCAATTCAAAAGAAGATTAGAGTGTTCAGATTCTAGGGGTATGTTGGTCTTAAAACCTAGCTTATTTAATTTTATTCTGAAAATAGAGAAGGATGATAATTTGTAGAAATCTAAATTTTCAATTTTCAATTCAATCTTATTTTTATTATACTTTTCTTTCCAACGTTTTTCTAGAAAGTAAGATAATAAAAGAATAGATCTCAATTCTAGAGATTCTCTTGTGATTTTTATTTTCCCAGTCCTTGTTTGTTCAATTCCTAATTCATATGTTGCGGTTAGTTTACCAAATTCTTTAGGCCAGTTTGTTGGTTCATCAAGATTGATTTCAATTTTAAAATAAATTTCGAGTCCTTTCAGAACTTTAATTTGCTTTGGTAATATTTCTTCAAATCCTCCTCTTTTATATACAGCATCGTTAATTCCATATTGTGCAATGTCGGAAATAAAATCTAGGGCTTTTATTAGATTACTTTTTCCTGTTGAGTTCGCACCAACTATTACTGTCAATGGCTCAAGATGAACCTTGCCAGTCTGTATACTTCTAAAATTATCTATTTTTAAATCGGTTATCATTGTCTGTTGAGATCAATGTGACATACTACTCATCTATTTCGGACTTTGCAGCACAAAATAGCAAACATGCATTGAACTTGAATTGAAGTATAAATTCTCCAATTTTCAGTCAGTCAAAACTATATAAATTAGTTAATTATACAAATTTTCTTTCATTCGATTGGAGTTGAATTTCTGACTTCATTATAATCATAAAAGACAACCCAATAGCAACGTTTCTTAGTTAAGTCAATAAAAGCTTCAGATAAAACCTTAACGCTTTGTTTTATCCCATTCTTCAATGGATTCACTAAAGTTATAAACATTAAATTATGAAGTATGGTTTATGATATTACATTCTTGCATCCTGCATTACTTAATATGATAACTTTCTAACGTTGTAAAATTGCCAAAAAGAAAAATCCATCATCAATTTGAGCGTTTCTTAATTTCAACTTATAATCATTCTGTAAGTCGCTGTAATCCAAATATTTACTTATTATCTTATAGATTGTTAGAATGTCAACCCTAATTTTTCCGTAGCAATTGATTTGATTTCATTCAATTTTTTCAAGTCGTTTTTATGTTGATTTAATTGGGTAGCTAACTCGCTCGCGATTTTGTTTTTTTCTATATCATTAGGAAAACGATCAGGATGAATTTTTTTCTTTAATTTGTCATAAAGAATTGGGGCATTGAACATACTATCAATTACATTATACATATCAATTTCTTCATGTTTTGAATCCAAAACATTTTTATTAACGTAAAATTCGTCCGTCTTTTTTTTTGAAAAGATTCGTTTAATCAATAAGGCAATAATACCCAATTCAACAAGAGTAGAAATTTTCCAGGGATTAATATTCCATGTTGATAAATATTGTAATACGTCGATTTTTTTCATGGTATATAGTTTCCAAGTGAGCGTGTGTGCTTCTTCAATTGCCATTTTAATCCTATCAATCCATGAGTATCGTGGATCTCCAATGTATCCCAACCATTTGAAACCAATTTCCTTACTAATACGTCGTTTTCAATAATCATTTTCCCAATTCCCATTAGCTCGTCTCGGGACATTGCTTTGCCAGATAATGCTTTAACACGGAATCCTCCAGCCATAAATTTTGAAAATTCATGCCTAAATTCAATTGTCCCAATTGTTGTTCTTGCTTCTAACAAAGTGGGGACTATGCCGTCTATATAAGCATTCTTAGCTGATCTATTCCAATCTCTTAAAAAATCATTTCGTTCCCTAATATCTGAAAACCAATTGAGTAGTCTATCCCAAATCATATCAATTAATTTATTTCTTCAAATTTATTTTGATCATTTTCATGCAGTCTTAATATCGAGATAATAGCTGTTAATACAACCGTGATGATTGCTATCAATCCAAAATGTTCAAATGTACTTTTTATTACTTGGTCAAAGCTTAACTCAGCTGACCCAAATTCCCAAACTGACATACCATCTGTTTGAATCGCGTGACTTTCGCCGAAAGCACATTTGAAACTCCCACTCGAAATCTTGTCTGCATAAGTGTAATAGCTCGACCCATTTGTATTTGTCCAAAATGTCCTGTCTTTATTTCCTACCCCCATGTGCGGGAACAGAACTATAATAAAAGTTATAATAGCCGCTATTAGGAATGAAGTAAATATTACTTGTTCTTTTTGCTGAGATTCGCCCATCGTTATTTTTGTTCGGTTTTATCTGATTTTTTTTCAGGTTCATTATTTACCTCCTCAAACTTTTTCCTTGTCATCGTTTTTTTTGCTCCGCGAAACAATGCGACGGCTCCCCATATGACAAGACCTTGTAATAAGCCCACAACAATCGCTTCTCCTCCAGATTTGTAGTGTGTAAGTAGAATTGTTATTAAATTATCCATTATAGTTCTTTAATAAATTATTGTTTTTCAAAATGAAAGCATCCAATAAAGGGTGAACGCGCTTTTTAGTGATGCTGAATATCTGGCATATACTCTTAATATATTAGCTCAATACGACTGATATATATGTATTCAATCCTTGTGTTTTGCACTAGTTTTTTTTTATTGAAATTGTTTTGTATTATCTCAGTTCAGAAAGAAATAATACATGTTTCAAATTATTTCTTTACACCTTCAACAAATATGTCTTTTTTCATAATTATTTACAAAGGCAGATATCAATAATTATTTAACGGTATTTCTTTTACAAAGAAGCGCTGCGAAAATATTATTGATAACACAAAATGGCATTTAGATTTCTCTTAGTGGCCTATGGTCAAAGATCAATCAACAATAATTTTAATGTAGATATACTATTTGCATCTTGCGTTGATTAGGATTTTTATTCAGTGTATTTTTCTCCACAATTATCTGGCTAAAAGATTAGAAAATTTTATGTTCGTATGTAATCCCTAATGTGTAAAAAGGCGCGAAAGGAATATCACGATTGGAAGAACTTAACTTAATCCAATTGTAATCAAATTTAATTACTGAATTATTTCTGGCTAGTCCAACATACGCTTTTGCTCCTAAAAAGAATTTGTTTGAATATTCAGAATTCCCAATATTTCTAGATGCGTAATTCTGTTCAGTTTTCGATGTTGATGAGGTGAAATTTACTGAAGGACCTAATCCGAAAAGGAGCATATCAGTATCGCGAACCAAAGGCATCCTAAATTCACCAAAACCTTTTAGACTTAGTGATTCAAAATGATTAATATATACTAATGTGCTGCCTTGTACAGTCGTATTTTGATCGTATCTGCAGGCTAAAATCCCAAATTCTGATTTAAAAGCGATTAAATTATCAATTATTGGGAGCGTATAACTTAAACCAACATCAACAGATGGTTTACTTTCGATTGTAAATGGCATGGTGTAATATTTTGGCCATCGGTTAACCTTGTTAAATTCAAAGACATTCGTTAATCCAATCCCCGCGAATACCCCAAAGCGTTTATCTTTTTTGATTGACGTTTGATTTTGGCCATTCATAATTATTGAGTAGCCTAACAAAATGACAAATAGTAATTTTCTTTTCATGAGTTATTTTGATTGCGGTAAAATAAAATAAGGGGCTAGATTGCTTCTAACCCCTTGATTTTTACTTAATGGTAATTATTTCGATTTTTCTAATTCAACAGAAATAGCATCTTGGTCAAATTTATTCCATGAACCAGTAGCTGCATCAACAATGATCCACGCTAAACCATAACCTGT
>JACCDQ011569894.1_pt1 | contig 11200 bp, 14 predicted proteins | sample 7446031 | NCBI WGS metagenome assembly JACCDQ01 (sample SAMN15323442, study PRJNA562643) | freshwater metagenome | isolation source: river surface water | place: USA:Blue River Watershed | collected 2017-08-17
GAACTTTTCATAAAATACCTCCGAAGCTGTGTTTTAAAACAATAACAAGTCCTAGAAAACTCACAATAAAGTATGTAAATTATTCACTGTTTCTGAGTTAAAAGAGATCGTTTTTAAAAATATTTGAGTCTTCTAATCTTGCATTTAAATGCTAATTATCAAAAAAAGACTTCGAAGTAATATGAAAATCTCATATCTTCGCTATAATTAATCAGAGGTTTATATCAAACAGGCTATTTTTTTAATATTTTTACCCTTATTTTTTATAAGTATATTCATATATTTAATAATGGATTTAAATGGAACTGCACCTGAAGATCGAAAATTAATTGTTGATAATAAAGAACTCGAGAGAGAATTAATTAAGATCTCAGGGAAAAAATCTAATGAAACAGAAGCACAAACTGCTCCAAAAACTATACCTGAAGAAATTCCTGAGTCACATGAGTTAAGTTTCGAAAAGCTTTTAGCTTTCTCTGAAAATATGAACATCAAAAATATCAAAGAATTTGAAGAAATAAAGTTAAGGATTTCAAAAGATAAAGATGCCTTTAATGAATTTCTCGAAGCTAGGTTTCAAAGTGCCTTAAAAAGTAATGACCTCAATGAACAAATTAATCTACTAAAAATTGCCTCCATGTTACCAATAGGAAAATCACAACTGGTCAACGATGTTGAAAGCATTATTATTAACAGTGTTGATGGTCACAAGGCTTTAAATGCAACCTTACTAAAAGCCGCAATAAATTTTTACTTTATTCAATTGCAATATTTTAATGAAGATATAAACAGAAAAAAAAGAGAGCTTCTAGACAATTGTAAAGATGATAAAACCAAAAGAATGCTATTAAATGAATTTAAAAATTTCAAACCTAGCAAAGGAAAAGTTTATGAGTCTAATTAACAAATTATTTTATTCTAAAAATTTGAATCGATCTAATATTTTAATAAATCCTCGCTTTCAGCTTTCAATAATTAACTATGTCGCTTTGTTGTTTATTTTTGTTATCGCGGTATTCTATATTCTAAACATTGTTTTTTATTATTTATTAAAGCAAAAAGGAGTTGATGCTGGGCTCTTAGCTTCAAGCGAATATTTTCTCTTTTTAAACAAAGTAGCAAAACTCATCACAATTTCATTTGTATTTGTAAGTTTTATTTCACTAATTGTGATTTACTATTTCGGTCTTAGGCTTTCACATCGAATTGCAGGTCCTATCTATAAAATTGACATGAAGTTAGATGAAATGATTGAAACAAATACTTTTCAAGAAATAAAACTAAGAAATGATGATTATTTTCAAGATACCGCAAAAAAAATTAATGATCTCTTGCAAAGAAATAGTTAATTAGACTTTACTTGAAAAATACAATTCGAAATATTGTCTTTATTTTTATTACAAACATCGGTATTTAGGATGTTTAAATAATATATTTTGGTATTATCTAAAATACATTTACTAGAATTTAAATTAATTGTCGGTCTATAACCACTTGCCATACATTTTTGACCGAGTTCAAAATCACCGGGTTGTGTTGTAAAAGAAACTTTTAAATTATTAGTATTCTTGTTACTCAGTGGAAGAACTTTTATAGATCTTAAATTCTGTAAGTTTACATTACCCGATAAGTTAAATCTAATAGAAACAATTTTATTGGGAGACTGACTTAGAGTATAAACACTACCAGTATCAACAATAACCCCATTAATTGAGGATGCTTTTTCGCAATCAGAAACTTTATAAGTGGTCTTTAAACAACCTGGTGTAATAAATTCTTGAAGATTATTAGCATCTAAAACAACCAAATCACCCTTGTTGGCCGTAGTTCCATCGCCTAAATATGGTGGTATCCACCAACCTGTCCCAGGGTCGATGATGGTATTGTCTATAACTGTTAATTCATAGCTCACTTGAAAAGCTCCAGTGTTATTAAAAACTTTTACAAATACCGAATGAATTCCTGGTTTTAAATTGCTTAAAGAGATAACTGAATTAATTTGTCCTAAAATATTTCCATCTACTGACCATTGATACTGTAAATTGGTACCACTTAAACAATTTACTGATAAAGTTTTTTCTTCATTTAAATGCATATTATTCCCAAGTGGTAGTGCAGAAATTACACAGGTATCGGGTGCTTCTTCTAAAGTCACTAAGCGATCATTAGGATTTATGACATCATTATTAACACCACTTGGTTCCGTTGCAGTGTTCACCAAGGTATTTGAATCTGTCGGTGTTGTCTCAATCGTCGTTATTACATCATTTATAATTGAATCTATCGGAGAAGTAATTTCTGTTACTAAGTTATTGCTAACAATTTCTTCTTTGACTACAACAAAAGTTTCTGTGATCGGAATATTTGTTTCAGTTGATGGCAAAGTAGGATCGCTCAAGTTTGTAGTAGTAGTTGTTGTTGTAGTTGTAGAAGTGGTTTCATTGGGATCTGTATTGGTTACGAGAGAACTAGGAGCTTCGTTTACTTGTGTGGTTGTGCCCTCAACAGTTGTCGTTGCTTCATTATTTACAGGTTCAGTTGCTGGTGGCTCAGTTAAAGTATTTTGAATGGTCGTAACAACTTCTGAAACAATTGAAGTTACACTACCTGTTAAGGTTGTTTCTGTGCTTGTTTGAGTGACTTCGCTTGGATTAGTTGTATCTTTAGTCGTAGTTGTATCTGTCGTTACTGGTTCAGTTGCTGGAGGCTCAGTTAAAGTATTTTGAATGGTCGTGACAACTTCTGAAACAATTGACGTTACACTACCCGTTAAGGTTGTTTCAGTGCTTGTTTGAGTGACTTCGCTTGATGGAGTTGTTGATGTAGTAGTTGTTGTTGTATCTGTCGTTACTGGTTCAGATGCCGGAGGATTTTTTTCTGCAACAATTTCAGAGTTAGTTACTGTTGTTGTTTCTGTAACTTGATTGGTATTATCTGAAACGACAGTGCTACTCGTTGTTGTAGTCATTGCTGATTCAGTGGAAATACTCGCTTCCATTGAAGTGATTGGTTCAGATTTTACTTCTGCAGCAATAGTTACTTCGGTCGTCGGACTGATAACTGCTACATCATTTGCTCGAGTTTGAGTAGATTCTGTCGTTCCAATAATTGATGACATACTTTGATCGACAATTGAAGTTGAAAAAGAATTCGTCGTATCAGTCGTTGCTGGTGTCGTTGCACTGGTATTTGAATTAAGAACTAAAATATTATTGGCAGTTGAATTATTATCTTGAGGAGAAACTTCTGCTATGCTTGATGCTGAAGGAGCAATATTAGAATCAACTGTAGGTGTATTGGTAGCTACTGGATTAATGTTAGTGCTATTTGGTGAACTTTGATTTTGAGAACTCGTAGTCCCTCCAGAACCAGAACCTGAGCCACCACATCCATAGAGCCCTATTAATAGAAAACTTATAAATATGAAATTTTTTAAAAAGTTCATAAACTCCAAATTTTTTCCAATAACTCTTAATATTTTAAGCGATTAGGCTGCTTTCAAACTATGACCACAAAATCCTAAAAGGATAATCAGTCACTTAGCTTTATTTCTTAAGTTTAAAAATGTAACTTAAGTCAAAAATCCCCGCTTCAAAGCCAAAAAATTAAGGCGTTATACCTTTAAATTTATCGGTGACTTGACCTAGATACTTGAGTGCTTTAATCAGTTGCGCGAGGTTAAAAATCAGCTTGATTGTAAAAATAGCATTCTTTTGGGAGATTCTTTATTTTTTCTAAGTAGTTTCTTTTGATTTCATCAAGGGATATTTCTCGATTTTTAAGTATGGACTCTTCGCTATACCACCACTGAAGATCTTTTTCATTACAGCCATCTCCTTCAGGGATAGGGTTTTGACTTTGGCATTTTGAATCATCTTTTGGACATTTTATTCTGACATGGATATGGTCATCGTGTCCCCACCATGGCCTCAGTTTGTGGTGTTCTTCTTTTGTTAGTCTGGTTAATTTATTTAGTGAATTATCATCACATAACTTTTTTTTAAAATCGAAGTTAATAAAAATTCTTTCAACTTCCTCATGATTGGCAAAAAATTTAATCATCTTTAATTGATCATCTTCAATTTTTAAAATTGGTTCCATCTCTGCAGATTCACTTTCTAGAAAATTAAATTCTTCATTTCGATCTAAGACTTTAAACCACACATCAACATCTAATCCATTTTGATGAGAATTATGACCCTTTATCATTGGCCCACCTCGAGACATAGAAAGATCACCAATGATGAGTGACTTGTTCATCTTATAAAAAAACTCTCCCGCATCTGAAATCGTTTTTATTAAATTAGGATGGCCCCAATATCTTCCTCTTTTTTTCTGAGAAATTTTTATTCCTAACTCATTACCTACAAAAGTTTGCGCACCTTTTAGACAACCCAAGGAATATTCTCCAAATGTTTCAGCTTTTCCTTCAATCGGTAGTCTAGAAGATAAATTTGTAGTGAAATCTGGATAATTATGAGCACAGCCAAAAATTAATAATTGAATTAGAATGATATGATACTTCATTTAATTTTATTGTATTTGAATTATCATGAATTAGCAAAACACTAAAAAAAATAAGTTCGGCCCTTATTTCAAATCGAATTTTAATAGACAATATCATTAATTAATTCATAAAATTTCTAAATGAATAAATTCTTTTTACTCATTTTTTTAGTATCATTTTTTCCTTCAAAGAATTCATTGGCAGGATTAATTTTTGGTTCAGGAGTCACCAGTGCCACTGCTGGTAGAGTTTCGCCGGTATTAAATTTGGGATTGGATTATTCAAGTTTTGCACTTACGGCAACTTCCGTCGGTGTAGAAAATACCTATTATTATCATTCTGCCTATAATTTAGTTTTAGTCAGCCAGCGAGAATTTTCTAAATATCTTTGGGGAGATTTACGTGGCGGAATTGGTCTAGGCGCACATTACGCCAAAAGAGGATTAAAAGACGGTACCAATGCTGAAGAAATAAAATCAGATTATGCCATTGGACCAGCCATTCGATTGACTTGGGAGTTCATACCTTATTGCTTTATCGGATTAGAAGCTATTTATGGAATTAGAAATCTGAATTTTGTTATATTAAGTACACAGAATATTCGCTCTCTTGTTTTGGGGGTACGATTTTGAAAAAAATTTTATTCCTCTTTTTTTTAACCAGCTTCATCTTTTCCCAAAACCTTTTGGCCGAAGAAAAATTAAATGGCAATCGAATCATGGTTGGAATTGGTGAAGGGCTAAGACCGCTTAGCTTTCGTTATGGATTTAGTAATGTAGATATAGGTATGCTCAATGTAAATGCCATTGGGATTGCAAGCTACTTAGGGAGCAGTCAGTATTACGCCAGCTTTGGCCCAGTCTATATGTTAACGAGTGAGACCATCGGTTTTTTTGGAGGGCTGGGAATGGATTTTAAATTTTTTAATTTTCTCTATTTGAAAGCTGAATTTAATACTTCCATTTCTATCAATAATTATTCTGCGGGCTCAGGTATGATTGGTATAGGAATTTTTTGGTAAAAGATGGGCAATAAATGAAAATACAATTTAGAAAATCAAAAATAATTTTAATTATCATGTTTGTTTTTATTTCTTCTGGTTTTGCCTTACTTAGTTCAAAAATGTGGCGAATAAATAAAGACGATCCAACCATTTGGATTAAAGCTTGTGATGATTTAAAAAATCATACTTGGTCGGGAAATAATATTTATGATTCAACTGACGTATTAGCTTCAGTTAACCAGGCCACATACACTCAAGTTTTGACAAGTATTATAAATGACTACAATAATATTCAAGATTCTTATATCCGATTAGCAAAATACCCAGATGACCCAAGTAACCCAGGCTCTCCAAGTGCGGGAGATTCAACCTTTACTACGGCTAAAGGAGATGTTCGAACGATTGAAGTGTGTTTTACCGATCCAGGATCAGTACTTGCCGGAGGAGATGCCTCTCAAAAAGTTGAATCAAAAGATATCATCGGCTGCAAAATAAGAATAAAAAAAGATTACAAAGATGATTTAGAAAATTTTGTAGCAACGCTCACTCATGAAATTGGACACTGCTTAGGTTTAGATCATCCAATGGATACGACCAATGCCATCATGTCTTACTTTCGTCCAGACGATAAAATAAGACTGATGAGTGATGATAAAATGGGAATGATATTTATTTATCCAAATGATCCAAGTGCTGCAAAAGAATCTAATACATTTGGATTAAGTTGTGCTCGAAAATAAAAATTAAACCAACAATTGATTGATGGCCAAAGCTAATTGAAAATCTTTTTCCGTTACTGAATGAGCATCATGTGTGGTGAGTTCAATTTGGCATTTATTAAATGTTATATACAAATCCGGATGATGATTGTGCTTATTTGCTAAATAGGCAACTGCATTTACAAAAGAAATATTTTTAAAATAACTTTTAAATTCTACTGTTCGCGAGAGACAATTTTTATCTTTATCAAAAGTCCAATTTTCAACTTCTTTCATTTTTCCCTCTAGCAGGCCACTTCTTTGGTTTTTGTTTTCTTTTTAAACTTAGGAGCGAAATCATTTTTTTCCATCGATTCTATTGCTAACTTCAAAGGATCCTTGGCAATCAGTTTAAATAACTCTTCATAAGAATTAATATAGTAATAAACAGGTTGCAAAATATCGATTCTAAATGGTGTTAAGAAAGCATTTTCGGCAATGAGTGGCAATCTTTCTGGTATCTCACTATCTGTTGAATAAATGACTTCGGATTTCGAAGAAAGTATTCCACCACCATAGGCCTTAAATTGATCGTTCTCTTTTATTAAGCCAAATTCTATCGTAAACCAAAACAAGCGAAACATTCGCACTTTGGTTTTATGATCTGCCTTCATCGCCAGTTTACCATAATGATGCATGAATTCCGCATAAGGTTCTAGTGTCAACAAAGGACAATGTCCAAAAAGCTCATGGAAGACATCTGGCTCTTTAATGTAATCGATTTCTTCAGGAATTCTAATAAAATTCGCAGCTGGAAATTTTTTATTTGATAACAAATTAAAAAACTGTTCTGGCTGAATGAGTGCCGGAACAGGCTCTACGCTCCAACCGGTATATTTCTTTAATTGCTCGCTAATTTCATAATGCTGTGGAATGTTTTGAGTGAAATTTAATTTTTCGACACCTTTGATAAATTCAACTGAGGCATGATTTTTTATTAACTCTTTTTGTCTTTTAAGTAAAAAACTCCAAGTGCTATTCTCTTCTTCCGAGTAGTGTGCCCGCCCAGTTGCATCGAGTGGCTTAGATTCATAAACATGCGCCGTTTTTTTTGTCATTAGAAACTTAACGATTGCCGTTCACATCGCCACCTTTATTTTTATTATCTTTAGCCGGTGGAGCGATTTGAATGGTAGCACCAAACTCTCGGCGAAACATTTTTCTAATTGATGTATCACTTTGAGCCGTTTGACGAAATTTATCTTGAATTTGAAGTTGGTCCGCACATCTAAGACAAATCCATTCCGCATCAGTCGTAGGATTTCTGTGCTTATATAACTCCACATCTGGCTTAACTTGATCACAAGCTTCGCAATAATTTCTTTGTTCTTGATGAATCACGGCTTCAGTTATCGCTTTTTTCTTTATTTTTTCGCGAACATTATTAGATTTTGCATCTGTTGGTGGTTTAATTCCTGCTTTTAAAAATGCGTCTTTAAGTGTTCCCATAAACTCCCTCAAATTTTTTAAATATCTTAGCAGATATTTCTAAAAGTTTAAAGCCTAGTAATTTTTCAATTCCATCTTTCCCTGATCTATCACGATATAATCCCGAGTTAAAAGCCAGGAGCCGGAATTAAAGTAAGTTTTGTTGTTTTTCAGATCGACAACACCCGGATAATGGGTGTGACCAAAGACAACTGCATCAAAACCTCGACGCGTAATTTCTATTGCCGCTTCCTTAAACTCTACCGGCTCCCCTTTAATACCAGAATCTTCTAGCCTAAAAAGTGAAATAAATTTTTCAAAAAGAATCCAAACTTTATATAATTTGGGGTGAATGGCCAAGAAAACTCCTGCTAAGCGAGTTAAAAACTCATACATGACAGGAAAAGAAACAAAAAAGGGGTCATACAAATGCCCATGCTCTATTCGAATACGCTTATCTCCTGAACTTAGATTTAAAAAAGGGCAAACTTTTAGATTTCCAAAATCTTCTAAAAAATGCTCAAGTGCTATGTCGTGATTGCCTACGACATAATAAACCTTGGTACCGAGACGATTTAATTCACCTAATGTTCTAAGTACCTCTGGCATTTCTTCGGCAAGCTGAGTAAAAGAAGCCTGGGCAATTTCAAGTCCATCGCCATTAATGCAAATATCGTATTTCTCACTGGCCGCCCAACGCATAAACCTTAAAACTTCATTACGGTATTTAGAAAAAGGATTACCTAAATGCAAATCCGAAATCACGACCATTTTAGAACTTTGGGCACTGGTTATCATAATTATATTCTTTTTTTAATTTTTTGTTGCTTCCTGAGTGTTTAAAATTTCACTGGCAACTTGATTGTTTAATTTTCCCTCTGAAACCGCTTGAATAAATCTTTCTGATGAATTCTTCACTCTCATACTTAACTGCTGAAGCATTTCAAAAGCAAAGGTTGGATCTCGTCGAATCTTTAATAGAAAACCTCCAGGCTGCAATATTAAAATTTTGCTTTTACCCAATGAATAGGCTGTGGCAAAACGGGGTATCCCTTGTAATAATGCCATATCTCCAAAAAAATCACCGCGAGAAAATCTCACTAATTCAATTTCTCCCACATCACTTTTTTTTCTAATCACTACTTCGCCTTCTTGAATGATATACAAATCTCTTCCGGAGTCACCTTCAGAAAAAATAATCTCACCATCTAAAAACTCTTTTTCATGTTCAAATTTAAAACGCGAATTTAAATCAATTCCCATATATCCTCACTTAAATCATCTTTATTTTATGCTATTTCTGGTGATTATAAAATTTAGTTTAATTAAATTTTTACATACTTGATCTTTTTTGTTTGCAAATTAATAGATTTTTATTTTTTATAAATTGAATTAAAATTAAAGAATGACTGAAACAACCCAAACCAAAAAAGATAAAACTTTCCATTTGCTGATTATTAGTATCCTAACAAGTCAATACGCTATTTTCTCAATCATCTTTTTTCAATCTATTCATTTCCAAGCAGCTTTTATTAAATTAAGTCTTTTTTCTTTACCACTTTTCATTTTAGAATATTTTTTACTTAATAATTACCTAACTTTAAAAACCAGTGATGCCAAAAGTCCCAGAGCGCTTAAGTTCTTTTTTCTTTTTGCCATCCATGGATTTTCATTTGGTAGTTTAAATGCGATCAATCATTTGTTTGATCAAAGTGAAGTTAAAGAAGAAAAATTAGTTATATTAGATAAAGATTTTGAAACAACCAAAAGAAGTATTATCTACAAAGCAATGGTCCTGATGCCAATAAAAACATCCTACGCCTTTCTTCCTGAAACTTATGATAATGTTTCCATTAGTAAAGAAGAATATCAAACTTTAATTCCCGGAAAAGCCTATGTTCAAATAAAATACCGAATGGGGCTATTTAATATTCCCTATCTCGTTGAGAAAAAAGTTTTAAAGTGAAAAAAGTTATCGTTTTTCAACATGTGGCTCACTCCATTCTCGGGACACTTAATCCAGAATTAAAATCTCGAGGTCTACGCATTCGTTATGTCAATTTTGAGCGCTCACCAGACTTCAATAGCAGCATTGATAACTATCACGCACTAGTAATTCTAGGTGGCTTCATGGGGGTCTATGAAAGCGATCGCTACACCCACATCAAGACTGAATGTAAACTTATTGAAAGTGCGATGAAGCAAAATAAACCAATTTTGGGAATATGCTTAGGTTCACAACTTATTGCTCACGTTTTAGGTTCACCGGTATATAAAAATAAAATCAAAGAAATTGGCTGGCTAAGTGTTTCAAAAACAAATGAAGGTTTAAATGATCCTATTTTAAAACATTTTAAAAATGAAGAAAGGCTTTTTCAAATGCATGGAGATACGTTTCAAATCCCTAAAGATTGTGTGCATTTGGCCGAGTCAAAAGAATGTGCTTCTCAAGCTTTTCGCTACGGTGAAAATGTTTATGGCTTTCAATTTCATTTAGAAGTAGATCGAGCAATGATTGAAAGATGGCTATCTCACCCGCAAAATCTTATCGACATAGAAAATTCAAATGGAGTTTACTCCAAAGAACAAATTCTCGAAGACACCAATCTTTATTTAAATCATTCAATGAATTTATCGAAAAATACCTTTAATGAATTTTTAAATCTCTTTAGTGAAAAATCAAAAAGTTTTTCTCTCGGTACCAACCATGCCAAGCCCGACAAAAACAATCGGACAATATCTTAACTAAATCCTGACCAAAACGTAACAGAATTAAAATCTATTTTACTTGTTAATTTTAAGTTTTGAATAAAAAATATAAGTAAGATTAATTTTTTTAAAGAAGTAAAAAAGAAGTAAAAATGAAAAATTGTTTATTTATCTTACTGGCACTTGTCTTTAACTTTATAAACTTAAAAGCAGTGGCCAATGAATCGCTCTTTAAAATTCCTCCCTATATGCTCTTACATCCAGATGGAAAAGTACTTTTAAATTTTCAACTCAATCAAGATAAAAAAATTACTATTATTGAAAATAATCAAATCTTTTTTAATCAATCTACATCTGATTTTTTAAAGAACACTCAATATCAACTTGATTTAAAGATGGTAGGCTGTGGTGAATCTCAAACGATTCAGTTACTTGATACTAGTTCCCAAACTTTATTGTTTGAAAAAAACTTATTACCAAAAAAATGCTTAACAAGTATTTATAATGATGAACAAAAATTTGTTTTTGGTTTTATTAGCGACACTCAAGAATTTCTTGATCGTCACACTGAAGTGGCAAGAGTTATAAATTATCATCAAGAGAAAGATCCGATGCATTTTTTAATCAACGGTGGGGATGTTGTCCAAACTGGTGACGATGAAAATGAATGGGCTAAATACTTTTTAGGAGCGCAAAGCTATTTAAAAGACATTCCTCAAATTGCAGCCGTTGGAAATCACGATTATCGCGGTTCAAAAGGTTATAAAACCCCAATTCTATTTCAAAAATATCTAA
>JACCDQ010559612.1_pt1 | contig 11199 bp, 13 predicted proteins | sample 7446031 | NCBI WGS metagenome assembly JACCDQ01 (sample SAMN15323442, study PRJNA562643) | freshwater metagenome | isolation source: river surface water | place: USA:Blue River Watershed | collected 2017-08-17
CTAATTGTCAAAGAAGAACTAGAGCAGGATTCGCTCATGAGCCAGATGGGTGCTAGATAATGGCTATCACATTTACTGACTGGAGAACTGATGCTTCAGTATCCAAAGAAGTTAGCGACGCTACTCTTCTTGCAGACCTAAGGTTTACCGTACGTAACCTAGACAACGTTTTGACTACCTTACGTAAGAAGAAGAACGGCTACCAGGTCACCCTGAATGAGGCTACTGAGCAATCAGTCAAGGACCAACTAGCCATTGTTATCGCAGGCGTAGACAAAGACATCGCTACATACACTGCCCAGCGAGCCACTGCTAATGACCAGATTACTAACCTGACTAAAGCAATCACTCAGGCAGCTAGTACTGCTGCGTCTCAGTCCACCACCCTTGTAGGCCAAGACGGCACTACCTCCACTGCGCCTACTATCACTGCTCCATCAGCGGCTGCCAACAACGTCAGCTACAACATTGGTGGAGTAAAGGACGCGTACTTTGGTCGTATGCGCCTAGTTGGTGACGGACGTATCGGTATCACTCAAGACTCCGAAAACCGTTTGTACGACGACAGCGCGGTGTACATCAACAACACCCCTGCCCGTGTGACGGACGCTATGAACCTATGGTCAACTAGTCAGGCCAGCAAGGGAATGATTCAGACCTACATCCCTAAGTCAAACTACTTCAACGATGTGTTTGCTGGTGTAGACGCGACTACTGCTGCGGACCTCAAGGCAACCACTTCTATTACTAACTTGAAGAAGTACGGTTTCCAGTTCTTGTACAACCCAGACAAAATCACCATGAGTATTTCTGGTACTGCGGCGGTTGACTACATGAAGTATGTGAACAGCCCGCCTAAGGTTGTCCCAGACACTGGCGGCTCAGGCAGCATCAGTTTCTCAATCGTGTTGAACCGTATGCACGACATGCAGTACCTGACTAAGGACGGTACACTTCGTGACAGCCTGACTATGCAGCAGGTGTATGGTTCTGCCGCACCTGAGGGTGCTGACTCAAGCGACCTACGAGACATCTACAACAAGGGCACTATGTACGACGTGGAGTACCTACTGAAGACCATTGTGGGCTTTGAGCTAAAGACTCAGTTCCGTGGGACTACCTCTGACCTAGGGTTCTTGATTGGTCGTTTGGTAGAGCTGCACATCGGTAAGTCTATGCGTTACTTAGTGACCATCGACGGCATTGGAATCACTCACAGCATCTTTGATAGCCGCATGGTGCCGTTGTTCTCTACAGTAACTATCAGCGCAAGTCGTATCCCAGACTTCATGGGTTACGCAAAGGAAGGATAGCCATGATTTACGCAGACAGCCGTTACGCAGACGGACTATTGCAGAAGTCGCTAGACGGCCGAACCAACACCTACAGCGTTGGAGTTATGCGCAGCTTTCCTACCGAGTCAAGCTCGTTCTACTACTACGTGTGGACTGCCCGTGACCGTCTCGACAAGTTGGCGCTAGAGCTCTTAGGAAACCCAGGACTATGGTGGCGCATCCTGGACTACAACCCAGAAATTAGCAACGGACTAGACATTCCTGTCGGTACTACTCTGAGGATTCCGAATGTCTAGTCAACTCGTTGGTAAGTACAGAAAGTCCACTCGATACCGTGTGGAGTTTCCTACCATACCGTCGTTTGTTGTTCCTCCAGAGTTCGTAGAGCTTCGTCAGGTAGCAGGGCACCACGACGTGTTGCTGCTGCAATACCACAACAACCGTGGAAATTACTTTGAGCAGCTGAAGACTGGTGTACCTGTAAAGCTGACATGGTCTCAGGGACCTCGAACTAGGGTCTGGTACGGATACGTGTCCGTCACGACTTCTATGAAAGCTGGGCAGAAGCTCCGTCCTACAAAGGTCTACTGTGTAGGAAGCTCATTCATGCTGAAGGACAGCACGCCTCGTGTTTTCAGAAACCAAACCATTCCAGAAGTAGCTAGCATTTTGGCAAAAGAGAATGGGCTTCGATTTGTAGGTGAGAACCACTCTACTCGCTGGGAACAAATGAGTATCTCTGGCGGAAGCTACTGGCAGTGGTTACAGGACAACGCCAAGAAGATTGGGTACGTCTGCTACGTAGACAACACTGACCTAATCTTTAGGCCGATTGACAAGCTGATTCACCAAGAGGCCAGCAACTTGCCAATCATGCAGTACTGGAACATTCCCCTAAAGAGCACTAACAACGCGTTGGACAGAACCCTTGATTCAATCGAGATTCTTTCAGGTGAGTACTTGGAAGACACCGAGCAAGTGAGGTCTGTGAAGCAGGTTGGTGGTATGGACCCAGTTACTGGTCAAGAGTTTATTGCTAGGAAGTCCCCTGCAGAAGTCGGTCAGCACCTACGCTCAGAGATTAGTGGGGTGCTGTTCGATGAGCACGCAGACGAGCACGTGGCAAATAGCGCCTCTTTTGCCAAGGTAGCGGTTAGCGGCTCTGCAGCTCTTAGCAGGTTCAACCTACCTGCCAAGATAGTGGGCCAGGGTGACCCTCGCATCCGCCCTCACAGCCTTGTTTACGTGGACGGTACGGGCACTCAAACTGATGGGGCATGGCTTGTTCGCTCCGTAGTACACGGTATGAACCGTGGTGGAGAGTACAGTGTCCAGATTATGGCCGCTACGGACGGTCTTGGAGCCAGCGAGATTGACTTCAATGGTGCAACTGCCCACTCTTCAACGCCTATTGATAGGTCAATCGTTGGTAAAATAGACCTCGAGCAGTTCCTTGCATCCGCTACTTTTTCAAGTGGTATGGGGGAAACGACTCAGACTGTGAAGCTGCCTTTTGGCTCACGAAACTATCAGGGAACCACGGTACTAAAAAACACGACTAACATCGACACTCTCATTGAGAATGGCGATACCACTGCAAAGCCAGGTATTACGACTACCCCGCACCTGTGGGTGTCGAGTATTCCTGGAAAGTCCCTAAAAGTAAGAACCCTGAACTGAGGTAATAATGGCAGAGATAAAAGTTGGTGAAGTAGCGATTTCGCTACCTTTTGGCATCAACGAGTTTGGCTCGGTGCAAGTTGCTACGTCCCAAGAAAAGATTTGGGCTGACCGAGTACGCTCTGCCGTAGGCACCTCTTTGAGTGAGCGCATCATGCGCCCAGACTACGGGACTGAGATTCCAACCACTGCCCTGGCTAACGTAGAAGCCTCTGAGGAGCTAATTCGCTCTCAGATTGAACTTGCTTTCGTTAGGGACCTTACACTTCTAAAGCTGAGCTCTGTTGAACCAGTCTACGACGTATCAACTTCGACGTTGCAGGTTGAGGTCACATACGAACTCCCTAACCGCCAAACTGAGACGGTAACCCTTGGCTTTGCCAGCCTCTCAGGTAACTTCCCTATCACTGAGGACGTAGCATGACGACTAACAACAACATCCCTGTAGGTATCGACTACACCAGCCGCGATTACTACGCTCTTCGTGAGGAACTGCTGACTCGTGTCCGCAATGCGGTGAACGCTAATGCTGCCAGCAACAAACGTTGGACGGGAGAAGACCCTAGCGACTTTGGTGTTGCCTTGGTCGAGGCGTTTGCGTACATGGGCGACATCCTGAACTACTACATTGACCGTGTAGCTAATGAGTCGTACCTTCCTACAGCTAGCCAGCGACAGAACGTAATCAACCTGGCTGAGCTTTATGGTTACCGTCCTGCAGGTTACCGTGCTGCCTATGTAACTGTGCGTTTCTCTAACTCGAGCAGTACTCCGATTACTTTGCCTACTGGAACTCAGATTTCTGGTCAGGTCGTGTCGGACGATGTGGTTACTGAAGTAATCTTCACGACTCTTGAAGGCGTGACCGTACCTGCAGCCTCTTTGGGAAACCCAGGCACCATAACTGTAGGTGCTTATCACGCTGAAGACGTATCGCTTCGTCCAGAAAACCTGGCTAATGGTCCTACAGACATTGCTGGTGAGTTCGTTGCAGCGTCTACTGGTGCACCTAACCAGAGCTACGCACTGTCAGAAGACCAGATTGTTGACGGCTCTATCCAGGTATGGGTTCAGAACGGTGACGTCTATGAGCCTTGGACTCAGGTAGTCCACCTGTCGGACTACGGTCCTTCGGACGCTGTTTACGCCATCAAGCTAGACGCCGACAACATCTCCTACGTAATGTTCGGTGACGGGGTGTCAGGTGCGGTACCAAACCCAATGGCAAACATCAAAGCGTCTTACGACGTGGGTGGTGGAGAAATCGGTAACATTTCCGTGGGTGTTCTTAGCTCCCTTTACCGAGTCCCTGGTAAGACTGACGCAGAGACCTCCATCCTTGCTGACGCAGTCACCGCGAGCAACACCACCGCTGGACTAGGTGGCGTTAGCCCTGAAAGTACCAGCAGCATTCGTGAGAACGCCCCTAAGTTGGCTACCGCCATCAACCGTGCGGTGAGCCTTGTGGACTACGAGAACATCGTTCAAGCCATTCCTAACGTAGGAAAAGCAAAAGCAGACGCAGCAGTATCTACCTCAGTAAATCTGTACGTATCGCCTCAGCGTAATGACGGTAGCAGCGATAACTTCCCTGGCTTCAACGTCGCTAACACATCACTTACTACTGAGTGGACTGACCTACAGACCGCTGTGCAGGGGTACCTCGTTGACAAGACCCAGGTTGGCGTGTCGGTAACTGTGTCCCCACCTACCTACGTACCAGTAACTGTAGACATCTCATACACCAAGCTTCCTCAGTACACCACTCAGCAGGTAGAGTCTGCGCTGAAGCTTCGTCTTCTAAATGAGTTCTCGTATAACAAGCTGACATTTGGTGACCTAATCAGCCCTGAAGACATCGAGTTCCAGCTAAAGCAGGTTGAGGGTGTTCGCGTTGTACGGGTTACTGACCTTAGCCGCAACGACGGTCAGTCTCAGGGAATCAACTCTTTGATTGGTGCTCCCAACGAAATCTTCGTATTCCAGGAAGTCAACGTGAACGTAACGCAGGCATCTGGAAATGCGCTACTGTCGTCTATGGGTACGCTACCTATCGGCACGGACTTGACCCCAGTGTTCAACAGCAACCACTTCACTTACAACTTGCTGAACGTGACCACTGACAACATCATCCTCAGCCCAGTATCAGTGGACTCTGGGGCTACCATCACAGCTAACGGTAACCCAATGACTACTGCTATTGATACCCCTGCTGGAAGCACTACTGTGATTCCAATTGTGGTTACCGCAGGAGATAACAGCACCTTGAAGGTCTACACCGTAATCGTAGCGAGGCCATAATGACCCTAAAAGCGGCTAATTTCTACGGGATTTACCGCGGTAAGGTCTACAGCAATAAAGACCCTTTGGGTCAAAGTAGGCTTCGACTTCGAGTTCCGCAAGTACTAGCAGACCAGATAACCAACTGGGCCTGGCCTGTAGAGACTCCTAGCGCCAACTTTCAGCTACCTGAGGTTGGTCAGGGTGTCTGGGTGCAGTTTGAGGGTGGAGACACTAACTTTCCTATCTGGGTTGGCCAGTTCGGTAAAGAGTTATCTGCTGATAGTTCGCTGAAGCTGGAGAAGTTGAAGGCGGATGAGTCGCTAGCTACTATCGAGCAGATTATGGCTATTGATGCACAATCTAGCGGTGAAAAAGAGCTAGACCTCACCCAAACCATCCTGAACATCGCTCGAAAATTGATGGAGCGTAACTACACCTCGCTATACGACACCACCACCCAGACCGCTTCTGCAGCGAATACCCCTCAAGCTGTAAGCCTAAATACTGTTGACTTCACAAGTAACGTAGCTGTAGTTGATGGAACAAAGATAACCATTGCCAACGTAGGTACATACAATTTGCAGTGGTCTGGCCAGTTTGCTAACGCAGGTACGGCCGCGGCGGATGTTAGAGTTTGGCTGCGATACAACGGAGTTGACTATCCAAACAGCGCTTCAATCGTGACTATCCCAGGAAAGCACGGCTCCATTTCAGGGCACACGATTGCAGCCTGGAACTGGCTGGGAAAGTCGCAGGCTACAGGTGATTACGTAGAAATAATGTGGTCAGCAGAAACTACAGACCTTTCTCTGGAGTACCACCCAGCTGGGGCGGCAGGGCCTGCAGTGCCTTCCGTTATTGTGACCATCACCGAGTGTGAGTAAGCCCTGTAAACCCCTCGCATAAGCGAGACAATAGATAAAGACTTAGGAGAAGACCTCATGGCAGCTAACTACCCTACCTCAATCAAGGTATGGACCCCTAAAGTAAACCTCACAGACACCGTCATTGCTGAAGACGTAAACACTGTCTACGAGGAGCTTGAGGCTGTTCAGCGTCAGCTGGGTGCTGGCGGTGTAACCACTAGCGCAATTTGGGGCAGCGACCCAGCAGGCTTCAACACCAGCACTACTAGCTGGGGAAGCCTACGTGCACGCATCCAGAACATTGAAAACGGTACGTTCAACGCGGTTACCTCTAAGGGTGGCTCGACTATCACTCCTTCAGCAACTACTGTCGTAGGTCTGAAGCTGAAAGCCGTTGCAAGCCAGACCGCTAACTTGCTTGAGGTTCGCAATGCAGCTGACGAAGTAAAAATTAGTGTCAACGCAGCAGGTCAGTTTATCGGAACCATCGACGGCGGAACTGCGTAGTTAGGTAACCAATGGGCATCTATGCAATCGCCAAGTGGGGCGACCCTAGTGAAACCTACGGTGAAGCTCCGAGAATCTCATTCTCTGTAGCTCCTTTTAGCGCGTTCGCCTCAGCAGAACTTATTGAGGAACGCGACGAATCTGGCAAGGTAATCAGCACATCCGTTTCTTATGACACAGTTGAACTTTCTTGGGCACCACCAGAAGGTGACATCGCCAAGATTCGTCTTGTCCGCAGCCAGGATGGCTGGGCAGAGACAGAAGAAGACGGTGTTATTCTCTGGGAGTGGTCATCCGACAGCGGCGCGCAGCGTCTTGAGACTTTTACGGACAGCCCGTCCAACAGCGCTCTCCCACTAGTTAGTGGTCGCTACGCCTACTACCGTATGTGGGTACTTCGTGAATCTTCTAACACTTGGGTAGTTGCTGGAGATAGCCTTGCCCTCGTACCTAAGCCCCATCACACCAGTACGTCCGATGGCACCATACTAGTCAGTACCCACGACAAGTTCATGGACATGCTTCCACGTGTGTTTACCTCTGAGAACCAGTCGCCACTAGACGTTGTCGATAAGGGCTCAGAGCTCTACCGTTTCTTGCAGGGATTTTCGTTCACTCTTGACGAGATTATGACTTTGGCTGACAACGTTCTGCCTGAAGAGTCAGGCCGTTACCTGAGTCCAGACGTAGTCATCCTGAAGACTAAGAGCATCGGTCTTGAGCCAGAGGCTTACATCTCAACTAAGAACCAGAAGCGCTTAGTGCGTGAATCCACCTACATTATGGCTAACAAGGGAACCGCAAATGCAGTGCAGGCTTATGCAGAAGCGTTGACTGGTCTAGCCCCAATCATCACGTCTTCACCTAACTTGCTGCTATCTGTACAAGACAGCTCGTTCTACAAAGGCACAGGTTTCTGGCAAACAGTTGGTGATGGCGCGCTCTCACTAGAGCAGACCATCATCCCGCCATCTACCACTCTAGAACCAAATGCTATCGACACCGCTTACTGTGGAAAGCTAGTAGCTAATACTTCAAATGTGGCTGTACACAACGGTACCCAACAGTCTAACCTCAAGGGTTCACCGATTGTTGCTGGCGAAGAGTACACTCTGTCGTTCTACACTCAGGCGCTTACTACTGCCAACACAGTTGTTCCTAAGATTCTTTGGTATGACTACCTAGGTAACCTAATCAAGTCGTCTACAGGAACTTCTTCGACTGTAACTGCAGACTCTTGGTCAAAGACCACCTTCACTGCTGTAGCTCCTGGAAAAACCCTCAGTGTTGGAAAGTACGCACTTACTAGCAACATGGTTACTCTAACTGTAGACACCACTGTCGGGTACTCCGTTGGCGACGTAGTCACTGTCTATGGAGTAGCTGCTGCAGTAAACGGCGACTACACCATCACTGCACTAACTGGCACCACCCTAAGCTATGCAAAGACTGCTGCAGACATTGCTGAAACTGTAGTTACTTCTGGTGCGGTAGTGCTAGAAAGTAACCCAGCCGCATTTGCAGGTATCGAGCTAAAGTTCGGTTCAGCAGGAACCATTTACTTAGACATGATTCAGCTTGCTGACTCTGCAATCACCGCCTACTATGAGGGCCGCGCTGTCGACATCTTCTTGAACCCAAAGAAGACTAACGAAATCAAGAACCCGTCTTTCGAAGGCCTGAACTCCACTACTTGGACTATCAGCGCACCAGGAAGCTCAGTCATTGCTACTGACGGAGTTTCGGGGGGGCACTGCCTGGAAGTACAGACTACTGGCGGAACCGACACGATTGCTACAGAGTCTGGCGTGATTGAGGACGGTAAGTTCTTTACCTTCTCGACTTACTTGCGCCAGGTTCCTTTAGACGTAACCACCCTAGAGGTAGTCAGCAATGTCGCCACTGTTACAGTCGCGTCAATGCCTGCAGAATGGGTTATAGGAGACACCGTCAAGCTAGTTACTGCTTCTTCTGGCTATGAAGGCCTCGAAGGTACCTACACGATAACTGCACTGACTGCCACAACCATCTCCTTCACCGTCAACTACGCAAACATTGCAGGCACCACTGTTTCTAACGTGAAGGTTTACGTTCCAGAAAACCTAACCCTCACCCTCAACGGATACAACACCGTGAGTACACTGACCAGTGACGAGCACTCATCTGCGATTACTTTGACTGACAAGTGGTCCCGCTACCACACCACAGGGTACATCTCAAGCTCACCTGACCCAATCACGGTTCAGGTAGCTATCTCAGGCACCACCAGTGGCAGCAAGATTAGGCTTGATGATGCTCAGCTAGAGGCTAGCTACTCTCCTACTGATTACTTCGACGGAAACTCACCAGAGTCATACGGAGCAGTTTGGGAAGGCACCGTGAATGCTTCTCGTTCGCACATCTACCCAAACAAGTCTGTGAAGACTTTGCGCTTGGCTGAAACCGTACGCGACTTCTTACCAATCAACCGCCCACACACCATACGCACTTACGCAGGTATCGAGCACAAAGTCATCGAGTAGATGTAAGCTGTCCGTATGGACACACTAATACACGTAATACTTGCTGGAATGGCTGTTGGCTACATCACCGAACTGCTCGGAACTATCCTTGACAGTTGGATTGACTCGTCCCTAGTGAAGCTTTGGACTACCTTGCCCCTATCAGCTGGGGCTCTCTATCTCTTTGGTCACTTCGACCTCACGCTAATCACCCTTGCTCCTGCGGCGGGATTTTTCGCGTTGGTCATGATGAAGGTTGTAAATCGCCCTGTGATTTTGCAAAATGTGGCTCAGCGTGTACGCTAGTCCTTCTCATGATTACTGACCAGAAACTACTACGCTTGTCACCCTCGGCTTTGCGTACCTATTTGGCTATTCGCCACTCGCTAAGCCTTCAGCCGCCCGTACAGCCCTCTATGGAGGAACTGGAAGCACTGACAGGGTATAAGCGCCAAAACCTCTCTAAGGCTGTTCAGGAGCTGAAGGAGGGGGGCTTTATTGAGGTCACCAGGACCAAGCGCAACCTGGGTAAGTACTACTACAATCACTACTCTTTACCAGGTATCCCACAGGATACATGGCAGCAATCACCAGGTATCCTGGAGAGTACATGGTCAGACCCATCACGTATCCCACAGGATACATCAACAGCTGATAGTAATAGTAGTAATGACTATAAAGCTATAACTACAGTAACTAGCAATAGAAAAAACGCGAGATACAAGGAGATTCGAGTGGTTAGCCGTTGGAAGGATGACGACGACGAAATTGGTGGCTTCGGACTTTTTGAGGACGAGAAGCCTGCGTCAGTAAAAGCCAAGTTGTCCACAGATGCCCGTGACCCAAAGACTCGAGGTAGACGTGCAGAAGAGACCTGGACTCCGTCCGACGTTGCTGCAGAGTTCGCTTTCCGTCTCGGAATGCGTCATCCCCTGCTTCCAGGATTGGTCAAGACTGATGCTATCCGCGGAGCCTTGGCAAAGCAGCGCAAGCAGTACGGCACGACTGCCGTCATTGAGTTGGAAATACTTAGGATGTTCATGGCAGACGACCGCTACCACAAGGACTGGAACATCGGTGATGCCTACAAGATGCTCCCTGGGCGCTTCTTGAGGATGTTCACTACTCACATGGACGAGGCTCTGCGTAACCTCGGAATGCCGACACGCCAAAACCTTACTAACATCAATGTTGCAATCGAGAAAACTTCGGAGTATGTTTATGCTTCTGATGGTCGTGCATTCGATAACTCGATTCCTGGCCGTAAGTCAATGCAGAAGTACGAACAAAAATTGAAGGAGAATCATGGCTAAAGCAAAAGGCAGTAACAACGAAAACCGCAAGAACGGCAAGGCTTCGAAGAAGCGTCCTAAGGTTTGGGATGCAATCAAGCGCCGTCTTGTAACCCAGAAGTAACGGCTGAGGAGGGCAAACCATGGCTAAGAAAACAACAAAGAACCTGCACCTCAAGCACTCGCTGACTCTTGACGAGTACGATGCGCTGACCTTAGAGAACCAGATTCTTGGTGCGTCTACCGAGCGCGGAAACATCATGCTGGAGCTAAACCGACGCATCGCAGAGCTCATGGAGCTTAGTGAACTTCTGGGATTACCAAACTTCACTGAGGAAGCCAAAGAGGCCGCTCGTGGCTTGTCCGCAGCTATGGAAGTGATTGCTAACTTACCGACCTACGAGGACAACGTCGGTTGTCGTGAATGTGGGTCCGTCTAATGACTAAGAAAGAAGCTTTCAAACAGGCAGAGTCTGACTACGTCACCGCTAAAGCTGCCACCATAGCAATCTACAAAGAGGTTTTGGCGCTACAGGCTGTGTACGCCCGTGCAAGAGACGTGGAGACACGTGCCCGCGATTCTTTCTACGCTTTCAGCAAAGCATTCCGAAAAGCAGACGAGTTCAAGATTATGGAGCAGTACATAGAGCTTTTGGCAAAGACGGGACTGTCTGATGGAGAAAGCTAACCTAGAGCACACGGACATCTTCCTGAACGCTCATGAGTACGGCTCCTGCAAGGGAACCTTCTGCACGCTTCACAAGCGTAGTGACCA
>JACCDQ011098871.1_pt1 | contig 11197 bp, 14 predicted proteins | sample 7446031 | NCBI WGS metagenome assembly JACCDQ01 (sample SAMN15323442, study PRJNA562643) | freshwater metagenome | isolation source: river surface water | place: USA:Blue River Watershed | collected 2017-08-17
CAGCAAAACATAGTTTTTGAAATTACATTAGATGGCACTATATATGCTACTTTCAAAGGACCTATAAATACTTTCAGTGAAGTTAACAGTTTAATTAAAAAGTATTCTAAAGTTATAAACCAAAAATTAGATAATTTAGAATTATCGCTTTTTATAAAACAACCTATTTTATATGTTAATAAAATAGTTAGTATAACTTGTGTTATAAATTTTACAGTTCCTTTTGATATATCTGGTTTTGTAAAGTTTAAAAACGATATAGAACAAAGTGCTTTAATAGTAACTAATGTATCTTCTGTTACAAAATATATTTGGAATAAAGGTGTTAAAACTACTTTCACAAATAGTCCTAATCAATTTCAGTATTTACAATTAGGTAACTTTAACAGACAGCCGTTAAATCATTTTGAAATAGTAAATAGATTCGCTCGTATAGATGCTATTATAAAAAACATAAATGAAAGTGATTTTTTTAGTTTATTTGGTTTTTTAATGTATCATATTAGCCATTTACCTTCACTTAAAAACATTACTTCAGCTAACCATTTAAAACTATTACGTATAATAGATCCTGTTAATTATAATATGCTTTCAGTTAAAACTAAAGATAATTTTATTAAAAAAACTATATTTTCCAGACTTTGTCAGAAACCTATGCAACCTAAACCTATTACAGCAGATGAAGTTATAAGCCTGCCAAAAGAACGCGTTATGTCTTTTTATAATTATACTAAAAACGAGCCTATGCACTTTTATTGCCCTAACAACAAGTACCCTTATCCTGGATTTATAGTTGGACATCACTCTGATGGTAACTGCCAAGTGTGTTGCCGTATTAAAAAAGAAGAAGGATCTAAGCTATATAATACATGTATAAACACACATAAATATATTTCAGAAGAAACAGAATCACATATAAGTTACATTGTAGCTTATGGCAAAAAAGTAGATATAAATCGTTTAGGTTCTTTGCCGGAAACTATAAATAAATTTATAATTTATAATTTAGAAGGATTTAACATAATAACAGACTCTCTTACTATGCGTATTTTTAGATACGATGGTGAAATATATTCTTTAGATAGAATTAAAAAATATACTCAAACAACGCGTTCACAAGAAGTACCTATGAGTGTTATGAAACGCTTTTTAGAAATACCTGTTTGGAAAACAAAACGTAAAGAAGATCCTAAAATAGTGCCTATGGATGTTTTAGAAAATCCAAAAAAAAACTATAAATACTCTAAACAATATAAACGTATAACACAAGCTGTTGAAGGTACAGTTTATGTATATGATGAAGGTAAAAGTTTAGTACTTATAGAAGGTATTTACGTAATAGCTAATAGCTATAGGTTAGGACATAAAAAAATGGCTGTTAAAATCATAACACTAAAGCAATTAAAACGTAGTATTGTAGGTAAGTATGATGCAAGTGAAATATCTTTTGTGTCAGACGCGCCAGTTATAAAAAAAGGTGGGTTTTATGCTGAAAAAGAGCCTTTTTATTATTTATTAGGTATACAAACACATACATTAGATGAAGCTAGACAAAACATATCTTACATAAACGCTATAGCCACTGTTTTTAGATACACTTTTGAAGAATTTATAGAAACATTACTTAAAAAACTACAAACATATGATTATGTTAATATATATTCAGCTGAAGAAATTATAAATAAATTGAAATTAGGCTTATATGATTTTGAACTATTTTATGAGATATTACCTGTTTTATTAGAATATATTCCGATTATATTAGAATTAGATGTTAACGGTAATATACACATTATAACAAACAACCGTACACAATACAGTATAGATGATCGTTTTGTATTGCTTTTTAAAACAGTAGATATATACTATCCGGTTATAGTTGCTATACCTTATTCTTATAGTAAAGAACTAGAATTAGAAGTTACACTATATGATTATGGTAGTCCTATTATTAAACTACTTTTAGCTTTAGTTAAAAATAAATTGCCTAAGCATAATATAACTGTAAATAACATTTTAGAAATAAACAAAATAGAAAAGATTTTAAACTATCAGGGTACTATATTTGCGGCTGAATTAATATATAACGAAAAGCTTATATATGTTGCTGTAGAATATGTAAATGAAAGTGTTATAAACAACCATATAAAACTAAATAAATATGATTTACAAGAGTCTTTAAGTTTTATGAAAGCTTTTTCAAAAAAATATAATGTACCTTTATATATAGATAAACTTATTATTAAAAACGATACTCTTGTAGCATATCGTGTTAATGATTTACTTAATTTTGTGTTTTATCCTTTACAACAAAGCTATGATATATTTGCGCAAAATGGTTTTGAAAATACTTTTATAAAAGAATATATATATTATGAGCCAGAAGCTATTATAAACGCTAAATCTATAATAGTAGATAAAAGCAGTTTTTATAAACGATATAAACAGTTAGAAAAACAGCGTAACGATTATATATTTTATAAAGAACACTTGTTTGACTCTTTTATAAAAACAGGTTCAGAATTTACATATAAAGCTGTTCAGTCTTTTATAAAAAAACAAAAAGATAATTTAGAATATAATGAGGCAGTTTTAGAAGAACTTAAAAACCCTTTGAAACTGAAATTATATAGCCGTGGTATATATAATATAAATAAACTATATTTATATAAGCATGATAAAGAACAAATATATATAACTTATTTACTTTAAAACTAAAGTTTTATAAAAATATAAAAATATAAAATGTTTTTTTTTTATAAAATGACCAAATCATTTCGCGTTGCTATATTTATATTTATATCTTATTTTTTAATTTCTAGCAAGATGTTTGTGCAAACAGTTTTAAAAAAAATACCTGAAACCACAGAGTATGAACAAGTATCGGACAAAGGTATTTTTATACAGGCCTTTATAATGGCTGTTATATTTTTAATTATAAATTGGGCTGTTAATGTTAATTTACTTTAAAATTCTTTAAAAACTTTAGTTTTTAAATGAGAAATCTCTCATAATCACATATAGGTGGCATATTAGGGTTATATAAAACCTTGTCAGATAGTTCTGTTAGTATTTGTATAATGTCTTTATATACTTCTTCAACAGCTATTCTATTATTTGCACCTTGTAAGTTAATAATACCTGTGCCAAATACTCTTATAGTTATAGAACAAGTGTTTTTCTTTTTTTCTATAAGTAATGTGTTTTTAGCTTCTTTGAAACGTATGTTTTCTACAAGAGAATACTCATCTAATTGTAAGCTTTTTTTAAAAGGTTCAAAGCAGTTTATAAAAAACTGTTTTAAAAGCGAGTATTTTATGTTTTCTAAAAGGCTTTTAGGTAATCTGTGTTCTTGGCGTTTTAAAAACTTGGTCCAATACTGTGTGAAACTTAGTTTAATGTCTTGTAAATCTAAAGTTTTTAATATGTTTATAAATCTATCTTTTTTAACAAACGTTTTTTTAATTTGTATATTATCATTTACACTACTTGAAAGGGAACTTAAAAGTATATCAGGATTTAAATTATAATCGTTTTGGGCACTCATAATTTTACGCGTTATAAAATTATAAAACTTATCGAAATCTATATTTATAATGTTAGTACTAGAATCTGTGAAAAACGATTTTAATTTAAATATATTTATGTAATAGTTAACACTGAATTGATAGTTAACAAGAGTACTTTCCACACTATGTACAGAGTAGTTTTTATCTAGTATTTCAGCCATAGATTCAAAGAACTCTTTTGGTAAATTAAAGTGTTTATATTCATTTAATTTCTGGGTTATTATATATTTTTTTACTTCGTTTAAACAGAAATAAAAGTCTTCTAAGTTTTCTTTTAAAATACCAACACATACTATATTACCTCCGTTAAAGATCCTTATATTATAGTTTTTTACTTTGTTGTTTTTATCTTGATTTAGTATAAAACTAATATTAGACTTGAAATCTGATTTTTTGATTCTAATTTTCTTTTTTCTACCTCTTTTTGATTTCTTTTCAGGTGGTTTATATGTTGTAGATATAAGTTCTGTACTGCCACTTTTAATACGTATAAATGGGGCATCACATGTCCAGTTTTTTATATCTAAAGGCACTGTAAAATCGTTAAAACAGGCATTAACAGACATCATTAAAAACTGTAAAGGTTGTATAACAAGCATATATTTAAAATAAAAGGTTTTTAACTTAAAGAAAAAAATCAATTTTAATTTTGTGTGATTTTTTATATAAACTTAACTGTTTCATTTTCAACTTTAGTTAAAGGCATTATGTATTTGTTTGTTATATTATCTATATCTTCTAGAAAACTTTCTTTGTTATAACCTATATTTAAAATTATATTATTTTTAACAAAGGTTATTTTTTTGTTATTTTTACTTTTAATTAAATCTTGTTTTATATTATTTAAAGCTGTAACAGCATTAACTATAGTCTTTTTAAAAACTACCTGGGCTTTAGGATGTGTTTTTTTAAAGCGAGCGCTTTAAAAGGAAGGTGTGTTTTTATAGTTTCACGTATAGATTTGCGTTGACGTCTTATAAACGTAAAAGGATATAAAACACTTTCTAAACCATTTCCATTTTTTATTCCTTCTATATCTTTAGATTTAGAAACTACATTATAATCGTTTCCGGTATTATTATAAAGTAATACTAATTCTGTTTCAATAGATGCTTTACAAGGCTCTATGCTTTTAGAATGTATATCTTCTATGTTAGAATTTATATTAACTAATGCTTTTTTAGCTTTTTTTCCATAGCTTAACAATTTATTTATTTTATCTGTTTGGTCTAAGTTAATTTGTTTAACTTGTTTTAATTCTTCAGTTTGATTATCTACTTTTTTAATTAAAGTATCTATTTTATCATCTTTTAAAACTAATTGGTTTTGATAATCTTTAATAAGATCATTTAAGTTAGTGTTGGCCTTTTTTATAAAATACTCTTCAACTATATCAGCTACTTTCAAAGCAAAATCTTCTGAAACCCAAGATGCTATACTATTAATTAGTTTTGGGTGTACATATGTTCCCCATATTATTAGTGATGTATTTTCTTGTGAAATAGTATCTTCCACAATAATATCTTCAAAACTAGTTACGTTTTGAGTGTTACTAACTGAATTTAGACCTTGGCCAAATTTGGCTATGGTCTGTTTTTGTGTACTTTCACTGTATAATTTAGTTTTTAAAGCCTTAATTAGTTTTTGTGGTCCTTCTAAATTAAGTCTATTCCATTTAGTATAGTCTTTACCTCCTAATTTACATAGCTTTGTAGCATTTATAAAACCATCTTTATCTCTAAAAATAACATCAAAATCACCGTATTTTCCAAAACTATATCCTGGGCAATTAGGTACAGGTTTTATAATTAAATCCTTTATGCTATCGTTAATACCTGTTTTAGTTGTTTCTATATACGCTTTTGTTTCTAAGGCTTCTGTTTTGTTTTTTATTTCTAGGTTTTCATAAAGCGGTTTATTTTGTTTTGTTTCAGTAATATCTTCTTTTAATTTAACTATAAACTCTGCATATGTACTGAAATCCTTTTCATATTGTTTTATGTTTTGTTTATAATACTTTATAAAGCCTTTTAAGTTAGTTTTATACTGTGTAAAGGCATTAAAATGTTTTTCTAAAGCTTCTTTTTTGTTATAAAATTCCTGTATTTTTATGTCATTATAAATGCTTTTTACTTCGCTTTCTCGTTGGTTTATAATACTGTTATAAGAGTCTATATCTTCTAAAATATTGTTTCTAACTGCTTTCATTTTAATTATATATTTAGTTTTTAAATCGTTTTGTTGCATTGTAAATGAGATGGTTTTTATAAAATAAAGTGTTTTTCTTTATAAAAGAGAAGGAAAATCAATTTTTTTTTTTCAAAAACTAGTCCAAAAAAAAATAAAAAACATATGCTTAGTTTTTAAAAATGAATAGCTAAAAGGCCTCCCATATCTTTAACTTTTTCAGAAGTATAAAACTCTTTTAAGTTTTTTTCTGCTTCTTCTTTTGTAGAAAACTGAGGACTTATATGTAAAGCATTTTCTTTTTTAATTAAATCTGCAACGCTATCGTACTTAACTATTTTTTTAACTTTAACTTTAATTTTATCTTTTTTATGAAAAAACGTAATTTCTTTGCCTTCATACTCTAGTACCATTGTGTTATTTCCGGCTCTAATATCTACTGTTTTTGTACCGCTTTTAACAGCTTGAAACCATACATCACCTAAATAAAACTCTCCAGGGGTGTTTTTACCTCCTTGTGCATAAGTTTCATATAAAGCGCCTATAAGTATAATTACCATTATTATTACAAACCACATTTTAATTAAAAAAGAAAAAACATTTTAAAAATAAAAATAAATGGCTAATAATCAGGGAGGTAAATATATATTAGATACTTATGTTAAAAGCGAGTATCAAGAACAAACACTTTTAAATATAAAACTACTTAAAAAACGTTTACAAGAACGCTGTTTAGATAAACCTTTTTTGCTTAATTTAGAAACTACACATAACAATTATATTAAAAGATATTATAAGCCAACTATACCTATGTCTTTTGAAATTAAAAAAGAAGTATCTGAATTTAGTTTACAGTACGGTAGTAATACATTTTCTTTACCTTTATATGGTGATTTTATGTACGAAATGGTTTTAGAAATAGAATTAACAGGACTATCTGTACAAAACCCTTTAGATAAGTGTGCTTATTATGATTTTTTGGGTCATAAATTAATAAACTATGTAGCTATAGAGTTTGCAGGTATTAAAATAGATGAGTATACAGGTGAAGCTTATAATATATATTATAATTACTATATTCCAGACGAAAAAAAACAAGCTTATATGCGTGCTGTTGGCCAAGAAGTACCTGAAAAAGTAATTGTAGATCTGGAAAACATAAGAGAAGAAAAGTATCTTTTAACAGGGCCACAATCACCTAAAACAACACATAATAGTGTTAAAATGTATATACCTATTATATTTGATTTAAGTGCTAAATTAAATTGTTCTCTTTTTTCAGCTAAAATACCTTATGGTCAAAGGTTTTTAAAAGTAGTTTTAAATCAGCCTGAAAACATATGTTATAGTGTTAATGGTGGCCTTTTAAACCTGCCAAGTATAAGTGGATCATTATATATAACACATATATTTATAGATGAAAGTGTTAAAAGCCAGTTAAAATTAGGTAATTATAAAAGCCTTATACGCGTACATAAAGAAATTAGTTTTAGTAGCCAGATTTTAGGCATACAAAAACTAGATGCTTTAAGATTTCCGGTTGAAGATATGTTTGTAGGATTACGTCCTAACACAAATGTAAATCCAGATGATTGGTATAAATTTACAAGCTTTAATGCGCGTCAAGTTACGTTTCCTATAGCTTTAAGTAATGCTTTGCCACCACCAACATATCAATTAGCTTTTAGAACAGTTACACATAAAACACCTGTTTTACCTCTTATAAGCATTAACTTTTTAACAAAAAGCACAAATATAATTAACCCTATAAGTGCAGAATACTTTGCTACAGCTCATAGCTTTTTTAAAAGTATATCTGCGCATGATACCGGCATAATACCTGTTAGTTTCACACATAAAATTAAAAATAGCTTTTCAGAAGATGATAGTGTAGTTAGTTTTTATAATGTATCTTTAGAACGGGAGTTTTATTTAAAATATGAAGCTATATTACCTGGTACAATATATATATTAGCTAAATGTTTAAATTGGATTAATATAAAAGAAGATGGTACTGTAGAACTAGTTTACACATCTTAAAAAAAATAAAACTAATTTATGTTTCTTTTTTTATAAAAATATTAAATGAACTTTAACGATAAATATGGCTTTAATACAGATACAAATTATGATTTTTCAGATGTGTTTTTTGAACCCCAACCTAAAACAGTTTGTGTTAAAAAACCTGAAATACCTGTTATAAAAGAAACTTTTGTTAATAATCAAGATAACGAAAAGATATTTTTATATTTTATTATAATTATATTAATATCTACTATAGTTATTATGGTTAGAGATTATAACGCCCAAATACTAGAATTATCGCGTAAAGTAGTACGCGTAATTTAAAATTTTTAAGTTAAAATTACCTTAAAAAACCTTTTAAAAACCTTTTATTTTTTTATAAGTTAAAATGAAACCATCTATTAGAACATTAGAAGAACTACATAAATTAGCTATAAATTCAGAAGAAATAATAGGTTTTGTTAAAATACTTATAAACGAAACAGAAGATACTATAATACATGCATTACAATCACATAAAACAGAAGTAACAATACCTATATACTTTGGGCAATATAACTTAACTAGTTATAATAAACTAGATGCTGTGAAAATACTAACTTTTAATTTAATACAAGTATTAAAAGAAAAAAAATACAGTGTAAAATTACAACGTGTTACAAGAGGCTTTAATGTTATAATAGATTTATCTAATGTATCAGGGTCTGTTGTTAGTAATATGTTAGATACTTATTTAAATCAATATATTTAAAAAAAACTAGCAACCTAGTTATTTAAATTAGGAAAATTAGGATTAGCTAATCTAGCAAGTTTAAGCAAGTATAACCAAGATGCATAACAATAAGAACATCTATTTAAACCTGGTATAGACATGGCGCGGGCGCATACATAACAACATCTTTTGCAAAAATGATCTTTATTATCTAATTTAAGTAAGCTTCCACAAGAACAAGTAATAAATTCTGGCATTTTATTTTTTTATTTTTTTATATCGAAATATAAATCAGTTTTTTCTTAATTTTACTTTCACTTTCACTTTCACTTTCACTTTGAAAGCATGCTTTCAAAGGTAATATACTTTCAAAGGTAATATACTTTCAAAAGTAGTACGTTATATAAAAAAACGTTTTTTCATATATATTTTTTTTTCTGAAAAAGTGAAAGTAAAATTAAGAAAAAACTGATTATTTTACAAGTTAAGTAAAAAAAAAACGAAAATGAACGATTTTAAAAAATGTCAATTCTGTGGTGAAGATATTATAGATGATGGTTATTATTGCTGTAAAAAGTATAGTAATTGGGAGGCGTATAAACAGGAGGAAAGAGAGATTTATAGGTTCTACATGTTATGTAAAAGTGATATGGAAGAAACAGGGTGGAGTGCTACAACAGATAACTTTATGGCGGAGGTGGAGACTGATATAGAGGAGGCTAAGAAGGAGTATGATGAGGCTAGTGAAGATAGTAGTTATGAAGATACTAGTGAAGAATATGATTTAACACTATTATTGAATAATTTCAATTAACATTAGAACAGTCATATGTTCTTTTTTTTTTTCACTTTCTCTTTCTCTTTATCTTTATCTTTATCTTTGAAAAATATTTTCAAAGGTAGTATTTTTTCAAAGGTAGTATATGCTTGTTTTAAAATAAACAGAAAAAACTGATTTATATTAAGCTTTTAAAAAAAATGGATTATAAATGCAAAATGTGTTTTGAAAATTATAGTATGAAAGATTTTAATTTATGTGCGGTGTGTTTTTATACTGAACCTATTAATCAGTTACATTTAACCTTACAAATGATAGATATAAGTTCTATGGGTACTTGTATAATATGTTCTAACAAGATATATGAAAATATGTATAAGCCTTATTACTCGCATAAAGTATGTACGATGTGTACTAAAAAATAAAAAAAGATTTGGTAACTAATCTTTTTCATTTTTTACTTTCTTTTTAGGTGGTTTTTCTTCTTCTTCGCTTTCACTTTCGTTATTATTACCGTTAGCAAAGTCCAACATATTAAGATATTCCTCGTAAGGATCCTCTATCAATTCACAATAGTGAAAACCAATAGCTCTTCCATTATATAGTCTTTCTCCACAATAACATCTTTTTTCCATATTTTTTTAAAACAAACATGTTTTAAAAAATAAAATAAAAGTAAATACTTTTAAAATCAGGAAAAAAATGAAAAATACAGTTTATAAATAAAAACAAAAAAATGGATAACTTTTATAACACTTATTGTGAACGCTGTAAAATCGATTTTGGTTTCCCTATTGGTCTTTCTTGTCCTAGGTGCTGTATTCAATGTAGACAGTATGATAGGGCACCAGGTACTAATGTCTGTAACAAGTGTCTTGAGTATTATTACGAGTATTTAAGAAGAAAAGCTGAACTAAAAGAAACCGCAATGGATATTTCTAGTGACTCTTACTACTCTGATAATTCTGAAGAAGAAGATAATTCTGAAGAAAATGATGACTCCGATGGGTAATCAAAAGGTTTAGGTAGGTATGATCCTACACTCCTTTTTTTTACTTTTTTTTTTCTTTTTCTTTTTCTTTTTCTTTGAAAGTATACTTTCAAAGGTAGTATACTTTCAAAAGTAGTATACTTTCAGATATAATTTATTTTAAAAAAAAAGGTTTCAGTACTCCCTTTTCAAATAATCTATCATTTCATCACTTTCATCATCATCTTCCATTTCATCAGAAGGTGGTTTAGGGTATAAATCGTCAAGTATTTCATATATTACCCCAATAGGTCTAAATTGTGGCATATCATCATATATATCGTCAGAATCTGATTCATCTACACAGTATAATATATGATCAAAATAATTATAACCTATAAAGTGTTGTAAACAGTTTTTGCATTGTATAAAATCATATTTAGAATTGCTCATTTTTATTTTTATTTTTATTTAGATATATTCAGTTTTTTTCTGTTTTGTTTTAAAAGTTATAAAAGGAAAAAACTGATTTTTCTGATTATATTTAAAAAAAAAACTAAAATGAACTTTTATATTAATTGTGAATGCTGTGGAACTGCTTTTGATGTACTTTTGTCCTGTCCTAACTGTTGTGTAAATTGTGGCTTACAACCTAGATTTATAGACAGTGTGTTATGTAAAAAGTGTCACATAGATGAAACAAAACGTATAAATGCTTTTTACGAAAATGAAGATGATGATAACTAAGTCTTTATTTTTTTTTGCGAAAAATATTAAAATACAAGAAAAAAGTGAATGTTATGTATCATAAGTAAAAAAATAAAATAAAACTAACATTTAATAATGGAAGAAATATCATATCGTTTTCGTTTATGTCCTGGCTGCCGTAAATACATAGAAAAGTCTAAGTACTACAAGCAAAAGTGTTTGTTTTGCAATGAAAAGGATTTACACTG
>JACCDQ011679500.1_pt1 | contig 11197 bp, 6 predicted proteins | sample 7446031 | NCBI WGS metagenome assembly JACCDQ01 (sample SAMN15323442, study PRJNA562643) | freshwater metagenome | isolation source: river surface water | place: USA:Blue River Watershed | collected 2017-08-17
CTCGCGCACTACGCCTATGACGGGCGCGAGCACCGTGTACAGCTGCGCCAAGCCCGCATGGCCCACGACACGCTCGGCAAGCTGGACCTGCAAGGGCAGGCCCGCCTGGGCGCGCAGGCGCCGCTGCCCACCGCGCTGCGGCTCGAAGGACACTGGCAACGACCGGCGAGCGATGCGGGTACTGCTGCGCCCCAGCCGCTGGGCCTGGACCTGCGCGCGCACGGGCCCTTGTCCCTGCTGGACCTGCACCTGCTGCTTCGCTCGCCTCCGCAAGCGGGAGGCAGCACGAACGCCCCGCCCCAGGCCGAAGTGCGGGCCCGTGTCGCGCCGTGGTCGCAGCCGCGCTGGCGCGCCATCGACGGGCGCCTCTCCGCCCTCGACCTCGCCGACTGGTGGCCGAAGGCGCCACGCACCCGCCTCAGCGGGCGCTTCTTGCTGGCGCCACCGCCCGCCAACACAGGTCAAAAAGGCCAGGAAGGCATCGGCTCGGACCTGCCAGGTTCGCTGCGGCTGGACCTGGAGAATGCCCTGCCCGGCCCCTGGTCCGAAGGCCGGCTGCCCCTGGCCCGCATCGAGGGCCAGGCCGACCTCGACGCCAACCTCCTGCGCGCGCTGCGCCTGCAGATGGTCCTGCCCACGGGCGACCGCTGGCAGATGCGGCTGCAGTCGCCGGTGCGCTGGCAGCGGGTGCAGGACGGGCCGCTGATCCTCGGGCCGGGGACGCTGCTGCTGTCGACACGCCAGCCCCCGCAGTCCGCCCTCCTCCGTCCGATCCGGCTCGCCTGGGACGGCCTGCGCTGGGGGCCGGACGAACTGCGCACCCACGCCCGGCTCTCGGGCCTGCCGCTGGCCTGGGCGATGCGCGCGCTCGACCTGCTGCCCGCCGGCTGGCGCCTACGCGGCGACCTGGAAGCCGACGTCCGCGTGGCAGGGACTGGCGACCGGGTCCGCTGGGAGGGCGAGCTACGCGCCGACGGCCTCGCGCTGCGCTCGGTGGTCGATGGCATCGACCTGCGGGACGGGCAGCTGCGCGCGCGGCTCGCGCAAAGGCAGCTGCTGATCGACGAACTGCAGCTGTTCGGCCCCGACCTGCCGGGCGCCCCTGGCAGCGGCGGGCGCCTCGATGCCAGCGGCGAGGCCCGCTGGCCCGCAGAAGGCGGCGCATCGCTGTCCCTCGACGCCACGCTGGCGCGGCTGCGGGCCAGCCTGCGGCCGGACCGGCTCCTCACCCTCTCGGGGCAGGCACACGTCGAGTTCGCGGCGCGCGAACCCGAACCCGAACCCGCTTCGGCTTCCGCCACGTCTTCCTCCGCGGCGTCGGCGCCCCCCGCGCGCCGCCCGCCCTTCGCCGCGCCCCCCCTGCAGGTCGACGCGGACCTGCGTGTCGAGCAGGCCCGCATCACCCTGCCCGATCACGCCACGCCGCGCCTGGGACCGGACGTGGTGGTGAGCGGCGGCGCCATGCCCGCCCCCGAGAAGGACCTGCCCCTGCGGCTGCAGGCCCGCATCGACCTGGGCCCCGACTTCCGCGTGGCCGGACGCGGCCTCGAGGCCCGCGCCCAGGGCCGTCTGGAAGCGGCGGGCGGCGCGAACCTCGACACGCTGCGCCTGGCGGGCCAGATCGACATGGCGGGTGGCCACTACCAGGCCTTCGGCCAGCGCCTGCGCCTCGACCGGGGGCTGCTGCGCTTCACCGGCCTGCCCCTGGACCCGGCGCTGGACCTGCTGGCCACCCGCCCCACGCCACCGGGCGAGACGCAGCGCGTCGGCGTGCAGGTCACCGGCCGTGCGCAGGACCCGCGGGTGCGCCTTTGGTCCGACCCTGCCCTGCCCGAGGCCCAGGCCCTGTCCTGGCTGGCGGTGGGCCGGGCCAGCGCCACCGGCGGCGGCGAGACCGCGCTGCTGGAGGACCTGGCCGTGTCCATGCTCACACGCCGCGCCGGCCTGGGCGGCGGCACCCTGGCCCAGCGCCTCGGGCTGGACGAACTCGGGGTCCGCCGGGAGAGCGCACCGGGACAGGGCGGAGGCGCATCCGGCGCATCCGGCACTTCCGGCACCTTGGCAAGCGCAGGGGCGGGAGCGGCCGGCAGCAGCGCCGGCACAGCCCAACTGGGCACGACCCTGGCCGTGGGCAAGCGCCTGGCCCGCGACATCTACGCGGTGTATGAACGCGGGCTTTCGGGCGCGCTGGGCACGCTGGTGGTGTTCTACGAGATCAACCGCCGGCTGCAGCTGCGGGTCGAGGCGGGCGACCGCACCGGTGTGGACCTGATCTACACGGTGCGCGTCGAGTGAATGGGGCAGGTGCCGCGCGGCACGCCCCCGGCAAGCGGGACCTCGAAGGATGTGACAATCAGCCACCGTGGACAGCCCTCTCGAGCCCCTCTCCGGCGCCCCACTCGCGAAGGCGGGGCATGACGCGTCGCGCGCCTTCGCGCCGCTGCCGGACTTCACCGCCGCGCCCGGCCACTTCGACGAGCTGCGCGGGCTCGGTACCGGCCCCACGCCAGCCTGGGCGGGTTTCTTCGGCAGCCTCGGCCCCGAGGGCCTGTCCGGCCTGGACCGGCGCAGCCAGCGGCTGGCGCAGCAGGTCCGTGACAACGGTGTGACCTACAACGTCTACGCCGACGCCACCGGCCCGCAGCGGCCCTGGTCGGTCGACCTGCTTCCTTTCCTGCTCGAGCCCGAGGCCTGGGCCCGCATCGAGTCCGGCGTGCTGCAACGCATGCGCGTGCTCGAAAGCGTGATGGCCGACGTCTACGGCCCGCAGCGGCTGATCGCCGGCAACCTGCTGCCACCGGCCCTGGTGCACGGCCACCCGGGCTACCTGCGCAGCATGCGCGGCGTCACGCCGGCGGGCGGGCGCTTCCTGCACATCGCGGCCTTCGACCTCGCGCGCGACGCCCAGGGCCACTGGTGGGTGGTCTCGCAGCGCACCCAGGCGCCCTCGGGCCTGGGCTATCTGCTCGAGAACCGCAGCCTCGTCTCGCGCCTCTTTCCCGAAGCGCACGCCGCCTTGCACGTGCAGCGGCTCGCGGCGAGCTACCGCGCCCTGGTGGACAGCCTGCGCGCCCTGGCCCCGGCCGGCGGCGAGGCGCCGCGCATCGCCCTGCTCACGCCCGGTCCCTACAACGAGACCTACTTCGAGCACGCCTACCTGGCCCGCTACCTCGGCCTCACCCTGGTCGAAGGCGGCGACCTCACCGTGCGCGGCGAGCGCCTCTACCTCAAGACCCTGCGCGGGCTCGAGCCGGTGCACGCCCTGCTCAAACGCCTGGACGACGAATTCCTCGACCCGCTCGAACTGCGCGCCGACTCGCAGCTGGGCGTGCCCGGGCTGATGCAGGCGGTGCGCGCCGGCAACCTGCTGGTGGCCAACGCGCCGGGTTCAGCGGTGCTGGAGTCCCCCGCGCTTCTGGGCTTCCTGCCCGCGCTGTCCGAGCACCTTCTGGGCGAGACCCTCTCCCTGCCCTCGCTGGCCACCTGGTGGTGCGGTGAGCGCGCCGCGCTCGAGTCGGTGCTGCCGCAGCTGGCGCGCAACGTCATCAAGCCCACCTACGGCCTGCCCGGCACCACCACCGTCCTGGGCCGCGACCTCTCGGCGCAGGGCCTGCAGGACTGGGCCCAGCGCCTGCGGCGCGAGCCCGACGACTACACCGTGCAGGACTACCTGCCGCTCTCGCAGATGCCCACCTGGGACGGCCAGGGCCTCGCGCCGCGCTCGCTGCTGCTGCGGGTGTTTGCCATGCCCGACGGCGCGGGCGGCTGGCGCGTCCTGCCCGGCGGCCTGACCCGGCTGGCCGGCGCCACGCAGGAAATCGCCTCGATGCAGCGTGGCGGCAGCAGCGTGGACACCTGGGTGCTGGGCGAAACGACTGCCATCGACGCGGGGGCCGGCGAGCCCCTGGTCCCGCTCGCCGAGCAGTCGCCGGTCACCAGCAGCCGCGCCGCGGAGAACCTGTTCTGGCTGGGGCGCTACCTGGAGCGGCTCATGGAGCGGCTGCGGCAGGCGCCTGCCACGGCCTCGCCGGACGCCGACACCCTGGCCGCAGACCTCGCGTCGATGCGGCAGGCCGCGTCCGCGGTCCGCGAGCGTCTCAGCCCCGCGCAATGGCAAGGCGTCCAGCAGGCGCATGACTTGGCTTCGCTGGAGGCACTGACGAACGCGCTGGCAGCACGCCAGAACGAGGGCAGCCACGACGACGAAGGCTGGCGCCTCTTCGTCACCGGCCAGGCGATCGAGCGCATGGCCTCGCAGCCGGAGAGTGCCGACCTCGCCTGGCGCCTCACCGAGGACCTGAGCGCGCGCCTCTTCACCCATTCGGACGACGCCCGCCAGCGCGTCGGCGCCTGAGAGACACGGTCCCGCCATGCGCCTCCACGTCGTCCACGAAACCCGCTACGACTACGCGCCCGCGGTGCGCAGCGCGCAGCACCAGGCCCACCTGGTGCCGGCCACCCTGCCCTGCCAGCGGCTGCTGTCGCACCGCCTCACCATCGACCCCGAGCCCGCCCAGCGCCGCGACTTCAGCGACGGCTGGGGCAACCGCGGCTGCTTCTTCAGCCTGCAGGCCTCGCATGCGCACCTGCGGCTCGTGGCCGAGAGCCTGGTCGAGACCCTGCCGCGCCCGCAGGCGCACAGCGCCCTGACGTGGGAGGCTGCGCGCGAGCGCATGCGCTACCACCGCGAAGCGCGCTGGGACCCGGCCACCGAGTTCCTCTTCGCCTCGCCCTACGTGCCCCGGCATGAGGACTTCGTCGCCTATGCCCGGCCCAGCTTCACCCCGGGCCGGCCGCTGCTGGAAGCGGCGCAGGACCTGATGCACCGCATCCACCGCGAGTTCGCGTACCGCCCGCAGTCCACCGACGCCAGCACCCCGGCGCGCGAGGCCCTGGCCCTGCGCCAGGGCGTGTGCCAGGACTTCGCGCATGTGATGGTGGGGTGCCTCCGCAGCCTGGGCCTGCCGGCCCGCTACGTGAGCGGCTACCTGCTCACCGAGCCGCCGCCGGGCCAGCCCCGGCTGGTGGGCGCGGACGCCTCGCATGCCTGGGTCTCGGTCTATCTCCCCGACGACGCCGCGCCAGACGCCAATGCAAGCGCGGACGGTACGGCGCCGGGCACCTGGGCGGACCTCGACCCGACCAACGACCGCGCGCCCGGCGAGGACTACGTGACGCTCGCCATCGGCCGCGACTACGGCGACGTCGCGCCGGTGCGGGGCGTGATCCAGGGCGGCGACCACACGCTGCGGGTCGCGGTCACGGTGACGCCAGTGGGCGAATCGGACATCGGAGCACCTGCTTCCGGCCCCCGGGCCTGAAGAACAACGCCGCCCGGGCAGGGCACTCCTAGAATCGACGGATTCACCGTCCACCAAGAGAGAGACCCTGCCATGTCCGCCATCGCCGCCAAGCTGCAAGAACTGAACATCACCCTGCCCCCGGTCTCGGTGCCGGCCGCCGCCTATGTGCCCTTCGTGCGCACCGGCAACCTCGTCTTCCTCTCCGGCCACATTGCCAAGAAGGACGGCCAGGTCTGGGTCGGCCAGCTGGGCAAGACCATGGGCACCGAGGAAGGCAAGGCCGCCGCGCGCGCGGTGGCCATCGACCTCCTGGGCACGCTGCAGGTCGCCGCTGGCGGCCTGGACAACGTCAAGCGCATCGTCAAGGTGATGAGCCTGGTCAATTCGGCGCCTGATTTCACCGAGCACCACCTGGTCACCAACGGCTGCAGCGAGCTGCTGGGTCAGGTCTTCGGCGACAAGGGCGCGCATGCGCGCAGCGCGTTTGGCGTGGCGCAGATTCCGCTGGGGGCCTGCGTGGAGATCGAGCTGATCGCCGAGGTGGGTTGAGGCGAGTCCCACGCAAGACCTGGGCAGGGCCCCCTGCCCCGTCATTCATTCAAGCGGCGAAGTCGAGTAGCGCGAGTCTTTGGACATCAACACCAGCGCCTCGTTGAAGAGGGCGTCCGGGTCCGCCTTGATGCGCTGCATGGCGCCGTCCTTGCCCAGGTTCTCCAACAAAGTGGTTTCGAGGCACCTGTCGAATTGAGCCTGCCATTGCGCCGACTTCGCCTTGTGCGCTTCGGCGGGAGTCAGGCCCTCGGCCCCAGGCTCGGCATTGAAGGCCGCCCGGATGGGATTCGTGGTCATCGATTCGGAATTCATGAATTCCGGGAACGAGCGCTCGGATAAGCGGCTCACCGCGTTCATGGCGTCCGCCAGGTCATACAGGCTGGCCGTGACGGCGAATTCGGCCTCGCGGTCCATCGCCGTTTCGCCGAAACCAGTCTGACGTTCCCGTGCAATGGCGGAAGGATCGCGGGAGCCTCCGCCTTCCTCCCTCAGAGCCCGATCAAAGTCATCGGCAAAGGCGCGCCGCCACTGGCCATTCATGCGATCGATATCGCGGGAGGGGGTCCATCTGATCGTCTGAAGGAGCGCCGCAGAGGCTTCGCGTGTCGCCGCCCGGTCGGTCATGTTGCCTGGCCGACCAGCCAGCAGCATGTCGAAACGCTCAGCCGCCTTCTGGGAAGGCGTCGGCACCCCCGACAGAGCCGCAGCCTCCTCGCCGCTCTTGGCCAAGATGTCCCCCAAGTCACCCTCGACTGGCATGAAGGGGGCCTCAGTTTCCATGGGGAGTTCCGACGGGGCTCTGGCGCGGCCGGCCGCTGGACTTGCAATGGCAGCGGCTGAGGGCGCGGACCTGCCCGGGAACCAGGAGCTGATGCGGTCCCGAAGGCTTCTCCCCTGGGGTACGCCAGCGCTCTGAGCCATCTCTCTGCTGGCACGGTAACTACCAGCGCTCTTGGAGTCCGATGCCTGCGAGGCCGAGGGCTGTGGCTGTCCTTTGGACCTGGCAAACAGGGACGACCAGAATGTGGCGGGCTTCGCTGCGCTTTGCTGTGCTTTGCCGTCCACGCCGCTGCCCTTCGACTCTCGAGGGCCTTGGGCGTGTGAGAGGGGACTGCTACTCGGCGAAGATCCTCTCGGGCCTGGAGAGTTCACAGACATGACTGTCCTTTCGATGAGGCGGATGCCCCAACCGCCCATCAGTGTCGTCAGTGCAGTGACAGTTCCGGAACTCAATCGTCAGGCAGAGATCTGGCATTGCCTCGTCACCATCACCTGAACTCGACAGCCCAAACAGCTTGAGCGACCTTGGTCCCCGCAGGGGCCCATGCAAGGCAGGCCGACGCACCTCACCCCAGCTGCTTCCTGCAGTCTTTGATTTCGGACTGCGGCTGAGGAGCTCGACCAGACTTCCGGTCAAGACGCAGCACCGGACAGCATGGCAAGCATGGCCTGATCGAGCTTGGCGTTCCTCTGGTCGCTGCTCAGCCGCCCCCATGCCTCGATGCTCAGGCCTTCTTCCTTGCAAAGCGCGTGAACTTGCTTGAGGTAGGGGGTCTGCCACTCGGCCCCGCGCGCATTGAACTGGTTGATGTCGTGTGACACACGCGCGGTGTCCTTGGCCATCGCAGCACTGAACTGTCTGACAGCCGGGCTCTCCGTCTTGCGCCCTCCAATCAGGGAGTCAAGAAAGTGCTTGTGCACCTCTGAATTGAATTCCACGACCGCCAAGGCCTGCTGATCGGTCAAGGGTTTGGCCGTACCGGCCTGCCCCCCCAGCTCGGCGAACATCTTGAAACTACTCGCGTAGCTTTCGGGCGTGAAGAACTGCGTGGGTGCCACGTCGTCCAGCTTCCTCCAGAGGTTCGCCTTCGCTTGCGCACACGTCGCTGGAAAGTCTTCCGAACCGATCCGGGCCTCTGCATCAGCCAGCGATTGCATGGCGTCCAGGAGCCCCTCCCTCGGTACGCCATGACGGCCGAGACCTTTGACGAGATCGCGGATCTCTTTCAATGCCGCCGGCGCAGCCCGGCCGGGATCAGCCGCCTGCAAATGAGCGGCCAGTGCAGGCGGTGGATGTCCTGCTGATTTCCGATCCGCGAAGCCCCCAGCCTCTGGGTGCAATGCAGACGACGAGGCCTTCTCGCGCGACATGTCCAGTGCCGCCGTGTTCAGGGCCCTGACCAGGTCATCCCTGGGGAAAGCCACTTCCTCCGAGCCCGACTCGCCCCTGGATGGAGCCGATCGAGACAACTCGATGGCCAGTTGATTCTCAACGGCTCGGCGGGTGGAGGGGGAGCCGTCGTTGTTCCAGACCCGGAAGGCAGATTCGTTGTGCTCGGCACAAACCCTGCTCAGAAGCGCGGCCCCCTCGGGCGTCAGTACAGCCGGCGGCGGGCCTTTTGGCCCGCCAGGCCCGGCGGCTCCGTCGCCCTCCAGCAGGAGCAAAGGATTCTCGAGCACTTCGCTGATGTGCTCTTTGGCAGGCGGAAGAAAGCGCCTCAATTCCGATCCACGCAGACGCCCGGCAGCCGACACATCCCCGGATCGGTTGCGGTCAACAAGGCGACTCCCCTGGGGAGGCGCCTTCTCACTGGCCAGGAATCCTCCGGCCTCCCTTGAGCTGCCCCCATCGCTGGTGGAATTCGACCCCAGCCCCCTCACCCTCGCGACCAGGGATGACCACCAGCTCGCTTTCCCGGATGCACTGGGCGGTGTCTTGCCATCCACACCACCGCTTTTTGCGTCATGGGCGACGCCGGAGGAGGAACGAAGCCCTCCGGGAGATACAGGTCTGCTCGCGGAAGGGGGGATTCCTGGCATGACAGTCCTTTCGAATTGGCGGGTGTTCCAACCGCCAATCAGTGCCGTCAGTGCAAAGACAGTTCCGACGCCAATCCGTCAGGAACTGGATTGGATTTCCGCAGGGGTGTCACTCCACCCGCTGCACACCCGCCGGCTTGAACCCCAGGTCCGCCGCCTTGCCCTTGCGCCCGCGCGCCGCGCGGGCGTTGTTGAGCGAGCGGATCTCCAGCTGCTCCTCGCGGTCCTTGCCGCCGCGGCCCACGCCGCTGATGCGGATGCTGCGCACATAGGCCGCCGCGCCCGCCAGGGTGTCCTTGGGCTCGAGGTCGATCAGCATCAGTCCGCGACCGCCCTTGGGCTGGACCTTCAGCTCCCCGATCTCGAAGGTGAGGATGCGGCCGCCGGTCGAGGCGCAGGCCACGTGGGTGGCGGGCACATGCAGCGGGTTGGGCGCGGTGCCGGCCGGGACGGAGCCCGCCGGCAGCGCTGCATTGGCCAGCGAGGGCCGGCACACGCTCTCGCCCTCGCCGCAGCTGATGAAGCTCTTGCCCCCGCGCTGGCGCGAGCTCATGTCGTCCACCGTCGCGAGGAAGCCGTAGCCGCCGCTGGTGGACAGCAGCAGCGTAGCCGCCGCGTTGCCGGCGAAGTAATGCAACACCTGCGTGCCCGCCTCCAGCTCGATGAAGCTGGTGACCGGCTGGCCGTCGCCGCGGGCGCCGGGCAGCAGCGAGACCGGCACCGAGTAGATGCGACCGTTGCTGCCGAAGGCCAGCAGCGTGTCGACCGTGCGGCATTCAAACGTGCCGTAGAGGCCGTCGCCCGCCTTGAAGGCGAAGCCGGCCGGGTCGTGCCCATGGCCCTGGCGGGCGCGGGCCCAGCCCTTTTCCGAAATGACCACCGTCACCGGCTCGTCGATCACCTTGATCTCGGCCACGGCCTTCTTCTCGGCCTGGATCAGGGTGCGGCGCTCGTCGGCGAACTGCTTGGCGTCGGCCTCGATCTCCTTGACCATCAGGCGGCGCAGGGCGGCGGGGCTGCCCAGGATTTCCTCCAGGCGGCCCTGCTCCTCGCGCAGCTCTTTCAGCTCCTGCTCGATCTTGATCGCCTCCAGCCGCGCCAGCTGGCGCAGGCGGATCTCGAGGATGTCCTCGGCCTGGCGCTCGCTCAAGTTGAAGCGCGCGATCAGGGCCGCCTTGGGCTCGTCGCTCGCCCGGATGATGGCAATGACCTCGTCGATGTTCAAAAGGACGGTCTGCCGGCCCTCCAGGATGTGGATGCGGTCCAGCACCTTGTCCAGGCGATGCCGCGAGCGCCGCTCGATGGTGCGCTGGCGGAAGGCGACCCACTCCTCCAGCATCAGCCGCAGCGACTTCTGCACCGGCTTGCCGTCCAGGCCGACCATGGTCAGGTTGATCGGCGCCGAGGTCTCCAGGCTGGTGTGGGCCAGCAGGGTGGTGATCAGCTCCTGCTGTTCGATGGTGCGGGTCTTGGGCTCGAAGACGATGCGCACCGGCGCGTCCTTGCTGGACTCGTCACGCACCGCGTCGAGCACCGCGAGCACCGTCTGTTTGAGCTGCTGCTGGTCGGCGGTCAACGCCTTCTTGCCGGCCTTGACCTTGGGGTTGGTGAGCTCCTCGATCTCCTCGAGCACCTTCTGCGCGCTCACGCCCGGGGGCAGTTCGTGCACCACCAGCTGCCACTGGCCGCGTGCCAGGTCCTCGATGGTCCAGCGCGCGCGCACCTTGAGCGAGCCGCGGCCGCTGCGGTAGGCGTCGGCGATGTCCGAGGCCGGCGAGATGATCTGGCCGCCGCCCGGGTAGTCGGGGCCGGGCACCAGGGTGAACAGTTCCTCGTCGGAGAGCTTGGGGTTCTTCACCAGCGCAACGCAGGCGTCGGCGATCTCGCGCAGGTTGTGCGAGGGAATCTCGGTGGCCAGGCCCACGGCGATGCCGCTGGCGCCATTGAGCAGGGTGAAGGGCAGGCGCGCCGGCAGCTGCGCCGGCTCCTCGGTGGAGCCGTCGTAGTTGGGGGTGAAGTCCACCGTGCCTTCGTCGATCTCGTCGAGCAGCAGGTTGGTGATCTTGGACAGGCGCGCCTCGGTGTAGCGCATGGCTGCGGCGCCGTCGCCGTCGCGGCTGCCGAAGTTGCCCTGGCCGTCGATCAGCGGGTAGCGCTGCGAGAAGTCCTGCGCCATGCGCACCAGGGCGTCATACGCCGCCTGGTCGCCGTGCGGGTGGAAGCGGCCCAGCACGTCGCCCACCACGCGGGCGCTCTTGACCGGCTTGGCGCCAGCATTGCCGGAGAAGCCCAGGCCCATGCGGGACATCGAGTAGAGGATGCGGCGCTGCACCGGCTTCTGGCCGTCGGCCACGTCGGGCAGGGCGCGGCCCTTGACGACGCTGAGCGCGTACTCCAGGTAGGCGCGCTGGGCGTAGGTGGCCAGGTCCAGCTGGGAGTCGTCACCGCCGTCGGCGGCGAGGGAAATCAGGTCTTGCTCCATGGGGGCTCGGTTCTTCGGGTCAATTCTGGGAAACGGGGAC
>JACCDQ010585532.1_pt1 | contig 11193 bp, 11 predicted proteins | sample 7446031 | NCBI WGS metagenome assembly JACCDQ01 (sample SAMN15323442, study PRJNA562643) | freshwater metagenome | isolation source: river surface water | place: USA:Blue River Watershed | collected 2017-08-17
CCTAGGGCCTCTGCAGCAGAAGCCATGGTGTTTGCGGTGTACATGCCACCACAGGCGCCCTCTCCAGGGCAGATCGCCTTTTCAATGCGAGTCAGATCTTCTTCAGACATCTTGCCGGCCTTGCAAGCACCAACCGCCTCGAAGGCGTCGATGATGGTGACCTGCTTCTCGCTGCCATCTTCGAGCTTTACCCAGCCAGGCATGATCGAACCGGCATACAAGAACACGGATGAAAGGTCGAGGCGAGCAGCTGCCATCAGCATGCCCGGAAGCGATTTGTCACAGCCGGCCAGAAGAACCGAGCCGTCTAGACGCTCGGCCTGCATTACGACCTCGACCGAGTCGGCAATGACTTCGCGCGAAACCAGTGAGAAGTGCATGCCTTCGTGGCCCATAGAAATGCCGTCAGAAACCGAGATGGTTCCGAATTCAAGCGGGTAGCCGCCACCTGCGTGAACACCCTGCTTTGCGGCATCGGCCAAGCGGTCGAGTGAAAGGTTGCAAGGGGTAACTTCGCTCCATGAGCTGGCCACACCGATCTGAGGCTTTACCCAGTCCTCGTCGCCCATGCCAACGGCACGAAGCATGCCTCGCGAGGCGGTCTTTTCAATTCCATCGGTGACTGCGCGTGAACGCGGCTTGATATCTACAGACATAGAGTCAAGTCTATCTTTCGCGGCGGCCCGATGAGCCTCGATTTTGCTAGAACTTGCCGAAAAGCGCGGCCATGCCGAGGCCGATGAAAATGAAGATTGGAATAGCCATCGCAAGAAGCGCTGCGCCCACTACATCCCAAACCGAGTTTGCTTCTTTTTGCATGTTCTTTCCCTCTTTGTCGAAAGTCGAAAGTTGCCTTGGTGAGAAACAAAACATCGAGGTGGTGGGGTTCATTCCCGAAGGTGCCTCAAACCGGCTCTATTTGCCTGTCGGTCGAGGTAAGTTAGGGGTGTGAGCATGTCAACCAGCGTGGGTCAGACCACATCTCTAGCGCTTTATACGTTGGCTGCTGAGCGCGCCTCTGCCGAGATTATCGATGCCTACTCGACTTCGTTTGGTTGGGCCTCAAAACTGCTAGGAAAATCGGTTCGCCAGCAGGTGCGCAACATCTATGCCCTGGTTCGAGTTGCCGATGAAATTGTCGATGGCGCAGCTGCGGAGGCGCTCGATGGCATCAGGGCAAAACACCGCGAACCCGAGGCCCTTCTTGATGAGCTAGAGGCCGAAACCTATCTCGCACTAGCCGAGGGTTTCAGCACCAACCTCGTGGTTCACGCTTTTGCCCACACGGCCCGCCAGGTTGGCATCGAGCGCGACATCATCGAGCCATTCTTTGCATCGATGCGTATGGATTTGCACCAGCAGGAGCATGACCAAGAGAGCTTCGACAACTACGTTTATGGCTCGGCCGAGGTTGTCGGCCTGATGTGCTTGAAGGCCTTTGTGGCCGGTCGTGATTACACGGCCGCAGATCACCAAACCATGGTTTCCGGGGCAAGGTCTCTGGGTGCCGCATTTCAAAAAGTGAATTTCTTGCGAGACCTGGCCGCTGACTTCAAGAAACTTGGTCGCTCATACTTTCCGAAGGTCACGGTGACAAACTTCAACGAGGCGCAAAAAGCTGAGCTAATCGCAGACATCGAAGCAGACCTTTTGGTCTCAGCCAAAACCTTGCCGCTTCTGCCTTCGAGCTCGCGCAAGGCCGTTGCCGCAGCACAGATGTTTTTTGCAGCTCTCAATGACCGAATCAGGAACACCTCGGCCGAAAAATTGATTGAAACCAGAATCAGCGTTCCGAATTCAGTGAAGCTCTGGATTCTTCTTAAGGCATTGCTTGGAGTAAACCCGAAATGACCCAGAAAAAGGCAGTAGTAATCGGCGGCGGCATCGCAGGCTTGTCGACGGCAGCACTTTTGGCCAAGGCCGGCATGAAGGTGACCGTGCTTGAGGCCCGCGAAAAGGTTGGCGGCCGCGCCTACATCTGGGAGAAAGACGGCTTCAAGTTCGACATGGGGCCATCGTGGTATTTGATGCCCGATGCATTTGACCAGTTCTTCAAGCTCATGGGCACCACGGCTGCCGCCGAACTTGACCTGGTTCGTCTTGACCCGGCATACCAAACTCGCAACGAGGGCCACGGCGACAAGCTCATCATTCGTCAGAACCTAGAAGACAACAAGGTCCTGTTTGAAGCAATTGAACCCGGAGCCGGTCAGCGACTTCAGGATTACATCGATTCGGCCGAAGATGCATACAAGCTTTCGATCAAGCACTTTCTTTACACGAACTTTCAGAACGCAAAGTCGTTTGTTCACCCTGAGGTTTTGACTCGAGCCGGTCGCTTCATCAAGCACCTGCTGACCCCACTCGACAAGTTCGCCGGCCAACATGTCAAAGATGCCCGCCTGCGTAAGATTCTGAATTTTCCTGCGGTGTTCCTCGGCGCTTCGCCTTACGACACCCCAAGCATGTATCACCTAATGACCCACGTCGACATGAACGTTGGTGTGTTCTACCCGATGGGTGGCTTCTACACGATCATCGAGGCAGTCGAACGAATCGCCAAGAGACACGGTGTCGAAATACACGTCAACTCACGTGTCACCAAGATTGAGACCACCGATGATGGCCACGTGGCTGGCGTTTCGGTGGGCGACGTTTTCTATGGAGCCGACGTTGTCGTGGGCAACGCCGACCTTCACCACGTTGAGACTCAATTGCTCGAACCGAAATATCAGACCTTGCCAGAGTCATGGTGGAAAGACAAAGTTCCAGGCCCATCGGCAATGTTGCTGTTCTTAGGTGTCAAAGGTCGCTTGCCACAGCTTAACCACCACACGCTTTTGTATTCAGACGACTGGGCCAAAAATTTCAAAGAGGTCTTTCGCACGCCAAGTGAAAAGCGCAAACAGGGCGCAACCAGCGTAATTCCAGATCCAGCATCGCTTTACATCTGCGCACCAAGCATCACCGATTCAAGCGTTGCTCCCGAGGGCTACGAGAACCTGTTCGTATTGGTTCCGATTGCAGCCGACCCTGAGCTTGGCTCGGGTGGCATCGACGGCAACGGCGATGCAGCCTTCGAGGCTGCGGCAGACCGAATCATTCAGCAAATCTCAGACTGGTGCGAGATTCCTGACCTTGCCGAGCGCATCGTGGTTCGTCGAACCATGGGCCCGGCCGACTTTGTAAACGATCTAAATGCTTGGTCTGGCACTGCCCTTGGCATGGCTCACACCCTAAAGCAGAGCGCGTTTTTTAGACCAGCCAACAAGAGCAAGAAGGTTGAGGGTCTCTACTATGCAGGGCACCACAGCATTCCGGGCATCGGATTACCGATGTGCCTCATAGGTGCCGAACTTGTTTATAAGCGTTTGGTCGATGACCGCAGCGCTGGCCCGATCAAGCACGAAATTAAGCCTGTTGGCGAGAACGGGTGGAAGGGTCTGCGTTGAGTTTTTTGTATCTGGGTGCGCTGCTGGTTTCTATTGCCGGTTTGGCGACCCTGGATTTCAAATACAAGTTGGCCCTTGGTAAGAACAAGGCATATCGCTGCCTGCTGATCTTGAGCGTTGCCTTCTTTCTGATTTGGGATCTTGCAGGTATTGCTCTGGGAATCTTTTTCAGAGGAGGCGCGACTCACCTGACCGGAATCACGATTTCGAACGAACTACCAATCGAAGAAATCTTTTTCCTTATTGTTCTTAGCTACACCGGCCTGCTCTTGTTGAAAGCTTTCGGGCGGTTGGTGCGCCGATGACTTACCTTTTGTTGAACTCACTTTTCTTGGGTGCGGTTGTGATTGCAGGGTTGCTGATGGTCAAGCGACTGCCTTGGAAAGCCATCGGTCTCGCGACTGCCGCTCTGGTGGCGTTGACCGCTATTTTTGACAATGTAATCGTTGGCACCGGAATCGTGGCTTACGACGAATCGCTCATCATGGGCATCAAGCTTGGTGTTGCACCAATCGAAGACTTTGCCTACGCGTTGGCAGCGCCCCTGCTGCTTTCGATTATGGCCGAACTAACCAAGAGGCAAAAATGATCGAAGCCATCAAGCAACTTTTCTGGTCGTCGCGACCGGTTTCGTGGATCAACACCGCCTACCCTTTCGCGGTTGCCTATTGGTTGGTTGCCGGCCAGATCGATCTGAACTGGATCATCGGAACCATCTTCTTTTTGGGCCCCTACAACCTGCTTATGTATGGCATCAACGATGTCTTTGACTATGAGTCAGACCTGCGCAACCCTCGCAAGGGCGGAATCGAAGGCGCTCTGCTTGCACCGAAGTGGCACAGGCTCACCATCTGGGCTGCAGTCATTTCGTCGTTGCCGTTTGTTTTGCATCTTTATGTTTATGGAAACTTGAGTTCGAACATTTGGACAACGTTGATTTTGTTCACCGTGGTTGCCTACAGCGCCAAGGGCCTTCGCTTCAAAGAAAAGCCGTTTCTCGACTCGATCACTTCGGCCAGCCATTTTGTCGGCCCGATGCTAATTGGCGCATCGCTTGCGGGCGCAAACCTTCTTGAACCGAAGCTAATGTTCATGGCCCTTGCCTTCACCCTATGGGGCATGGCCTCGCATGCCTTCGGTGCAGTTCAAGATGTCAAGGCCGACCGCGAAGGCGGCATCTCTTCGATTGCCACCGTGATTGGAGCGAGGGCAACCGTTTGGTTTGCATTTCTTGCCTACGCAGGGGCGGGCATCCTGGTGCTTTTCACCGGTATGCCGGCTGCTCTTTCGGCCATCGCGGCAGTGCCGTATTTAGCAATCGTTGCGCCGCATCTTGGAATCACAGACGAAAACTGTGAAGATGCGAACCGCGGTTGGAAGAGATTCATCTGGCTCAACTTCTTTGCCGGTTTTGTGGTCACCATGATTGTGATCTGGTTCGCACTAACCCGCTAAAACCACAACCGAGATTCGAACTCTTTAGCCCTCGAGTTGATCGCGGTGCTGCCAGTGAATCAAGTTGGCTCTAGAGAAACCCTTGCCGCAAAGTGCACAACTTAACGGCCGGCTCGGCTGGCGATAGCGATAGTGCGTGTGGCCGCCGCGACAGGTGCCAATCCAGGTGGCGGTTTCTTCGGCAATCTCTTTGCCGGTGAACTTCTCGGCTCGATAGCCAATCGACTTAGCCGTGTTGAGCCAGGTTTTGGTGTGACCGGCGTTCTTGCCGCACATTGCGTGCGCCACCTCGTGCAGCACCACCTGCATAGTTTCGTCGATGCTGTGAATGTCGGCCAGATAACGCGAAATGGTTATGGTCTTCGAGGTGTAGTTGCAAAGACCGGCGCGGCGCTTGGCGCTGTCGAAACCAAATTGCCACTGCTCTAAATCGATATGCTCTGCCATCTTGCGCTCGGCGAGCGCACGGATGAAGTCGTAGCGGTCGCAGGACATTCTCAGGTAGCGAAGCTTGCCCTCACTGAATTGGCGCCCAGGCTGGAAACCCGATTTTTCATACGCTCCGATGGCACGGGCGTTGTCGACCAATACCTCGAGAGTGATTTTTGAGAGCGAGCTCGTGTTGAAGACGTGCTCGAGCACAAGTTGAATTGCCTCGCCGCCCAAACCTCGGCCGAACCAGTTCGGCCCGCGCAAGGCTATGCGAAGGTTCATCGAGTTCTTTTTTTCGTCGAATTCGTTGAGAACCACCTCGCCTGCAAAATCTTTGGTACCACGCTCAAAGATTGCCCAGTCGCTTCGGCCAGCGGTTCCAGCGCGGGTAGTAAGCCAGTCGACGATTTTCTCGCGCGTAAAGGTTTGAGTGGTTGCGGTCAGTCGCTGGCCCTCGGGGTCGGCAAGCATCTCGAGGTAAGCATCAAGAACATCTAGCGAAAGCTGTCGCAGGGTCACCAGTTGCCCCGTTAGGTCAACGGTTTTGGCAAGCGAATCGGCGGGCATGATGTGTTCAAGATTACTGTTTGTTCCATTTCTACAAATTGAGCGACAAAAATCTTCATTTCAGATAGGTAAAAGACAACAAAACGATGGCGAAATGGCATTGTTCACCTGCTCTTCACCACTAGATTGTCGCTATGACACAAAACAACACAGGCTCTGCACAGGCATCCTCAACTGCAATCGAAACCAACGACATTCTCCCGATTCCGTCGGGTGAGCGTCATGGCAAACCGTGGCACTTGTTCACCGTTTGGTCATCCCCGAACCTAGAGTTCGCAACTATCTTTATTGGCGCACTAGCTGTTTTTGCTGGTCTAAACGTTTGGCAGGCAATTCTTGCCGTTGCCTTGGGTAACGCACTCGCGGCAGTCACCCACGGTTGGTTCAGCAGCTGGGGTCCACGTCACGGCGTGCCTCAGATGGTTCTAGGTCGCACCGCATTTGGTCTTCGCGGCAACGCAATTCCGGCAACCACCTCGACTCTAGTCGCGGGTATCGGTTGGTTCGCGGTCAACACCACTTCGGGTGCTTTTGCTCTCACCTCCCTCACCAACCTTCCGGTTGCTGTTTCGGTGACCATCATCATCCTGGTTCAGGTTGTCGCAGCCTTCATCGGCCACAACTTCATCCAGAAGTTCGAGCGCTATGCGTTCTTCTACTTGGCAGTCGTATTCGCGATCGTCAGCTTCGTCATTATTTCGATGGGTAAGTTTGACGTCAGCGTCGGCACCGACTTCAAGTGGGGCGCATTCAGCGTTGGTGTTGCTCTTGCTTATGGTTACACCCAGGGTTGGACCCCATTTGCAGCTGACTTCACCCGTTACCTACCTGCAAACAGCTCGCCAAAGGCCGTTGGCCTTGCAGCTGGTCTAGGTAACTTCACCGCTACCACCCTTCTAATGTCGGTTGGTGCGATCGCTTGGAGCGGTGTTGTTGGCGAAGGTCTACCGACCAGCGCCTTCACCGCAGTTCTTCCTGGCTGGTTGGCCGTGCTTACCCTAGTTGGTATCGCGGTTGGTTCGGTTTCAGCGAACGTTCTGAACATCTACTCGGGCACCATGTCATTTATCGCTGCAGGCGTGAAGCTTGGCTTCAAGACCCGCCGCGCAATCATGGTTGTTCTTGCCGGTGTTATCGGTGGTGGACTTTCATACTTCGCAGTTGAAGACAACTTCCGTTTCCTATTTGAGCTGTTCCTACTAACCGTTGGTTACTGGTTGGCTCCATGGGTTGCCATCTTGGTTGTCGACCGTTTGCTACGCAAGGGTCAAGACATTGACAAGTTGGTCAAAGAAGAGACCAAGCACTCAAACATCGCTGGCCCAATCACCTTCGTGTTGGTCACCGTTGTTTCAGTTCTATTGTTTGCAAAGGCAGAGATGCCAACCGTTCAGTTCTATGGCGCACTAACCGGCCCTGGTGCCGAAAACGGCGACTGGACCGCGGTCGTTGGCTTTGTATCAGCAGCAGTGATTTACTTCTTGCTATACAAGCTTCTAAACAAAAAGAACTAACTAACCCCTAAACGAGAGGCCTCGGCAATGGAATTCAAAGTTGGACAAATCTTCGCAACAGACGAAGAGAAACTCCAGGTTGCCATTGCCGAGGCACATCTCGGTTTAGCCGAAGGTGGCATCCCAATTGGGGCTGCACTCTTCGACGAAGAAGGTCGCTTGCTTGGCAGCGGCCGCAACCGCCGAGTTCAAGACGGCGATGCATCAATGCACGGCGAGACCAGCGCCTTTAGAAACGCGGGTCGCCAGCGCAGCTACAAGAAAGTCACACTCGCAACCAGCCTTTCTCCTTGCTGGTACTGCTCGGGTCTGATTCGCCAGTTTGGCATCGGCCGAGTTCTGGTTGGTGACGACAAAAACTTTATGGGCGGCCAAGACTGGGTTGCCGAACACGGCGCCGAGGTTCACGTGATGAATGACCCTGGCCTCATCGAGATCATGCGAGAGTTCATCGAGGCAAACGATGCCCTTTGGAACGAAGACATCGGCGAAGACTAACCTTCGAATCTTCACTGGCGCTAGCAAGTTTGCGCTTAAAGTCAGAATGACACTAAGATGATTATTACTTAGTGTCATTTTTACTTTTAGTAGACAGCAGGCTTCGTGACCGAATCAGCGCAATCAGCGTTTGTGGCACCCAACCTTGCCGTGTCCACGGTGATCTTCACCCTTCGCCCAGACGCCGACGGAAAACTAAAAGTAACCCTTCCTCTGGTTCGCCGCATCCGTGCGCCTTTTGATGGTCAGTGGGCACTGCCCGGTGGCCCACTCAACATCACCGAAGACCTAAGCCAAGCTGCATCGCGAAACCTCCTCGAGACCACGGGTCTTGAGCCTCGCTACCTAGAGCAGCTGTATGCCTTCGGCAGCCTAGACCGCTCCCCCGGCAGCAACCTTGCCGACCGAGTGGTTTCGATCGTCTATTGGGCGCTGGTGGGCAGCGACGAAGCGGCTGCTGCGATCGAGAGCGAAAACATCCGATGGTTTGAAGCCGACCGGTTGCCGCAGCTGGCCTTTGACCACAACCAGATCGTTGACTATGCCCTTGGGCGCCTGCGCAACAAACTTGCCTATGCCCGCATCGCGCACAGCTTCTTGGCCGAGACATTCACCCTGGCCCAGCTTCGCGAGGTTTATGAAGCAGTTCTTGGCCGCGAACTAGACCCGGGCAACTTTAGGCGCATGGTCGAAGGCGACGGCATTGTTGAACCGACCGGCGAACGCCTTGCTGGCACCCGCCACCGCCCACCACAGCTTTATCGAGCAACCAACACCGCAACAGGAGAAACCAAATGACCACAGCATCGGTGAACGAACGCATTCAACTGATCGTGAAGGGCAAGTCGAACGACTCGACCTGCAGCCCATCACTTGCCGACGGCCCGTGGGAGTTTGACGGCGGCCCGGTTGCCTATGGCCCTGGAGCCTCGAGCAGCGACCTGATTCCGACCGGTTCACCTCGTCAGGGTGCGCTGCCCACGGAATACAAGACCGCGACCGAGGCTGAGCTGCACGCGCGCATCATCGCGGCAAAAGAAACCCTTGGCGACAAGGTGGTTATTCTTGGTCACTTCTATCAGCGCGAAGAGATCGTGGTTCACGCAGACTATCTGGGTGACTCGTTTCAACTTGCCAACGCCGCCAAGGCGCACACCGACGCCGAGGCAATCGTGTTCTGCGGCGTGCACTTTATGGCAGAGACCGCAGACATTCTTTCGGAACCAAACCAGGCCGTGATTTTGCCGAACCTGGCCGCCGGCTGTTCGATGGCCGACATGGCCGACATCGACTCGGTGACCGAGTGCTGGGAGCAACTCGAAGAGCTTTATGGAACCGAGCCCGACGAACAGGGTCGCGTTCCGGTGATTCCGGTTACCTACATGAACTCATCGGCCGCGTTGAAGGCCTTCTGCGGCGAGCACGGCGGCATTGTTTGCACCTCTTCAAACGCAGCAATCGTTTTGAAGTGGGCATTCGAGCGCGGGCAGCGAGTTTTGTTCTTTCCTGATCAGCACCTTGGTCGCAACACCGCCAAGGCGATGGGCATCAGCACCGATTTGATGCCGCTATGGCACGGTCGCAAGCCTCTCGGCGGCAACAGCGCAGAGACCCTGACCGACGCGAAGGTTGTGCTTTGGAACGGCTTCTGCTCGGTTCACAAGCGCTTCAACGTTGGCCAGATTGAAAAGGCACGCGCCGAGTTCCCGGGCGTGCGTGTGATCGTGCACCCCGAGTGCCCAATGGAGGTTGTTGACGCAGCCGACGAGGCCGGCTCGACCGACTACATTCGCAAGGCGGTTGCTGCAGCCACCGAGCCAACCACCTTTGCCATCGGCACCGAAATCAACATGGTGCAGCGCCTGGCCGCCGAGTATCCGCAGCACAACATCTTTTGCCTAGACCCTGTGGTCTGCCCTTGCTCGACTATGTATCGAATTCACCCGGGATACCTGGCCTGGGTGCTCGAGCGCCTGGTTGCCGGCGAAGTTGTTAACCAGATTTCGGTTGATGCGGGCGTTACCGCAAACGCGAAAATCGCCCTCGAGCGCATGCTGGCAGCAAAGCCCCTCTAGAAAGCAGTCATGAAAAAACTTGTTGTTATCGGCAGCGGCATCGCGGGTCTAATCGCAGCCGTTGAAGCCAGCCGCACCCATCAGGTGACCCTGGTGACCAAGGCCAATCTTGCCGAGAGCAACACGCACTATGCCCAGGGCGGCATTGCCGCGGTGACCTCGACCGATGACTCGATCGCCGAGCACGTTGCCGACACACTGGCCGCCGGCGCCGACTACTGCTACAAACCAGCCGTGGATGTGCTTTGCGCCGAAGGGCCAAACCGCATCAATGACCTGGTCAACTTTGGCGTCGAGTTCGACCGCAAGGGCACAGATTTTGCTCTCGGGCTTGAAGCCGCTCACTCGCACGCACGCATTTTGCACGCCGGTGGCGACACCACCGGAGCCGACATCAGCAACGCCCTGGTGGAGGCCGTTCGTGCCACCGCTACTCAGATTTTTGAGCACACCTTTGTGGTCGATTTCGAGGTCGAGAACGGCGCGGTTCGCGGAGTGCACCTGCTCGATGCTTCTGGCCGGCACTTTGTTGAGGCCGACTCGGTGATTCTGGCTAGCGGAGGTGCCGGTCAGCTATATCGCCACACCACCAACCCCTCGGTCACAACCGGTGATGGTGTTGCCGCCGCCTTTAGAGCAGGCGCAGAACTTGCCGATGTTGAGTTCTATCAATTTCACCCAACCGCTTTGGCCGTGCCTGGCAGCTTTTTGATCTCTGAGGCCGTTCGCGGCGATGGAGCTGTGCTAATCAACAACCGCGGCGAGCGCTTTATGCAAAAACTGCATCCGGCGGCGGAACTCGCACCTCGCGATGTTGTTGCCCGCGCAATTCAGGCCGAGATGCGAGCCCAAGGCGGCCAGCCAGTGCTGCTCGATGCAACTGGTCTTGGCAGCGAGTTCCTGACCAAGCGCTTTCCAAGCATTAGCAAGACCACCCGTTCATACGGCCTCGACTGGGGCAAAAACCCGATTCCGGTGACCCCGGCCGCGCACTATTGGATGGGCGGTGTTGCAACCGATACCTGGGGGCGCACCAGCATCCGTGGCTTATTTGCCGTTGGGGAGGTTGCCTGCACTGGTGCACACGGCGCCAACCGATTGGCTTCGAACTCGTTGCTCGAATCGATTGTGTTCTCGCGTCGTGCTGTCGAGGTGCTTGGCCAAGAGTGGCCAACCGAGGCAGCAAGCGTGCGCTGGAAA
>JACCDQ011066174.1_pt1 | contig 11193 bp, 5 predicted proteins | sample 7446031 | NCBI WGS metagenome assembly JACCDQ01 (sample SAMN15323442, study PRJNA562643) | freshwater metagenome | isolation source: river surface water | place: USA:Blue River Watershed | collected 2017-08-17
CTGCTCCATTAATACTTTTCCGAATATCTAAATCAAATACCGGATTATTGGTACCGATTCCGACGAATCCGCCATTTTCAAATCTCACAACTTCTGATCCTCCAACATGAAAGAACATATCAGTTCCATCTGATGCAATTTTTTCATTAGTGTCGACTAAGTATAAATCCCCGCCTGCGATCAAAGCATTATTCTGAACATGAAGATTTTGTGTTGGATTTGTTGTTCCAATACCAACGTTTCCGGTAGAATTGATTACTACTCTTTCGGTAGAACCTCCTGTCTCAAACGTAATCTCATTCAATGTCCGAATCCGAACACCCTGACTGTGCTCTGCCTGAATGTAATGAGCTACGCTTCCCAGATTTACAGTTGCCATCTCCGAAGATGCATCAAATCCACTAGGACCCAATACTAAAAAATCATTATGTAGATTTAATGCAGAATTTTCTGTGATTTTGTATATGTCATCTATACTCACCGCTCCCAATATTCTAGGCATGGCTCTATTACTTTATGTTAATAAAAACAATCAAGGCAGTAATCCGCCAATACATAATTGTTTTGTTTTAATTAAAACAAAACAAAACAAAACAAAACAAAACAAATTATTCAGAAAACCATAGTCCAACTGCTCCTCCACCCCCAATGCTACTCAGCTTCAAACGCTCGTATTGTCGTGTCAATACATATTGAGTATATCCACCATCTATGATATCGCTACCACTCGTCTTCACCACTACATTATTACTAGAACTATCCGTCTTCACAAAACTAAATGAATATCCCTTCAAGGAAGGACTAGAAGCATCATGTGAGGCAGGTAGTGTAATTACAATATCGCCAGCGGTGGCATCCGCAATATAATAGTGATATGTTGCTCCAATAGTGATGTCGTTTGTTATGTTAATGAGTCCAAATCGAACATTATCGACATCCAGATTATTAAGAGTACTATTCCCCAAGACGGAAAAATTATTGATAACCTCATACTCGGCAACATTGAATGTCCCTGAAATAGCCATATTTCCGAAAGAATCTATTACAACAATTGGTCCAGACAATGCTGAAGAAAAGTAAAATGAACCGGATGTGCTAATAGTCACTGAATCCTGTGCGGAGACAATCTCATTTACAACATCTCCAGAAGCATTGCTAAATAAAATAGCGCCAGTAGTTCCAGTGTCAGCTCTAATGTCGATGGTGCCACAAATCAAATCAGCAAACCCCATAGAAGCATGGTCAAAATTAGCCTGCGTTATTCCTGGCTCTACAGATAAATTATCGAACAAATACCACTTTGCATCGGCATCATTTCGAATCAACCCTGTGTACCTATCAACCCCATCATTGTACTGTGCATAAAGACCAATGTCGATCAAATCCGTTGTATTTCCATCCGCGAACTTTAACATACTGTCCTGTACCCGAATCTCGGTTGTAGATAAACTCTCAATCACACCATCAATAATCAAGTTGCCACCAACATGTAAATTACCAGTAACCATGGAACCTCCCCAGACATGCAACAAATCAGTCGGCGTATCGGTTCCAATTCCTAATCTGCCGCTAGGCTTCAAGACCATATAATCAACGTCGTTGATCGCAAAATGTAAATCTTTCGTTGCAGCTGAATTCAATGTAGTCTCTCCGGTGTTGTGCTGCTTAATAGCATGGCTCGTGGATGTAGCATGAACATCATTATGCGTGAATGCAGTATATGCAGTATTTCCTTCCCACACACCAATCTTTGCATTACAGATCCTAGCACCATCGCCAACTGCAGTTCCGTGCACATGCACAAGTTCTCCAGGTGTGTCAGTCCCGATACCTAGCTTATTGTCATTCTGCAATCTCAAAAGAGGATACGTATTATTGGAAACCTTGAATGCATATGATGTGTCGGACACAGTACCTGTCGCGATATTCATACCTAAGCCCAAGTCATGTCCAACGAATATTGTAGATTCTCCATTCATGAATTTAGCAGACCAACTGCTACTGGACGCCTTCTCAACATGCAATGGATATGCTACATTATTTGTACCCAATCCTACATACCCATTCTCTCTCACAATAATCTGTAAAGCAGGAACACTATCATTCAAGATTAATAATGCAGGCACCCTGGTGGCACTTGTAGGCGCCACGTTGCTAAATGCAGAATTGACAGTAAGGGACGTGTCAGAAGCAATAGCTGTAATAGTCCTGGTCTCTGCGCCAATAGTAATTCTATCTCCTACAACGAGTTCAGTCAAGAAACTCGTAGAACTTCCAGTTAATGTAGTAGTTCCGTCTGGATCCACAGTACCACTCAAGGCACTCGAAGCAGAACCACGAATTCTGGAAGAACCGATAACGTCCAACTCACTCACGGGACTACTATTATGCACACCCACATTTCCATCTTTCACATATAACTGCGTGCCAATTTGCATCGTTCCATTAACATGCAAGGTCTCATTGGGCATCGTAGTCAACAAGCCCAGCGAACCAGTAGATGTAAATACACCCTGAGTACTGTTTATCAACATATCATTATCGTGATTCAGATTATCTGTATTTACAATCCCCACTATAATCTCTCCCTTTGTGTATCCCACACCACTTACGTCAATTACATTATTCGCCGGCTCATCCTCAAGATCGGAAAATAATCTGTACCGCCCATCCGTGGCATCTCTAAAAAACCCAGTGAACTTAGTCACACCTGTATCTACATAACTTCCATAAAAACCAATGTCCAAAGTATCCGCTACATTACCTTCCGCATATTTGGTTAAACTATCTTCAATTACGATTCGTGATGTATTAATAATAGTTTGCGAACCATTCACTGTTAAGTTTCCATCAATTATCACATCTTCTGTGAAATGTCCGGTACCAATCACATCCAAATCATACAATGGATTATTGGTGTTGATACCAACATTTGTAGATGTAACCGACACATATAATGTATTTGTATTAACCTGAAAATTGGAATCGATCCTAGTCATTTCTCCGACAACATGAAGATCTGCCAGGGCATTTGTGACGCCCACTCCTAATAATCCTCCATCTGTCAGGGAAAATGCAATATCTCCAGAAGCGTCCAAGAACACAATACCATTCTCGTTGATAGCCTGGATCCTGTCTGTTATAATGCCGCTGCCCTCAGTCTGGGTCAATGTACCAGCCACAGTTGGCTCGACTAAAGTCTTATTATACAGAGCCTGTGATGCGTTGAGATAAGCGACTGTATCTCCCGAAACCGTGACGGAAGGGAAAGTCACTGTGCCATCGCCGCTGACCAAATTAGTCATCACGTTGCCGGACAGATCCTTATTGGTCAGAGTTGCTGGAGTGGAAACACCCACTAGGGTGTCTGTGTTGTCCATAAACGTGATAACACGGTTCACCGTCTGATTGAACTCGAGCGTTGTGTTAGTTGATGTAGAAGCGCCAGACAAATCTGCTCTAAATACTTTAGAAATATCATCACTGTTCACAAAATAAACAGTACCATCTTTGAGCTGTTTGTTTTCTAACACATTGCTAGATGTGGTGCCTACAAGAGTATCACTAAACGTGGGCAGCGTGAATATCTGTGAACCCTGATTGATGGTTCCCGTTAATTTGATATTTCCATTAACGTCCAGGCGTTCGGCTGGTTGAGTAATGCCTATGCCAACATTGCCCCCGTTTGACTGAATTACCAAATCGTTGATCAATGATTTATTCGTGATCTCTGAGTATGCTAAACTGCCATCCGCATTGTAGTTCCAAAAAATATCTAAATAATTTGACGTATTCTGACCAATTTTAATACCAATATCTTCAGTAGCCCCTAAAGTTAGACCATTATGCGCATCAAGATTGTCATTGAGCGTAAGCAATGCATTCGGATTATCATTGTTGATGCCAATATTGCCATTTTCTAAAATAGTCATCCTTACTAAATCGTTGGTGGCGAACTGAATGTCGGTCATAATACCTGATGCGCCTGCACCCAAAAACAAAGCATCCTGGTGCGTATTGGTAGCAAACTGTCCGGCAGTACCGACCATGCCAACAATAGATGATATCGTGCTATTCTTTGTATTAAACTCAACGTAAGACGTATCCGCGGGATTAGTATTGCTGATGTTGGAGCTAAGTGAAAGCTTTGCGTTATTGTTGGACTGGACGAGAATTGTTTCGTCAACCTCGTTGTCGAGGTTTCCAACCGTGAGCCTTTCAGTTGGGTTTGTTGTTCCAATTCCGAAGTACCCTCCATCTAGGCGCGCCCATTCATTGCCACCGGAGTTGAATCGAATCGCTCCAGAAGCTCCATTCTCAATAATCAAGCGTTCGCCGTCAACGGAATGTTTAATGACAAAATCATCGGTAGACGCCTGATATAATATTTCCCATGCGGTGGATACATCATTATTATTTTGCAATACGAGTTTAGAGTCGGTGGTAGTATTAACGGTGTCGATCAGCACAATAGAGTTGAGCCCATCTTGTGATTGAACGTGTAATAATGCAGTAGGATCTGTTGTTCCTATCGCGACCAAGCCTCCATCGGGTTGTATGAGAACGTTGCCTCTAGTTGGATCGCTGGTCGAGTATAAGACAAGATTATCATTGGGCTGGTTTCCACCGAAAATGTTCTGCCCCCCATCTCTTCCCCCTAACAATTGATACTGTGGATGGTCATCCTGATCCAGATTTTGCAATTCGCTATGATTTACCAAAGTATCGAATAAAATCCATGCCGATCCATTGTACACATACTTTTTGTTTTCATCCTCCACCAAAGTCATTGTACCTTGATCCGGAACAATAAAGATCCACTGCAGAAATGGTTCATCATATTCTGCAATATTATTATCCTGTCCATCCCACACACCTGTTGCTCCAATTGCCACGATATATCTATCATTATCGGCTGGAGACACTGGTGGAATTTGTAAATCTTTATCCTTCACGCTTTCTTGTGGATCAAGACCCTGGATAAATGTATCAACATAGCTTTTCGTCGCGACATCTTGTAAGTAAATTGGATTATTGACATTCATAATCCGCCCACTGTTCTGTACATCAATGTTTCCATTAATAGTTGGATAATCAAGTGTTTTGGTATAAAGAGTTTGTATTCCCGATGCTGCAACTAAGAAATTATCAGTGTATCCCAGCGTTGGTAATTTGTATGTGTCGTCGCCGTTGACGAGGGTGCCGCTTAATTTGATATTTCCCCCGACGTCCAAAGTTTCAGTAGCAGTTGTGCCTGTGTTGATACCAAGTGATCCCGTTGCCGCGAAGAATATTTTATTTTCATTCATGGTCAGCCCATCGATAAAACTAATGTTGGAGCTGCTTGTGCCGAAGATGAGATCTTGGTCCGTGCGGATATTGAGCTGGACGTGCAGCATCTCGAGAGGATACGATACACCAATTCCGAAGTTTCCGAATTGGAAGTTGATGTCCTCGCCATACTCACCGAATATACGGTCATCGAGATCCCTTCCCCAGAAGGCCTTGCCGAGCGGCTCGGCCTGACAACGCAATACGTAGTTTGGAACTGCCCCATTTGTTAAACGGATTGAGTCTGATTGTACGACGTCTGTAGCGTAAATATTGCCACCAGCATAAATGTTGCCTCCTTCAAGTGATATACCACCAGATCCTTTGATGATGAGCGTGCCAGTAGTATAATCTACTGCTGGCACGTTTCCCATTAAGGTCATTGTGGTGTAGCTGCCGTCTTTGACAGTGCCTTGTGTTGCGTTCGGCATCCTTACTCTTAATGATGAAAATATTATAACATATTTATAATCTCTTATAATATTAAACTATGTGTGAAATGACAATTGGAACTACAGTCGAGCTTATTGCGAACCCAGCGCAAACTGGAACTATTGTTAGAATCAACTCCCTCGGAGTTCACAGCCATATTGTTGAAATGAACGATGGTCCTCTATATTCCGCTGGAACACGAGTAGCTTACTATGGAAATACTGGATGCATGAAACTAAATATAGTAGTATAAACTATGTGTGAATATCGGATAAAATATCTCCATATCGCTCTTCAAACATATCTTTAATTTTAGTTATGTTTGGTCTTATACGATAATCTCTTTCGAAACATTTCATAAAAATACATGACATTCTTGGATAGTCTTTATATCCATCTTGCATCAATTCCTGTTCAATCTGTTGCATCATTTTGCCGAGAGACCATACATCACTATTGCAGCAACAGAATCCATCAAAGAGAATCTCCGGTGCTATCATATTTTTGGTGCCTTGATAGCTAATATTTTTAACAGTCTCCTGTAATCGGTGACTTAATCCAAAGTCGACGATTTTGGCGCGATTTCCAACCAACACAACATTTTCTAATTTGATATCTCCATGGACAATTTGTTTACTATGCAAATATTCCAATCCCTTGATTACATCATAGATATAATTAATAAATTCAATAATATTCAAATTTTTGCACAAATGTTCATATAAATCTGTCCTACCCTTTTCCATAACTAAATAGCCATTTTTCATATATACTTTGTTAACTTGCTCAAAATATCCTTTACACTGAATAATGTTTTCATGATCTAGGCTTGATAGTATGTTGTATTCATGGCGGAGGTCTATAATATTACCTTTGTCGAAGAACACCTTAATGGCACATTCTTCTCCTGTTAGTAAATTTTTTGCGTTGTACACCTTTCCATAGGTGCCCTCTTCGATTGAATCATATATAACATAGTTTAAAATCTGTTTATGTTTCATTGCTATTACATATTATATTCAATTTTTTAAGATTGAATATAAATTACCATGATTTAGGTTAACTAAAAAAACTCTGTTATTGAACGTTGTCCTGTCTGCAACCTTGATGCTTCGTGAATAAACGGCAAGAATAGCTCGCGCTCCAATATAGTCTCTTTTCTCTTCAATATCTCTGCCTCGGTCATATCAGCATTTTCATAAGGAACAAATACAGCCAATAACTGCATCAGCGGCTTTAAGATCTGATTTGTTATGTAAAACACATAATCCGGCTTTAGATTGTTCTGTTTGATGAATTCTGGCGTTTCGATCTTATCTCCTTGCAGCAGTTTCTTTCGTCCCTGTTCTTTCAACAGCGCCGATTCTTGCTGCTTGTCAACATACACATATATATACTGTACTCTGTCATTAAGTTGTGGCGCATTGCCTGGATCCCGCTTTGCAATCCTGTCCGCCAACATCCTATGCGCCGGCACCGTCTTCGTCTTCTTCAGCGCCTTACTGATCACCAATAAATCATAACTGAACTCGCCTCTGATCAACTTTCTCAGAGTCTCCCGCACAAATTCATGTGCCTTGGCAACATCCCTTTGGAATAAAATGATGTCCATCACGCCGCCATAGATGTACTTCACGATCTTGGCATTGTCTCTTCGTTTCATCACGATTCCTTTTGTGTCCACCTTACTGTATGTTTTGGGGTCGAACTCATACATCACTCCCATGTACCGCTTCTTCGACAACAAAATATAAGGATAATATGTTTTCTCGTACTCCAATTTGTGTGGCCAAGGTAAAATCTCAGAGACACGTTTCTCCACGGCTTTAGCACACTTAATTGCATGCGCAACCTTCTCCTCCGTCTGCTCACATTCTGGTGGTATTGGATATTGATAGAACACCGAATCAGTGTTTTTAGCACAAATCGTAGACGATGTTCCAAATGTTCCACATTTAGTTTCAAGGTCATAGACAAAGTCATCGGTAATGCCAAGAGATATAATATCTATAATTTTACCAGGGAAATTTCCTTTTTCAGGAGTTGAATGCAACAAATACATTTCTGTTGTACAGTTAGTTGGTTTGATATAATTACCATTTGCGTCAATCAATGAGTGATCCCCAGAAACATCTAAAATACCATATTCTGTGCAAACTCTATAGATATTTTTGTTGCATTTGTGTCGAATAACACGATGGATTGGGTTCCAACCATCTTTGGACCAGACTTCATATTCACAATTAGCTTGTTGCTTTTCTCGTCTATTAGATTCAATCGTATCAAATGGCTTTAGTTCTTCGTATGGTTTCCACTCATTTGATAAGGATTCTATTGTTGTTGTAATTAGCTGTTTGTTCTTATTTCTTAAGACTAATTTAGTATTCCCAACAACAGAATCTCCATAAATGATTTTACCTTGAGGAAACATTTCTTTCATTGTATTGGATGCCTCAACGAGCAGTTGTCGACCCACTGAGGTCGTGCACATCGCAACCGGCATGCAGCTAATCGGCGACACGGTCGATCCCATCTGACCGTAAATAGAGTTGCACGTCAATTTATAGGATAATTGCAGACCGTCTAATAGACTCTTCTTAAAAGGGTCCTTCTCCTCTTCCATCTGTTTCTTCACATCCTTGCGATTCTTCAATAGCTTAATCAACACACGCGGGATAATGCCTCTACCTTTCCTAGTCGACTGATATGCTCCGTCATGATTATCCTCACCGTCGGGAGTCGTGAAAGTATAACAATACGTGTTCGTTATCGTACCACTTTCATCTCTGTCCTCCCACCTAATATCATGCGTCTCCACCTCATCCTGATATCTACCGTCCACGATCAATGTGTCTGGTGAGAGATTGTGTGAAATAATGGACGATGGATATAGAGATGAAAAATCATTACATGCAACAGGTTCAAAGTGTGCACCAGTTGTCGCGGACAATACGGTTGCGCCCTGAAACGTCTGATCAGAACTAGGCTGAATATCGGGAATCAAGTATCCGTCTTCTTTACACTGTTTCCCCACGAGAGAATAAGCCTTAATACCCTGACCCCTTAAGAAGATATATGCCATCGGGACGCTGCAGACATTAGCCATACCCACGTTGTTCGCCACGATCTTTAACTTGTCCAACAACTTATTACACAATATATTATCCTGAATACAATAAATTCCTATTTGTTTTCTGAACTCGGGTCCTTTGTCCTGATATGCGAATAACTCCTTGGGGGGTAGGTCATCCTTCTTGAGGGTCCACTCGAGTAAGATGTTTTTTGGCAGATCAAGACGAGCCTTGATGGTAATTGTGTCATCGGACATCTTGATCACCTTCCACTTACTCGTTTCCTCTTCTTCGTGATACTCCAATTTGTTCTTGCGAATACCAATATAGTTTCCAAGTTCAATGTCTTTGATGTCGGATGGATTCACAGTGAATTTTGTTGTCGTCGGACCACGCTGAACTTTCTTGATTTTTCCCTTGATGAACTCTGATGCTACATTATCTAACTTATAGGACTCCAATTTATACTCTCTCTGGATGACTTTCAATAGATCGATGTGCAACAGCCCTGGCGTTAAGAAGTACTTCAACTCATTGTCCCCCATTGCCGCCGATGACAAGAACTTCGACACAATGAAGTCTCCGCTTTTGGTCTCTGGGGGAAAGAATGTTGTAAGTCTTGACAAATTACGATATGCATAAGCAATACCCAGCTTTTTTGCTCTTTGATAAATATATTCAAAATCGAATTGATAAATGTTATATCCAGTTAGAATATCAGGTTGTAATTTTTCGATTAATTTTGCCCATGCTAAGAGTACTTCGCGTTCAGAGTTGTAGGACTCCACGATAGCGCCGTCGATGGGATCACATGACTTGAGCGTGATGATGTGTTTGAATGGCTTGGTGTTGTCCTGCCCGTAGATGTACATGGTTGTGCCAATCTGGTTGATAACATCTTTGTCTTTGCGCCACTCTGGGAAACTGACACCATCCCCAGCGACACACTCTATATCAAAGCTTGCCTGGAGAATTGGCGCGATATCATTTTTTTGCATTTTCGCAATATCCATCCAGTCTGCCTGGATGTCAATTTGACATTTGCTGGTGAAGCATTGGGTAAAGTTCTTGACACTCACCCATCCACACGTTCGTAAATCTCGTAAATGAAACAAAGATAGGAATGGATCCATTTTGGATTCGTATGTCTTTGGGTAAATGTACATGCCTTGGAATATGAATTGATCATTGTAGTTTCTTAGGAAATATCGCATCTGCCCAAATGCTCTTTTTGTTTTGAAGGACATTTTTAGGAATTTGTCTTTTTTGCCATTGCGAAAGCCATTGAAGTCGATGCGCTTCACAAGCTTTGCCTCCTCGATCATCTTAAAACTATAGTCCCGCCCAGTGAAGTACTTTTCGGTTAGATGGTCAACGAATGCATTAATCTGATGTTTCTGGAATTGTTTTGGAACTTTTAGATAAAAGAAAGGCATAAAACCATTTGCCTGGATATGAACCGAGTATCCTTCTTCTGTCAGTCCGAACATGTTGACAACATACTCGCGCTCTCCATCAATCTCGAGATCGTCTTCGTGTATGTCTATGATTTGTGCACAGACTTCGTCGGGTGTCTGTACTTTTTCTTGGCGGACTAAGTAATCTATAGTCATTGGAATGTTTTATGTTTCAAATTTTAATTGTGATCTTAAAAATTGAATGAAAAATATCTTAAATGCTTATTAAACTGGATTTTGCAAAAATCAGAAAAGATAGACAATACTATAATAATACACTTGTAGCTATTGCCATCAAAGCTAATGATCTTAAGACGTTCTACAGAATTATCAATAGAAATGCATTAAATCGCATATTATTGGAAACTCATATAACACTTGATTAATTACTCATAAAATGTCGCGAAGATAATGTATTATGTAGTATTTTTGCAGGAAGGGTCAGTAAAATGGCTTCACGTCAAGGGAATAGAGACGAATATTTGCAATTAAATATATGTTCTAATATCTTGAGTGAGTTTGGAATCAAACTACAGCGATTACACAACAATGAATACAGACCAACTAAAAATGGTATGATTCTTAGTAATCTAGATATTAAAACTAAACAAATTAGTTTGGATGATTGTTTAAAGTCGTTTGACGCGAGACTAATAGGTAAAATGGAAGGTTGGGTTTTTTCGAAAGTAATCTATGGGTCTGGCGGACATCAAGATAATGTATTTGAAGAAGCGAATTGTTTGTGTAGTTGGGTTAGAGAGTTTCAGTCTGCGTCGAAGCAAATGTTTATTCTTTTGATAGACACAGATCAAAAAGTCAAATTACATACACTTAAACAAAAATATAAAGACGTTCCAAATGTTTTAATCGTAAATCATATTGAATTTCAAGAATATATAGTA
>JACCDQ010161684.1_pt1 | contig 11185 bp, 5 predicted proteins | sample 7446031 | NCBI WGS metagenome assembly JACCDQ01 (sample SAMN15323442, study PRJNA562643) | freshwater metagenome | isolation source: river surface water | place: USA:Blue River Watershed | collected 2017-08-17
AGCCCCAATCGACTCAGAAAAATCAGGGACCTGATCGATGGGATGGGACCTGCGGAGATCAGCCAGGTCATTCGCGTCTTTAATCACTACTTCAGCCTTTTGAACATTGTCGAAGAGTCGCTCTCGGTCCAGAAACGCCGTCTGGTCGCGGACCGATTGGGTGATTTTGGACCAGGATCCTTCCGTGACACACTCTTGCAACTCAAGCATCAGGGCGTCAGTGGTGAAGAACTTAATCTGCTCCTCGATCGACTGCTGTATCAACCGGTCATGACTGCACACCCGACTGATGCGAAAAGACGGACAGTCAAGGGCGCTTTGAGAAACATCTTTCTTTCCCAAGAAAGACTCTCCCTTGCAGGCAACCGGTCAGGCGCCAGAAAGGAGGCCTTGGCCGATCTCCAAAGACAAGTTCAACTCTTGTGGAAAACCGATGAAGTGCGCGCAAAAAGCATGGGAGTTGGGGATGAGATAGACACAGGGCTCTACTACTTCCCGCTTTCACTTTTTAATGCCATTACCCGAACATACCGCCATTTAGAAGAAGCTGTCAGGGAAGTCTACGGTTCCGACGCGGCAACTCGAATCACCATTCCTAGCTTCATTCGGTTTGGATCATGGATCGGGGGGGATCGGGATGGAAATCCCAACGTCACCGCTGCAACAACTGCAATGGCTGTGATTCGTCAGTCGCGCACCATTCTTCAAGAGTACATACGACGCCTTGATGCCCTGCATGAACTCCTTTCCCACTCCGAAGACCTTGCGCAATTTTCCGACGAATTTGAGGCTAGCCTTCAGTTAGATCGGGATCGGCTCGGAAGCGAGGTCAGTCTGATGGCGTCTCCATTTTTGCAGGAACCCTATCGGCATAAGCTCACACTGATGCGATATCGTCTGGAGCGTGTACTTGAAGGGTTGGATGGGTTAGTTCTGGGTGTGCCGGCACCCCACGATCCGCGGGCCTATGGCTCTGCGAGAGAATTCCATGACGACCTCATTACCATTGAGCACTCACTTCGAGAAAACGGAGATCCCGAAATCGCGGAGGAGGATCTTAAGGATCTGATTCGGCTCGTCGACAGTTTTGGGTTCCACTTGATGCACCTCGATGTTCGACAGGAATCTTCCCGTCATACCGAGGCCGTTGCCGAGCTTTTCAGGAACGGTCTCGGTCTGGACTACCTGCGCATGACCGAAAGCGCGCGTTTAAATTGTCTACAAGAAGCACTCCTCCTCCCGGCCGGCTTGCCATTTGATGAATCCTTGCTCAGCGATTCAACACGCGAAGTGCTCAATGTGTTCGAAATTCTTGCGGAGATGCGGGCGAAAATTGGTGCTCAATGCTTTGGGCAGTACGTCATTTCGATGACGCATCAGGCCAGCCACATCCTCGAAGTTTTGGTCCTTGCCAAGCAGCGCGGGCTCCTGGGGCATGTGGGGGGGCATTGGTTCTGTCATTTGGAGGTCAGTCCACTCTTTGAAACCATTGACGACCTTCATCGGATCGAAGAGGTCCTTGAATCACTGCTTTCCCATCCGGTTTACCGAGAGCTCGTTGCGGCGTCCGGTGGCGTGCAGGAAATCATGCTGGGTTACTCTGATTCCTGCAAAGATGGCGGCATCATGGCTTCGGCTTGGGGCCTTTACAAAGCCCAGCAACAAATCGTCAGATTGACGGACGCGCATGGGATTCAGTGTCGGATCTTTCATGGCCGGGGCGGAACCGTCGGCCGAGGGGGCGGCCCCACACATCAGGCTATTTTGGCCCAACCCCCGGATACGGTCCGGGGACAGATTAAATTCACCGAGCAAGGTGAGGTGCTCTTTTACCGCTATAACAACATGGAAACCGCGGTCTATGAATTGACGATGGGGGTCACCGGATTGATGAAGGCCAGCTTGAGCCTCATTCAAGAGGTTCCAAAGCCCCATGACGAGCACCTTCAGATTATGGCCGAACTCGCCCTCATCGGAGAGAGACACTATCGGCACCTCACAGAGCAAACACCCGGATTCATCGATTACTTTTATGAGTCCACCCCGCTGAGTGAAATCAGCCAACTTAATATTGGCTCAAGACCCTCGCATCGGAAGAAAAATGATCGCTCCAAGAAGTCCGTCAGGGCCATAGGCTGGGTTTTCTCCTGGGCACAATCCAGACAAACCTTTCCGGCTTGGTATGGGGTAGGAACCAGTCTTGCCGAATGGGCATCGGGAAAACCGGATCGGCTCCTCGTACTTGAGACCATGTATGCCGACTGGCCTTTTTTTCGGAACCTTTTAAGCAATGCCCAGATGGCACTCAGGAAGTCAGATACAGATATCGCAAAACAATATGCGGGCCTTTGTCAGGACCCAATGACCGCGAAGCGCATTTGGTCTTTGATTACTTCGGAATATCAGACGTGTGTTGACTGGATCCTGCGTGTCGCTCGAGCAGAATCGCTGCTTGAGGATAATCCGACACTCAATAGCTCCATGGCTTGGAGAGATACCTTCCTCGGTCCCCTGAACCACATCCAGGTCTCACTCTTACATCGATTGCGTGAAGCGGAGTCCGAAGATTCGACCGCTAATCCATGGGTCAAGCCCATGCTGAGAACCATCAATGCGATCGCTGCCGGGATGCGGAACACAGGATAAGCATGAGCGATGTACCAAGTTCACTTGCGTCTGCCTTCGGGAGTTCATAGATGTTGAAATCGCCTTTACCTCCAAATCTTGCAGCGCTTGAAGCCGAATCCATCTTCATCCTTCGGGAGGTTGCAGCAGAGTGTGAGCGACCGGCCCTTCTGTACTCCGGAGGCAAGGATTCTGCCGTAGTCCTTCACCTCGCTGGCAAGGCGTTTTTTCCGGGTGGATTGCCTTTCCCCCTGCTCCACATCGATACGGGACACAACTACCCGGAAGTCATCGCCTATCGCGATGAAATGGCACAACGGTATCAGGCCCAGTTGGTTGTGAGGACCCTGGATGAATCTATCGCTCGGGGAACAGTTGTCCTTCGGGATCCAATGGAGTCCAGAAACCCGCACCAGTCTGTCACCCTTCTCGAGGCCATCGCAGAACTCGAACTGGATGCGTGTATCGGCGGCGCAAGGCGAGATGAGGAAAAGGCTCGTGCGAAAGAACGAGTTTTCAGCTTCAGAGACCGTCACGGCGCCTGGGATCCCAAAAACCAGCGACCGGAGCTTTGGAACCTTTTTAACACCCGAACGATCAAGGGAGAAAACATTCGCGTCTTTCCAATCTCTAATTGGACTGAAATGGATGTCTGGCAATACATTCGGCACGAATCCATTCCTCTTCCCAGCATTTATTTTTCCCACACCCGGGAAGTTGTAATTCGGGAAGACCTCTTGGTTCCGGTCACCCCACTTACCCAACCAAAAAAGGACGAGAAACCTTTGATGGTCACTTGCCGATTCAGAACAGTAGGCGATATTACCTGCACCGCTCCGATTGCATCGAATGCAAATTCGGTCGAAGCCATCATTTTGGAAACCATGACAACAAAAGTCACAGAGAGAGGCGCCACGAGGCTAGACGATAAGATTTCTTCGACAGCCATGGAACAACGAAAGAAGGCAGGGTACTTTTGAAACGGAAGCCCACTAAAAATCGATCCGATAATTAATGAACAGTGGCCTTTATCCCCCTCCACACTCTAAAACCAACTCCAGTAGGGAGATTGTTCTAACCCTATGCGCATCAGATTAAAAAATGGAAGGATCTTCGATCCTTCACAAAACTGGTTTGGAGAGCCAAGAGACTTGTTCGTTGAAAACGGGAAGATTGTTAATGATTCAGGCGAAGGGTCTTCCAGCGATCTTGAATATGACGTTTCTGGAAAGGTTGTCATGCCAGGTGCCATTGATATCCACAGCCATATTGCTGGCGGCAATGTAAACACTTCTCGCGTGCTTCTTCCGGAACAACATCACAACTATGTCGCTGCAAGGCTAGGACCCCGAAATGCTCCTCGCTGGTCGACCGGAGAAACCGGTTATCGATATGCGCGTTTGGGTTATACGACCGTGGTGGAGCCTGCGATTCTGCCTGCCAATGCTCTCGATGCCCATCTACAGATGGCTGATATTCCCATCATAGATACAGCAGGTCTGGCGATTCTTGGAAGTGACGACTATCTCCTGCGATTAATTCGTGGAGGGGCTAGCCAAGGACAAATCAATGACTACGTTGCATGGAGCCTTCATGCGACTCAGTGTTTTGGGCTGAAGGTGATCAGCGCTGGTGGCGCCAATGCCTTTAAGTCGAATGCGCGTCAGTTTGATTTGGATGATGATGTGCCCTTCTACGAAATCACTTCCCGCCGTATCCTTGAGGTCCTGCAACGTGCCGTTGTTGATCTGCGGGTTCCGCACCCCATCCACGTCCATTGCAACAACTTGGGGGTTCCTGGCAATGTCGAGACAGCATTGGCCACAATGGAGGCTGCGCAGGGCCTTCCCATGCATTTAGCGCACATCCAGTTTTATGGTTATGGATCTGAGGGATCGAGAGGATTTTCATCCGCTACGGCCCGATTGCTCGACGGTTTTCGACGACACCCCAACATCACAATGGATGTCGGTCAGGTTCTTTTTGGACAAACTGTCACTGTATCCGGAGATGTCATTGCTCAGTTTGATCGCCGCGGCGATGCCAGTCCGAATAAGTGGCTTACCTGGGAAGCAGAATGTGAGGGGGGCGGTGGTATCGTTCCCTACCGGTACCGTGAGAGCAGTTTTGTCAACAGCTTGCAATGGGCCATTGGCCTAGAAATTTTCCTCTTAGCAGATGATCCCTCTCGCGTATTCTTTACGACGGATCATCCCAACGGCGCACCATTTACCCGTTACCCCGAGCTATTCCGTCTCCTTATGGACTATCCATATCGCCTGGAATGTCTTCAAAGAATTCATCCAGATGTAGCCCATCTGACCCTACTCAAAGACCTAAAGAAAGAGTTCACACTCGGCGAGATTGCGATGATGACCAGGACGGCCGCAGCCCAGCTGCTCGGACTTGATGACCGCGGCCATTTCAAGCCAGGTGCAATTGCCGATATCGCGGTTTATTCCGAACTTGAGGACAAAGCGGCGATGTTCGACAGCGCGTATCTGGTTTTCAAAAATGGTGAACTTGTGGTCAAAGATGGCCAGATCATCCACAAAACATCAGGAAAAACCCAGACCATCAACCCGCATTTCGATACTCAGATCAAAAAACAAATAAGATCCTACTACAACCAATATTACAGCTTATCTTTGGATAATTTCATGATAACTGACTCACAATTTGGAGAAATACCGAGATTCAATCCTAAGACGATTTCATGACGCAACAAAAATCCCCCATCTAACCGGATTAGAGAGAGAGAAAGCAGATCGGGAATTTTTCAAATTTTAGAAATGCTGAGGCCATTTATGTCGACCAATTCAGAATGGGCTAGAAGGGATCTAAAGGCGATATGGCATCCCTGCACTCAAATGAAGGATCATCAATCATGGCCACCCATTCCAATCCGCAAGGCCTCAGGCGTCTGGCTCGAAGACTACGAGGGTAATCGTTACATTGATGCCATAAGCTCATGGTGGGTCAATTTGTTCGGGCATTGTCACCCGGTTATCAGTACCGCACTCAAGAATCAGATAGACACGCTTGAACATGTTCTTCTGGCAGGATTCACTCATGAGCCGGCAATCAGGCTGGCGGAAAGCCTGATCGATAAATCCCCCCCAGGACTATCACGCTGTTTTTATGCAGATAATGGATCTTCTGCCGTCGAAGTTGCCCTCAAGATGAGCTACCACGCCTGGCTAAATCAGGGATACCCGGAAAAAACGCTGTTCATTACTCTCGAAAACAGCTATCACGGTGAAACTTTGGCTGCCTTAGCCGTAGGGGATGTCCCACTTTATAGGGAAACATACGCACCACTCCTGATGCGCACCATGCGCGTAAAAAGTCCTGACGGCTATAACCGCCCCTCGGGGATGACTGCCGAGGAATACGCGCGAATCGTATTTGCCGATATGGAAAAAGCGCTTGAAAACCACGGGGCAGAAACAGCGGCGGTAATTGTTGAACCAATTGTTCAGTGTGCTGGCGGCATGCGAATGTACGATCCAGTCTATCTCGAGCTTTTAAGGGATGCATGTGATCGCCATGGTGTTCACTTAATTGCAGATGAGATTGCTGTGGGGTTTGGTCGCACCGGAACGCTTTTTGCCTGTGAGCAAGCCAATATCACCCCAGACTTTTTATGCCTATCGAAAGGCCTTACTGGCGGCTATCTCCCCCTTTCTGCCGTCCTAACGACCTCTGCAATCTATGAGGCTTTTTTTGATGATTATGGATCGGGCAAGGCTTTTCTTCACTCCCATAGCTATACCGGAAATGCATTGGCTTGCTCGGTCGCTCTTGCAACGCTTGGTCTTTTCGAGAGTGAACAGGTCCTCGACTCTAATCGAATAAAGTCAACTCTGATGCGTCAGGCTGTCGACACGTTGCACGATCATCCTCACATTGGAGAAATCAGACAGCATGGAATGATTTTGGCTATCGAAATGGTCGAGGACCCAATAACGAGAAAGCCTTTTCCATCAGAGCAACGAAGGGGTCTCAGGGTTTTTCATGAGGGCTTGCGGCGAGGAGTGGTTTTGAGACCGTTAGGTAATGTCATCTACTTCATGCCTCCCTACGTGATCTGTCCAGATGAAATAGAGCATATGGCCAAAGCAGCAATTGAGGGCATCCATCTAGCGACGCAGGTCAGTTAAGAGTTGAGCATGAAGAATACAATTTCAGCAGACCAACCTGAAACATTGTTTTGAAACGGTTGTCAACGGAATTGTGGCATTAGTGAAGCGCATCTTCGCTTTTGAGTGCGAAAGAAAATGGGGGGTTTATGTCGAAACATTGCAATGATCGTGGTTGCTGAGCGATTTGCACGATTGACCGCACTTAGATGACACTGGGACTATGCCAAGAGCACATCAAAACACCACAAATGGAGGCAATTAATTATGTTTCGAGCAAAGCGATAGAGTCCATGGGCTTATTGTATGGGATAGCGCTATAGACCCTATTCCTAAGTCCGCGTGATTAGAAAAAATAGTCATCGAGATTGATATTCAATAGAACTCTGGTAATCAATGAAGCCTGACCTTAACTTTCCACGATACCCGAGGGAACACCTCAGAAGGCTTATCAGTCTCGAGTCCCAGGACCTATATGCTGTATTAGCTTTCGCCCTTGCTGCTGGGGTGATGGCACTGGCAACGCCAATCGCCGTGCAGGCTTTGGTCAACACAATTGCATTTGGCGTTCTAATCCAGCCGCTGGTCGTTCTCATGCTGGTGCTGTTTGGATGCCTAGCGCTCAACAGCGTTCTCAATGGGTTGCAAATCTTCGTCGTTGAGATGATTCAACGTCGTCTTTTCGTCCGCCTAGTGAGCCAGATCTCGGCCACACTCATGGAAGGTCGTCTGGATCACCCCCTTTTCAAAAAAGGGTCAGACCTTGCAAATTACTATTTTGAGGTAATGACCATACAAAAAACCTGGTCAAACTTGCTGCTGGATGGTCTGTCTTATGGACTTCAGACATTGATCGGACTGATCCTTCTTGCTTTTTACCACCCCGCCCTTCTCGGGTTTGATGCTCTCATCATCGCCTCGTTATATGTGATATTTCGGGTTCTTGGAAAAGATGGCATCGAAACGGCTGTCGCTGAATCAGCAGCCAAGCATGCCGTTGGCTCATGGCTTCAGGAACTACCACGACATCCACTTGCAACACGATACGGACAGGGAAAATCATGGGGATTCGACCGCTCTAATGCACTGACAAACAAGTATCTGGAGCGGTCACAAGACCACTTCAAGGTCCTCATGAAACAGCAAGCCGCTATTCTTGGTCTCTATGCGGTAGCCAATTCCGTCTTACTGGGCCTGGGAGGCTGGATGGTGATCGAACGCCAACTTACCTTGGGCCAATTAGTTGCTGCCGAACTAATCGTTAGCGCCATGCTGTCTGGACTTACGCGCCTAGGTAAAACCATTACTAGCTATTACGACCTCATGGCTGGGATGGATAAATTGAGTTACCTCCTCGACCTTCCTGAGGAACATCAAACCCAGAGCGCTTTCCATCCTGAGGCAGCTTTCACAACGATGAAGGTCAAGAGGCTTTTCATCCCGGGTAATGAAAGGGGTAGCCCTCTCGCAATCCCGGATCTGGAGATTCGACCAGGTGAAAAGTGCCTCCTCTTAACACCTGACCCAGAATCGTCGCTGAAGCTGCTCGAAACTCTGAGCGGCATTCGAACTCCAACCGATGGGACGATTTCCATTAATGGCGTAGATACCCGGGTTCTTGGTTTTGCATCTTTCAGGGATCAATCGGCGCTGGTCATGAACCCTGAATGGTTCCAAGTTAGCATCGTTGAAAACATCCGGATGGGAAATTCTTCGATTGGACTGGGAGATGTGCAAGCAGCACTGAGATCTGTGGGTCTTGAACAAACCATTCAAGAACTACCGGAGGGAGCAACTTCGAAACTCACCGTTACGGGAGCCCCTCTTACTCTGGAGCAACTCGGTCGTCTGACATTGGCCAGAGCAATTGCAGCCAAGCCGCGATTGCTCATGGTCGGCTCTCTGATCGATTCAGTTGCTGAACCTTATCTGCCTCACATTCTTAATGTGCTACTCAATCAAGATGCGCCATGGTCCTTAATACTGGTTACGGCAAATAGCCGAATATCTAAAGCTGCCAGAGGAAGAGCCCAACTGATTCAGCTCAAACCTAAGCAAATCCAGGAAGGATAGGCATGTCATTACGATCAGATCCAAAGCCTTGGAAAGACCCACTACCTGCGATCCGACTGACCGAAACCACAGGACCGAGTAGACGATTTGCTCGCAGCTTGGGATGGTTTCTTATTCTGGTTCTTGTTGTTTTGGGCCTGACCCCCTGGCAACAAAACATCCAGGGCGTGGGACGCGTGGTTGCATATGTCCCTCAGGAGAGACAGCAAACCATCGAGGCCACCGTCGAGGGTCGCATCGTTTCATGGACCGTTCAGGAAGGTTCCGAGGTGAAGGCCGGCGCCCAGATCGGAGAGATCAGTGACTATGACCCTGAGCTCCCGCGGCGTATTCAGCAAGAATTGAGTACATTGGACCTGCGGATCGGCGTCATCAAAACCCGCATTCATGCCCTGGAAGACCAGACCTCTTTGGCCGAAAAATCCAAAGAGATGGCGGTCCTCGCGGCCGAAGCCAGAATCAGGATGGCAGAGGAAAGACTGAATGCTGCACAACATAACATTGAGGCGGCCTCGGCAGCTTATGAAACTTCCCGGCTTAATTATGAAAGGCAACGGGCCCTCGAGCAAAAAGGGCTCGCATCAAGAAGGACATACGAACTATCTGATCTGGATTTCACCCAAAAAAGGACCGACAGAGATCGTTCACAAGCAGCCTATAAAGCGGCCCTCAGTGAAGTCGAAGCAATTCGAGCCGACCGACAAAAGATACTTGCAGACAGTGGTGCCTCGGTTGAGAAGTCCCGCTCAGAACTTGCCAAAAGCCAAGAGGAGCTTCACTACGCCGAAGCCGAAAGGCTCAAGCTTGAAACGCGATCAGCCCGACAAGGTTCCCAACAGATTATCGCGCCACGGGATGGAACCATTTTTCGGCTGGTTGTGAATCCCGGCGCTGAAGTTGTAAAACCCGGCGATGCCGTGGCGATTCTAATTCCCGCAACACGCCAGCGTGCTGTTGAACTTTGGGTTGATGGAAACGATGCCCCTTTGATTGATGTCGGAAGGAAAGTTCGACTCCAATTTGAGGGCTATCCCGCCATTCAATTCTCCGGTTGGCCAGAAACGGCCGTTGGAACCTTCGGTGGCATCGTTTCCCTGTTGGATTCCACCGATAATGGCAAGGGGGACTTTCGGATTGTGATTTTGCCTGACGGTCACGACGAACCTTGGCCAGACGAGCGATTCATTCGCCAGGGCGTGCGGGTTAATGGCTGGGTTCTCCTGAACAAGGTAAGACTGGGTTATGAGTTGTGGCGGAACTTCAACGGCTTCCCGCCGCTGATCCAACCCGAGAAAATTCCAAAATGAAGGCCTTCGGGATTTCATTACATATCTTAGCTACGGCAGCCATCGTCGGTGTGGCATTGGATAGTTCTGCTGACTCTCACATCAGGGCAGCACAGCCGATCAACCATCCCACCCATCCGAGTGACTCCAATGCCCGTTCCAAGAGTTACCTGCGGTTGGATGAAGTCATCCATTCAGCACTGCAAAGCTTTCCTGCCGTTCTTGCGGCAAGCAAACGTCGCGAAATGGCGACGGGCGAGAAATTGGCCGCAGAAGGCGGATTCGACACGATCATCAAGATGTATTCTCGCTCATCGTTGGCAGGACAATATCAAAATGAGAATGTCGACGTCGGCTTTGAGCAACCCACCGAATATTGGGGTGCCACCTTCTTTGGCGGCTATCGTCGTGGCGTGGGTAAATACCCTGTCTATGAAGGGAAAAGCGAGACAGCAACGGATGGCGAAGTCCGGGCCGGCGTATTGATACCGCTCTGGCGCAACAGAGAAATTGATCGAAGACGCGCGAACCTCGCACAGGCTGATCTCAATCAGCTGATTGCAGGTCACGAATATGATCAGCAGCTCCTTGAACTTGAACGGCAGGCAACCTACCGCTATTGGGATTGGGTTCTTGCAGGACGCCGCGTTGGGATCGCAAGGCAACTATTGCATGTTGCTAAGGCCCGAAATGAGGGGCTTAGAGACCGCATTCGACTGGGGGACCTGCCTGCAATCGATGCCACGGAAAACCAGCGGGCAGTCGTTGAGCGAGAAGAGCGTCTTGTTGCGGCCGAACGCGCTCTAGAGCAGGCCGCCATTCAATTGTCGCTTTTTCTCCGAACGCCTGAGGGCGATACACTCCTCCCGAGTCCAGAAGACTTGCCACAAGGCTTTCCCAAGGCCAAGGAGCATCACCATCGGGCACTTGAAGAGTTGATTGAGGATGCACTCTTAAAACGACCGGAAATTAAACGGATTGAAACTCAAATCCGTCACGCCCAAGTCGAAAGCCAACTGGTGCAGAATCAACGCATGCCCGCTGTCGACTTGACGATCA
>JACCDQ011950803.1_pt1 | contig 11183 bp, 13 predicted proteins | sample 7446031 | NCBI WGS metagenome assembly JACCDQ01 (sample SAMN15323442, study PRJNA562643) | freshwater metagenome | isolation source: river surface water | place: USA:Blue River Watershed | collected 2017-08-17
CGCCGCCGCCGCCCGCGAGCACCTGGCGCTTTATCGCAAGAACGAGGACCTCGTGTCCATCGGCGCCTACCAGAAGGGCGCCAGCCCCCAGCTCGACCGCGCCATCGCGTTGCAGGAGCCGCTCCGGCAGTTCCTGCGCCAGGGCGTGAACGAGTTCACCCCCCGGCCGGAAAGCTACAGCCGGATCAAAACCATCGTTGCGCCATGAAGAAGTTCCGCTTCCCCCTCCAGCCCGTGGGCCTGCTCCGTTCACACCAGGAGCAGCGCGCCCGCGAGGTTTTTGCCGCCGCCGTCCACCGTTACGTCCAGAGCGAGGAAAAGCTGGCCGCGCTGCGCAAGCGCACCGCCGAGCTCGCCGAGGTGCTGTTCCACGGCCGGTCGGGCCAGTTCCTGGCCGCCGAGGCCGCCGCGCTGCTGCGCGTCTATCGCGGCGAGTGCCAGTCGGTCATGGAGGCCGAGCGCGAGGTCATCGAGGCCCGCGAGGAGATGAACAAACGCCGCGCCGAATACATCGAGGCCAACCGCCGGCTGAAAATCGTCACCAAGCTCGAGGAAAAGGCCCGCGAGAAACACCGTCTCGCCGTCCTGCGTGCGGGCCAGGAGGAGCTCGACGAGCTCGCCGGCTTCCGCGCCTTCCGGCAACCCGCCCTTTCATGAAGAAGCTCGCCCATCCCGTTTTTGCCTCCGTCCTTGGCATCGTGCTCGGCACCGCCGTGGGCCTCGGCTGGTTCTGGCGCGCGTCCGAGATGATCGTCGCCGCCGCGATCGCGGCCGTGCCGCCGTCGCCGCTGGAGGAGCACAAGGCCCAGGGCTGGGATTTCTGGACCATTGAGATCGACGGCCTCGCGTCCGAGCTGAAGGAGGAGCGCGCCCGCCTGCGTCAGCAGGCCGAGGAGCTCAACCAGCGCTCCGCCCGCCTCGGCGCCGAGCAACAGGAACTCGCCAAGGTGCGGGCCGAGATCGAGGCCCTCCGCGCCGAGATCGGCCGCAAGGTCGTCGAAATTGCCGCCGACGAGTCCAAGAATCTCCGCGCCCTCGCGCAGACCTACGCCACCCTCACGCCCCGGGGCGCCGTCGCCATCCTGCGCGAAATGGACGACACCACCGTCGTGAAAATCCTTTCCCTCATGAAGTCCGAGACCGTCGCCCCCATCTTCGAGGAGATGGCCAAGACCGCTTCGCCCGAGGGCACGCTCGCCAAGCGGGCGGGCGCCCTCTCCGAAAAGCTCCGCCTCATGAAGTCCGCCAAGTCCGCCTCCTGATCAGTCAACCCCGGCGTGCCATGGCTGGCACAACGCCGCGCCCCAAGGATGGAAGTTCCCATGACCTCCACCTTGCCCAATTTTATCGTCCCCGCCGCCATCCCGGCCGGCGGTGTCACCCCGTCCCTCTCCGCGACTGAAGCCGCGGTCATCGCCCCCGGCTGTGTCGGGGAGTTCGCCGACCTGCTGGCCGACGGTGCGGCCGTCGTCGTCGCGCCGGCCGGCCCCCTTACGCTCGGCGCCCAGGGCACAGACACGCTTGCGCCGGTTCTCGCGGTGGGTGCACCCGTCGTCACCGCCCCTGCCGAATTTGTTCCGCCGCCCGCCACCGAACCCTCGCGCGAGGAACTCGAAACCGCCGCGGCCTTTGCCGCCGTCGTCGTGCAGGTGCTCCAACCTCTGGTCGCCGCTCCGGCCACGATTTCGGCCGAGGGTCTCGAGCCGACCGAGCCGGAAACCGCGGTCTCCACGCCGCCGAGCGGCCGCCCTGTGCCCGCTGACTTGCCGGCGCAGGCCCACTGGGTGCGCGGCGACGCGCGGCCGGCGCATCCGGTGCACAGTCAAAAGCCCACCGCCCCGGTCACGCTTGAAGCGGTGCCATCGCCCGAAGGTTTGACGACTGCGCTTGATCAACCGTTGCCGGCTCCGGCGGAACCAACCGCGGCCGCCCCGGCGCCGGTCATGACCTCCGTGCCGGAGTTCACGTTGCCGAACGGCCGCGCTTTTCCGACCACGCTGCCCGAGCAGGCGAAGGTGCCCTTCCTGCGCCGAAGCGAACCGGCGGCTCCGGTTGCGCCGACGGCGGACGAGATTCTTCCGGTGGAGCAGGGGAGCGCGCCGCCGCAGATGACCGCGGTGGCCGCCCCGGTGCCGTCACCGGCGCAACCGGTCATGACGCTCGCGGCCGACGGCGCCATCGAGTGCCGGATCGCCTTGCCCGCCAGTCCGAAGTCCGCTCCGGCCGATCGCGCGGTCCTGGTTGATGAATCCACCCCGCTCGAAGTGGAGGCGGAGCTGGAAATTCCCGGTCAGGCGGTCGTGCGCGTGCAGGTGCAACTGCCCGTTGCCGCCGAGTCGGGTCGGGCGGCCGAAATGCTTCCGGAAAAATTTGCCGCTTTTGCGCCGGCCGAAACCAACGCTCCCGGGGCACGTCCGCAGCCGGCTGAAAGAAACTTTCTATTCACTGGGGATAAGGCAGTTAAGGCGAACTCTGAAATCGCTGGCATCGCCGTTGCTAAACCGGCGGCCAACATGATTGCTGTCCCGACTGAAGAAATCCGCCGCCCCGGCCACGCCGAGACTTTCTCGGTTTCGTCCGTGTCGGCCGATTTCCTAGTGGCCCAACCGGTGGCCGAGCGAATCACGACCGAGCCGGTTGCTCCTGCGGGACAGAATTTCGCCGAGCGCGCCGTGGCCACGGTCACCAGCCTCGCGGAAGCCCAGTTCACCGCCAGCATGCAGCGGGCCGGCAGCGTGCAGCTGCGCCTGAAGTTTGGCGGCGAAGACCTCGCCGTGCGCGTCGAAATGCGCGACGGCCAGGTGCACACGGATTTTCGCACCGATTCTCCCGCCCTCCGCGAGGCCATCGCCGCGGAATGGCAGGCGGTCGCCGCGGCTTCGCCCGCGCACCTGCAGCGCTTCCTGGACCCGGTGTTCTCGCCGGCCACTCCCGGACAGAACGCCGACGCCGGCGCCCAGCACCAGTCTTCACAGCGCCAGGCCCAGCAGCAGGCGCAGGAACACGCCAACGCCCGCCACGATGGTTGGGCCGGTGCCACGGCCTTTGCCCGCCGCGCGCTGCTCAACGAATCCTTCATCCCCGAGCCGGCCGCGCCCCGCGCGCCCGTGCTGCTGCCCACCTCCCTCCGCCTCTCCGCCCTCGCCTGAACCACCATGAGCACCGTGTCCAACATCGCCTCCACCGCCCAGACCCCCACCTACGGCTACGGTGAAAACACCGTGCGCACGATCAAGAAGACGCTCGGCTCCGACGACTTCATGAAGCTGCTCGCCGTGCAGTTCCAGAGCCAGGACCCGATGAAGCCGATGGAAGACACGGCGTTCATCGCGCAGATGGCCCAGTTCTCCGCCCTCGACCAGAGCAGCTCGATGGTGAAGGAGATGGCGCTCCTCCGCGCCGACCAGCAGACCCTCACCGCCAGCGGCATGCTCGGTCGCAACGTCACCGTCGAGGATGCCGACGGCCTGCCGGTCACCGGCCAGGTTTCGGCGGTCGAGAGCACGTCCGACGGCCCGGTGCTCGTCATCGATGGCGTCCGCTACCCGGTCTCCACTGTCCAGCGCGTGGAATACACGCCCCCCGTTTACCCGTCCACCACCGCCGACCTTCCTCCGGCGGCCTGATCCTCACCAATCAAACTCCAACCCATAATCGACCATGCCCCTCATCGGCACCCTCACCTCCGGCGTCAGCGCTCTCCGCACCTTCAGCAAGGGCCTTGAAGTCATCGGCGGCAACATCGCCAACGTCAACACGACCGCCTACAAGAGCTCGTCCACGAGCTTCTCGGACACCTTCAGCAACACCGTCGGCACCGCCAGCGGCAACGCCCAGATCGGCTCCGGCGTGCAGCTCGCCAACATCGCCACGCACTACTCGCAGGGCGCGCTCACCAGCACCGGCAAGGCCACCGACCTCGGCATCGCGGGCAAGGGCTACTTTGTCGTGCAGGACGGCTCCAACGACTTCGCCACGCGCGACGGCGCCTTCCACTTCGACAGCACCGGCGCCCTCGTGAACGCCCAGGGCAAGGCCGTGCTCAGCGCGTCCAACGCCCCGATTGTCGTCCCGAACTTCAGCGCCGTGAGCAACATCAGCATCGGCCTCGACGGCACGATCACCGCTTTCTACAACGACGGCACCCCGGACGACACCACCCAGCAGATCGGCGTCATCACCGTGGATGACGAGTCGAAGCTCCTCAAGCAGGCCAACAACCTCTTCGACTTCGGCTCCGTGTCGGCCACGCTGCCGGTCCCGGCCGCCCCCGTCGCGGGCACCAAGATCCAGTCCGGCGCGCTCGAGCAGTCCAACGTCGATCTCACCGAGCAGTTCGCCGAACTTATCACCACCCAGCGCAGCTTCCAGGCGGCCTCCCGCCTCGTGACCGTCTCCGACTCCGTGCTCGAGGACATCGTCAACCTGAAGCGCAGCTAACCCTGAACTGATTTCGCGCCATGGCTGCCAAAGCAGACGCCAAGGAAGCTCCCGCGACGCCCCCGGCGGCCGCGGAGAAAGAGGCCGCGCCCGCCCCCAAGGGCGGCGCGATCAAGACCTGGCTGCCGGTGGCGCTCGCGGTCATCGCCGCCCCCGCCGCCAGCTGGGCCGTCGCCCAGTTTCTCCTGCTGCCCAAGCTCGAGGCCCGGCTCGCCGCCGTTCACAGCGGCGAGACTCCGGCCCCCGCCGCCAAGAAGGAGAAACCCGCCAAGAAGGAAAAACCCGCCGGCGGCCACGGCGGCAAGGAAGCGGCTGCCGTGACGGACACCTACGAATTTACCAACGTCGTCGTGAACCTCTCCGGCACGATGGGCACGCGCTACCTCAAGACCAGCTTCGTGATCACCGGCGTCGAGCCCGACACGATCAAGGACGCCTTCGAGGAGAACAAGGCCAAGCTCACCGATGTCACGCTCGGCGTGCTTTCCTCGGTCAGCCTCGCCGACCTCGAGGAACCCGGCGCGAAGAACATCCTGCGCGAGAAGCTCGTGGCCGCCTACAACCAGGCGCTCGGCTCCCGCGTCGCGGAACAGATCTACTTCTCCGATTTCGTGGTCCAGTAAGCCCGGCACGCCATGGCAGAAGACAAAAACAAGGCCGCGAGCGACTTTCTCGACCAGTCCGAGATCGACAAGCTGCTCTCGCAGGGCGTCGCCGCCGACGGTCCGGCGAAGCGCATGTTCATCCGGGCGGATGGCCGGCCCCCCGCGGCCGGTGCGCCCGCACCGAAGGTCGAGCCCTACGACTTCCGCAACCCGGCCTTTCTCTCGGAGTTCGAGCTGCGCCGCCTGCGCCTCGTGCACGAGGACTTCATCCGCTACCTGAGCGCGCGCCTGTCGCTGTTCCTGCGCATGGAGTTCGGCCTGAAGATGGCCAAGCTCACGACGGCCAACTACGCCAAGTTCACCGAGTCCCTGCCCAGCCCCACGCACATCTGCCTGTTCAAGGCCGAGCCGCTCACGGGCGTCAGCATCATCGACATCAACCCCCGCCTCGCGCTCACCATCGCCGACCGCCTGCTCGGCGGCCGCGGCCATTCGGTGAAGTCCGAGCGCTACCTCACCGAGATCGAGGTGGCCCTGATGGACGATGTCGTGCTCATGATCCTCGAGGAGTGGTGCCACCAGTGGAAGGTCGAGCAGGAGCTCACCCCGCTCATCGTCGGCCACGAAAACAGCGGCCGTTTCCTCCAGACTTCGCCCCGCGACGCCGTCGTCCTCGCCATGACACTGGAAGCCAGCTTCGGCGACTGCTCCGAGCAGATCCAGATCGGCGTGCCCTATTACACGATCGAACCGCTCGTGCGGAAAATGCAGGCCCGCCGCCAGAAAGACGCCACCGTCGCCGCCCCGGCCGCCAAGCGCGCCACCTGGCAGGAGTCCTACGACAACATCACCATGCCGGTCCGCGCCGAATGGGACGGCTTCACCGTCAGCCTGCGCGAGATCACGAGCCTCCGGGTGGGGGATGTGGTCGAGATGCCGGCCGACCAGATCCGTCGCACCAACGTCCTTCTCAACGGCGTGCCCAAGTTTTCCGGCACGGTCGGGCTCGATTCCGACCGCGTCGCCGTGCAGCTCACGGCCAAACTCGACGCCGACAGCAAACCTCTCACCGCCCCCTCTCCCCATGGAAGAAAAAACCCTTGATATCGTCCTCGACGTGAAGGTCAAAGTGACCGTGCAGCTCGGCTCCTGCCACCTGCCGATGCGCGACGTGCTCGAGCTGTCGCCCGGCTCCGTCGTCCAGCTCACGCAGCAGGCCAATGATCCCGTCGGACTCTACGTCAACGACAAGCTCGTCGCCTACGGCGAGGTCGTCGTGGTCGAGGACCACTTCGGCATCAAGATCACCGAGCTGGTCGGCAGCGGCCAGCCATGAGGGCGGCGACGGTCATTCTCGGCCTGGTCCTCGCCCTGCCGCTCCTGGCGCAGTCGAAGGACGACGTCATCTACCCGCGCGGCACCGCCCCCGCGGGTGCGCCGGCGTCCGCGGAGTCGGGCCGCACCAACACCTTTCTCCTGCTGGGCACCGCCGCCGTGGCCGCCGCCGCGGGCTGGTGGCTCTGGCAGAAACGCCGCGCCTCCGGCCTCACCGGCCAGGCCGCCCGCCTGAACATCGTGGAAAGCCGCTCGCTCGGCTCCCGCCAGTATCTCGTCGTCGCCGACTACGACGGCCGCAAGTTTCTGCTCGGGGTCTGCCCCGGCAGCATCGCGATGCTGACACCCTTGGACGGTGCCGGGACCCAGGGAAAATGAAAACGCGGTTCCGCCTTTTCCTGCTTCTGATCGTCGCCAGCCTGCTGCTGGCGACGGATGTTTTCGCCCAGGCGGCGCCTCCGGCCCAGCCGGCCGCCCCGACGGCGACAGCTCCCGCTGCGACGGCGGCGACCAGCCCGCTGCGCCTCAACATCAATCTCGAGGGCGCCGACCGCCCGGCCGACCTCAGCGTGGCCGTGCAGCTGGTGCTCATGATGACGCTCCTTTCGGTGGCCCCCTCGCTGGTGCTGCTGATGACGAGCTTCACCCGCATCGTCATCGTCCTGGGTTTCGTGCGCACCGCGCTCGGCGTGCCCAGCGCGCCGTCGAACCAGATCATCATCGGCCTCTCCCTCTTCCTGACCTTCTTCATCATGGGGCCGACCTTCGACCGCATCAACACCGAGGCCGTGCAGCCGTTCATGAACAAGCAGATCACCTCGGCCGAGGCCTTCGACAAGGGCGCCGCGCCGCTGCGCGACTTCATGCTGAAGCAGACGCGGACCAGCAACCTGGAGTATTTCCTGCAGCTCGGCGGCTACGGCCCGACGCCGGTCAAGGACCTGCCGATGCGCGTCGTGATTCCCGCCTTTGTGCTCAGCGAGCTCCAGTCCGCCTTCCAGATGGGCTTCCTGCTGTTTCTACCCTTTCTCGTCATCGACTTCCTCGTGTCCTCCGTGCTGATGGCGCTGGGCATGATGATGATGCCGCCCAACGTCGTGTCGCTGCCCTTCAAGTTGCTGCTGTTCGTCCTCGTGGACGGTTGGCGCCTGATCGTGCAGTCGCTCGTGCAAAGCTTCAGCTAGCGCGCGACGCGCGCGGTTAATGGTTATTCGCAATCAGTTATCTGGAAAGGCCGCGGAACCGGAAATCGGCGCCACCACCGAGCCCAATAACCAATAACTCTCATCCAATAACTTTCCTTCCGTCATGAATCCGGAAATCGCCATCGATCTGTTCAAGACCACGGTCATGTTTGCGCTCTACATTGTGGCGCCCTTCCTCCTGACGCTCATGGTCGTGGGCCTGATTTCCAGCCTGCTCCAGTCGGTGACTTCGCTGCAGGAGCCGACCCTGACCTTTGCGCCGAAGCTCATCGCCCTGGCCGGCCTGGCCCTGCTGCTCACGCCGTGGCTGCTGCGGTCGCTCACGGAATTCGCGATCTCGGTCATCAACCGCATGCCGGGCCTCGCGCACTGAGCCCGCCCGCGCGGCCCGCCCGGCTCCACGTCCAGCCATGACCGCCGGCTACCTCTATGCCTTCCTGATGGTGTTCCTGCGGGGCATCGGCATCGTGCTGCTGCTGCCTTCGCTGGGCAACGACCGCAGCATCCCGCCGATGGTGCGGGTGGCCATCGCGCTCTGCCTGACAATTCTGGTGAGCAGCATCGTGCCGGAGGGCCGCATGCCCGCCACCCTGAGCGGCCTGGCGCTGGCCGCCGCCGGGGAAATCGTGCTCGGGCTGGCCATGGGTTTCATGGTGCGCACGACCTTTGCCGCGGTCGAGATGGCCGCGCGCATGATCTCCTCGGAAATCGGTCTCGCCGCCACGCCAGGATTTGGCGCGCCCGAGGTTTCCTCGGAACCGCTGGCGGCGTTCGTCATGGCCCTGGCCGTGCTGCTGTTCTTCCTCTTTGGCGCCCATCTGACCGTGATCACCGCCTTCGCGCGGAGTTTTGAGTTCGCGGCACCGGGCATGCCCGTGCTGGGGCAGGGGGTCATGGAGCAGGTGACGCTCGCGACGGCGCGGGTCATCGAGCTCGGGGTGCGCATCGCCGCGCCGTTCATCGCGCTGAACTTCCTCGTGACTCTCGCTTTCTCGGTGCTGGGCCGCGCGGTGTCGCGCATGAATGTCTTCATTCTCAGCTTTTCGGTGCGTGCCTTCCTCGGCCTGGCCCTTCTGAGCACGGCCGGCGCGCTCATCGCCCGTTATCTTTACGTGGAGTTCGGCGAAATTCCGACCCAGATGCTGCAGCTGCTGGCGCGGTAAGGCGATTCGTCTGGCGGGCTCGATCCACACCGTCCGTCATCCTGAGCCGCGCGAAGGATCCAAGGGTAAGCACTGGCCTGCGTTGTAGGCTTGGATGCTTCGCACGGCTCAGCATGACGTTGCGGGGATGGTTTCTCCATCCGTGCGTATCCGTGTAATCTGTGGTTAAACCCATCTCGATCGGACCAAGGTGTCGTCCAGCACGCTGAAGCAGATCGGCTTCCCGGCAAAAATTGCCGGAAAAATCGCGCGATTTTTCGCTCAAGATTTCGCGAAAGTGGCCGGCGGATACTAAAAATTCTAATCGTTGGCATCCAGTGATTAGCGGCATGCGGGGAATCCTTGGCATCGGCGTTGCTAAATTGGGGCACACTCCCGATGTCCGACACCGACCAAGACCAAAAAACCGAACAGCCCACAGGCAAACGCCTGAATGAGGCGGCCGAGAAGGGCCAGTTCGCGAAGAGTCCGGAAATGTCGGTGCTGTTCAGCCTCGCCGCCGCGCTGGGCGTGTTGGGTTTCACGGCCAGCAGCACGGCGCGCCATGTCGCCGAGTATTCGGTCGGCATGTTTTCCACCTTCGGCCGCAGCCCGGTCGAACTCGCCACGGTGCCCGGCTACCTGCACGACGTGTTCCTGACCGTGGGCGCGGGCCTGTTGCCGGTGTTGCTCGCCTGCGCGGTCGCCGCGCTGCTCGTGGGCGGCATCCAGAGCGGTTTCCGCGCCTCGCCCAAGGCGGTCGGCTTCAAGCTCGAGTCGCTCAACCCCGTGGCCGGCTTCAGTCGCATCTTCTCCAAGGCCACGCTGGTGCGCGCGGGCCTCGATTTGCTCAAGCTCATCGCCATCGGTTTCACGCTCTTCCTCGGCGCCCGCACGCTGCTGGGCGATCCGCTCTTTTCCGCGCCGGTCGAGGCCGCCTACCTCGGCACCTTCCTCAACAACGCCGCGCTCAGCTTCTTCAGCCGCCTGCTTCTCTCGCTCGGCGTCATCGCCGCGCTCAGCTACGCCTGGGAGAAATACAAGACCGGCCAGGACCTCATGATGACCCGCCAGGAGGTCAAGGATGAGCACAAGAATCAGGAAGGCGACGGTCACGTGAAGGGTGCCATGCGCCGCATGGCCCGCCGCCTCCTGCAGAAGCAGATGCTCGACTCCGTCGCCACCGCCGACGTCGTCGTCACCAACCCGACCCACTTCGCCGTCGTGCTCAAGTATGAGCGCGGCGTGGACAAGGCCCCGATCGTGCTCGCCAAGGGCGAGAACCGTTTCGCGCAGCGCCTCAAGGCCCTCGCCGCCCAGCACGGCGTGCCGACGGTCGAGAACAAGCCGGTCGCCCGCCTGCTCTTCGCCATGGGCGAGGTCGGCGAGGCCATCCCGCCCGGTCTCTACCAGGCCGTGGCCGAGATCCTCGCGGTCGTTTACCGCACGCACCGCTACTACTTCCACCAGCTCAAGACCCGCCGGTTGGAGACGGCCGCCTGAGCCCGCGCTAGACCAAGGACCAAAGACTAAGGACCAAAGACCTCTTACCCGATGACCACCGACTACAAATTGGCGACGACAACCCTGACCACCGCGAGCCGTGCTCAGGCGCAGTCCCTTGTCCTTGGTCTCTAGTCCCTCGTCCCTTCTTCCCCGTGCCTGTTTCCAGCTCCAACTCCATCACCCGCCTGCTGCAGCGCGCCGACCTGCTGTTCGCCGTCGGCCTGTTTGGCACGGTGCTCCTGCTGGTGCTGCCGGTGCCGCCGTTCATCATCGACGTGCTGCTCGCCCTCAACATCGGGCTCTCGCTGCTGGTGCTGCTCGCCATCGTCTATGTGAAGGACCCGCCCGAGTTCTCCGGCTTCCCGGTGATGCTGCTGGGCCTGACCCTCTTCCGCCTCGCGCTGAACATCAGCTCCACCCGCCAGATTCTCTCCACCGGTTATGCCGGCGAGATCATCGAGTCCTTCGGCCACTTCGTCATCCAGGGCAACTACGTCGTCGGCGCCGTGGTCTTCATCATCCTCGTCCTGATCAACTTCGTCGTCATCACCAAGGGCGCCGGCCGCATCGCCGAGGTGTCCGCCCGCTTCACCCTCGACGCGCTCCCCGGCAAGCAGATGGCCATCGATGCCGAGCTGAACGCCGGCATCATCGACGAGGTCTCCGCCACCGCCCGCCGCCTGAAGGTGCAGAAGGAGGCCGACTTCTACGGCGCGATGGACGGTGCCTCGAAGTTCGTGCGCGGCGACGCCGTCGCCGGCATCCTCATCACCCTCGTCAACCTTGTCGGCGGCTTCGCCATCGGCGTCTTCCAGATGGACCTCTCGCTCGGCGAGTCGCTGCAGAAGTTCACGCTCCTCTCCATCGGTGACGGCCTCGTCTCGCAGATCCCCGCGCTCATCATCTCCATCGGCGCCGGCCTGCTGGTCACCCGCGCCTCCGACAACAAC
>JACCDQ011821961.1_pt1 | contig 11182 bp, 7 predicted proteins | sample 7446031 | NCBI WGS metagenome assembly JACCDQ01 (sample SAMN15323442, study PRJNA562643) | freshwater metagenome | isolation source: river surface water | place: USA:Blue River Watershed | collected 2017-08-17
ACATAAATAATAATTATGAAATCTTTTAACCATATAATTAAAAGATTAGATGAAAATTATATAATACATTCTAAAGGATGTATTATTGACTTAAATAATTTAAATTTATTATATAGTAAAGAAAATGATAATATATTATTTAATAATAAATCAATAAATATGTCTGAATTTATTATTAAAGAATTTTATAATATTAATTTATCAAAAGAAAATATATTATATTTAGATAATAATCAATATCATAATGATATTGAAAACTTAAATGTTAATTTAAATATTGAAAATTCAAATTATAAAATTAATACTAAAATTGATAAAATTATAAATGATAATAATGAATATGTTTATTATTTGCCAATCATATATCAATATTGTTATTATACACAAAAATTAATTAGATGTCATAGTTGTATAAATAAAACATATTTTATATTTATAAATAATGATATTATAAAAAAAAAATTTATACTAAGTTTATTTACTAATAAATATACCATATATCCCAATTTAGAAAATCAAAAAAAATATTATTGGACTTTAGAACTTAAAAAAATTATTTTATCTAAAAAAACATTAAATGAATCAATATTAAATTTTAAATATACATTATTATTTAATAATTATTTTATATCTAATGATTCGTCACATATAATTTATTTTAATTATTCTAAAATAAATTTATTAAAAATTTATTTAAATAATAGTGGTTATTATTATGTAAGATTATATAATGGTAAAATAACTACAAAATATTTATTAAATTTTTATAATAATCCTAATTATTATAATTGTAATAATGATTTATATGATATACCATTAGAAATTATAACTGAGGGTTTAAATGACGGATTAGATGAAAATATAAATTCAGATTTATTTGTACATGTTGTAAATGAATTTATAATATAATTTTATTAGCATATAATGAATATCCTTTTTTATTTTTTGTAATGGTTTTTAAATTATTATGGATATCTAAAATTTCATCATTATATAAAAAAGAATAATATTTAGAATAACCACTAATAGTAACATTTATTCCAATTAATTCAGATATATTATTATAATTATAATTAATATTAAATTTTGTTTGTTTATTTATTTTAATTATATAATATTTTTTTGTATTTTTAAAATTATTATCCGATTTATATAATTTTAATAAATTTTTTTTAAATCTTTCTAATTCATCTTTATCCAATATTTCTATATATAAAGTATTATTAATAATTTTTATAATATAACAATTAACTTTAAAAAACATATTATTCTATATTATTAAATTAAAATAAATCTGTAATTTCAAATTCATTATCTTTAATATCAATATTATCTGTGGGGTGTTCAGTAATACGCATATTCATAATATTAGTATCCGATACAACATTTGAATTAATTTTATATACAGCATTTTTAATTTTTAATCTAATAACACGTTGAATATTTACTAAGAATAAAATATTTCGTAAAAATTTATTATTATGATATAAAGTTGGTTTTGTCATAGGAGCACCTGTTGGGTTTAATTCCGCAAAAAGATTACTACTATATTTAGGTTTTGCTAAATACATATTTTTATTAGGGTCATAAGATGTTGGGTTTACATTTATATTTAAAGCATCTTTAAATAATTCTCTAGCTGGATTTTCACCATCAGGTAATGTACTAGTAACATCTGTATAATTAATAAAATATGGGTCTTGTAATAAACAACTTAATTTATATAATTGTTGTTGATCGGCATCTTTAATAGTACTTAATATAGAAGTGTTTAAACTTTTAGAAACATCATTAGGGTCTATTTTATAAATAGTATCGGGGTCTGCATTATAAATAAAAGATTTAATAACATTATCAAAAGTAAATGCATAATTATAAACATTTACTAATGGAACTTCTCTCATTAAAGCATGTACATTAATAGGATTAACATTTAAATCAATAACATTTAAAATTCTTGCTTTTTTGCGATTTAATGAATATGCACCTAATTTTTTAGGATCATTATTACATTGTATTCCAATTATTGTTGTCATAATAATTTGTTTTTTATTATCATTTAAATGGTTTTCAACTAGATTTAACATATCATTTAATGATGTAATATTATCTAAATAATAATGTCTAGAGTTATCTGTTTTAGCATCTGGAGTATATAATTGAGGTAAATCACTATCTGAATAATAAATATTTTTTTTAATATGAAAAGATAAATATGAATATTTAATTAATTTATTAGTATTTTCAATAAAATGATTAATATATTTATTTTCTAAAGAATTGGTAGATAATGCACTATTATTATAATTCTTTATTTGTTCTTTAAGCCATAAATAATTATTAATATCATCAGATTTATCATCAGATAAATTATTTAATACATAATTAGTTCCATAAATATATTTATTATAATCTGAATTAATAGAATGTACAGGTAATAAATTATTAGTGTATGCTAAATTACCAACAATAGGACTTAATAATGATAATGGTAAATATGGTAATTGACGATTATTATTATAAAAGTTTTTAATATAATTATCTCTAATATTACCAAATTGAGGTGAATAATTCAATTCATTTAATACATTAGTTGCATCATTAATTAAAGAACGAGAACCATTAATAATATTATTTAATATATCTTGAAAATTTGTTTTATATGTATTAAGATCATTTTTATTAGTTGTGTTTAAAACATTTTGATATGATATTTCATTATTAAAATCATTTGTTAATTTAAAATCATTAGTAGCAACTTGAGATAATAAATCTGCATTTGTTGAAATATTGGTTGGGTCGATTAAAAATGTTGGATTGTCTAATAATTTTTTGTACATTAAACATTCTTCAATTAAATGAGAAAAATAAGTTATAAATATGGGTAAATATGCTTTATATTTTTCTAATTGTATTGTTGAAACTTCAGATAAATTTTCAATTAAATGATATTTGACAGGCAATTGAATATTTAAAGTACGAGTTAAAAGAGTACGTAAAATTGTACTAATTGTCATACTTAATACTGTAGAATCTTTAATTGTTGGCATTTCAATATTTTGATTAACAACTGTACTAAAAGCAGCAGCAGATGCTGTATCATTAGAAAATAAATCTGGAATACCACCAGTTTCAAAAATAGTAGAACTCATAGTTTTATTAGCAAATTCATCAAATAATTTATTATATATTTTTTTAGTTGATGAATTATAAAATTGTTCAATATAAGTATATACTAATAAATTAAATTTTTCAAGAATACTTTTAGTATTAAAAGTAGAATTATTTTTTAAAACATCCTTATCTAATAATAAATCTAAATATTTCATTGTTTTTTCTTTCCAAGAACGAGTATTAGCTTCATAAGTTTGTGAAATATCAGTTAAAAGTTGATTTTTTCTATCAACTTCAGTTAATTGAGTTTTTGAAAATAAAATTTGTTTATATAATACATCAATATTAATTTCATTTTTAGCATTATCTGAAAATATTGCATCAATCTCATTATTTAAATGTTCAAATGTTTCAGTATTTATATAAGTATCTGCAGATTGGTCATCTTTAATAATACAATTAATTAATTTATTTTCTAATACATATAATTGATTTTCATAAGTATTTATAATTGGTTTACACACTAAATTTCTAAATTTAGAAATCATATATTTAACATTTTCAATATAATTTTCAATAATATTTTGAAATTCGCTGTAATCAACAATAAATTTATTATTTGAAATCATTTTAAGTTTAAAAATATTATTATTAAAATGAATAGATAAGAAATTCATTATTTCATATTTATCTTTGGTAAGATATTTTGGTAATTCTTTATTAATTAAATTTATAATATTACTTTGAATAGTTTGTAACATTTTGATAGGTAAAATTACAAATTCTTGGAATAATAAATACACATCAGTATTATAAGCATTAATATTACTACTTTGATCTATAGCAGATGCAATTAATTCAAATTTAGAATCAGATGAATCTAAAAGATCTAATTGTTTTTTAACATATTTAATTTTTTCATTAAATGATTTACTAGATAATTCTCGAACTTCAGTTTCATCAGCAAATAATTGATTATAGATATTATCTCTAAAATCACGTACTAATTTAATATCAGTAAATACTAAAGAATCATCTGAATATTTATTAAAAGAAGATTCAACAAATTGACTACTAGGACCTGCACGTTCATATTCATTATTTTCATCTAATATATCAAAATCTACATTATCTTCAAAAGCTTTATCAGTAACATTTTTAACATATTTTTTCTTAATTTGATAAAATTCTGCAATATCTTTTTGTTTAAGTATACCATATCTACGATTAATTTCGGCAATTAAATCTAATACAACAGTACGAGTTAATTTATCTTTTGGTGTAGAATTAACATATTGTTTATAAATTTTATTAACTTCATGTACAATATCTTTCATATTTTTAATACTATAAATACCATCTTTAATATATTTAGATTCATCAAAAATACATTGAATTAATCCACTCCATATAGTACCTAATTCTGGTATAAATGCAATAACTTCAAGTTCACTATCTTTATTTTTATTTTGTTTATAATCTTCATTACCATTACCAAAAATTTCTTTATAAAATTCTACTAATAATGGTAATCGAATATATAATTCAACAGCATCATTTATAATTTGAACATCAGATGAACCAATAATAGTTCTAATAGGATTTCTCATAATATTAACTAAAGTATTAGGTGTTTGTAATAAACTATAAGTATCAATAACAGTAAAAATTTTACCGGCAATTGCTTTTAATGCTAATACAAAATATCTATCATCAATAATAAATATATCTTTTCTTAATCTTGCTAATAATGCTTTTTCTTCAGCAGAAGGTGTTGCACCAGTTAAATTTGGCATAATTTTAGTTTCAATTTCTTTATACATATCTAATGGTAATACAATAGTAGTAAATAATATTTCAAAGAAGCTTTCAAAATCACCATTTTCATATTCATAATTACCTTTTGAAACTGTATCTTTATGTGGATTAGCAGAATCACCACCACCAGAACCATATCCCATAGTAAATGCACTTACCCATATATATTTAACTAGATATTTATAAATCATATTAGGTGATATATTTAATTTTTCTGATAAATTAACATTACCATATTTTTCTCCTAAATGTACAAACATAGATAATATATTTTTTAAAACTGCTATTGAATCAATACATTTTTTTGTTTGTTCATATCCTGCACGAATCTTATCTTTTGCAACAGGATCATTTAGTAATAAAGGTGGAATATTTAATGATTTTAATGTATTAGTTAATTCATCATCAGTACTAGAACTAATATTATTATTTAATAAATCTTTAATATTAGCAACAGATTTGGCAGTAAACCATTTAGCAATAATTTCAGTTTGTTCTAACATTTGATTTAAATCCATAACAGCTTCAGGATGTGCTGCTAAATTTTCAGTAAAATGCATTAAATACAAATCAATAGCTTCTAAAGATTTATATAAACCTTCTTTAGCTTCAAATTGAAGTTTATATATAGATTCTACTAAACCACGAGGTAATTGTTTGGTAGGAGTGCCAACATTTGCTTTATTGTAATCTTCTAATAATTTACCACGTCCACGTAATTTATCATTTAATCTATCAACATTTTCAACATATTCTTTTTTAAGTTCAGTTAATTTAAGACCAATTGATTTTCCTAATAATTTATCATAATCTTCTTGATATAATTTTTGTTCTTTATTCATTCTATGTAAATTTTCTTTAATAGTAGCAACTTTAGATTGAAATACTAATTGTTTAATACTATTTTTAATTAATTGAATATTATTTAATGAAAATGATTGTTCTAATAAATTATCAGTCCATATAAATTCACCAGTGGATGTAGTTGCAGAACCTTTAACTTCTTTTATATTAATATTAGATTCTGATTTTTTAAGATTTAAAATAGTGTCTGACATAGTATCATTAATTTCTTTAAAATGTATTAATTCAGAAACAATATCTTTAAAAATTTTATAATTATTTAATTTTTTTCCGTATTCAATAATTTTATCTAAAGTATCAGAAAATCTAGATTTTAATTCTTTACCATCAATATTAGAATTTAATCCAATTAGTGAATAAAATATTTTTTCATTATTTAAATCTTCATTAAATCCTTTAAATACTTCAATAAAATCTCTTAAATCATCATCATAAGAGATTTCACTACCTACTTTAGTAGATAATAATTTAATTAAATTAGATAATTCTTTAAATGAATGATTAACTTGATTCATATATGAACGATAAATTTCTTTCATAGTTTTTTCATAAGTTTTAATTCTTTTACTTAAACCAGATTTAAGTCTAGTTTTACGACTTCGACCTATTTCTTTTTCATAAGCACCACCATCTTTTATTTCAGAATCTGATTCACTAGAACTACTACTACTAGAACTACTACTAGATTTATCAGAATCACCTTTACCAATTTGAGATTTTATAGAAGCAGAACTTCCCATTAAACTTTTGACAATATCATCATGAGAACCTTGTGCATTTTTTAGAATATTAATTGCTTCTAACATTTTAGGTAATTTTATATTTAATTTTTTTTTATTAAACTTTTCAAAAATGTTATATAATTCATTATATAAAAGTTCTGAATTTTTAATATTTTTATAATCTTTTAATGAAATATTTAAATCATCTAAAGCCTGTTTAACAGATTTTGCTAAAATAGAAGCTTGTGACATATTAGTAAAAACTAAAGCTAGACGATCACTGGCTGTTTCATCACCATAACTAACACCTAAAGTTTCGGCTAGAGTTGTGAAATCACTATTTTTTTTAAGTAAATCTAAAATATCTTTTTGACGGGGTTTAATTTGAACTTTTAAAATATTTTGTAAAATTCCTAATTGTCTATCAAATTCTTTAAATACTTTATCTTCTACATCTTTAATAACATTTTTTTCAATAGAAGATGAAGAAGTATCACTAATTTCATATAATTTATTAAATCCTTTAACTAACATATCTTTAATAGAATCTAAATTTTGAATTTTTTCTTGTACAAGTTTACTTAAATTTACATATTCACCATTAACTGTATTTAAACCTTGACCAATTGCATGAAGAGCTTGTACTTCTTTAGAAGAATTGCCAGCACCTTCAATTTCATTTTTACCATATTGTTTTAAAATTACATCATCCAATTGATTAGATAATTGTTCATGAACGGCACCATCAGCAACAAAAGTACCACCACCTTGAATAGAAAATCCAGTTTCGGCATTACCATCAATTTGAGTTTCAGGATTAATACCTCCATTAAATATATTAGATAAAGATTCTAATACACCAGCAATTTTATCATTTTGTCCTAATATAGAATCAGGAGTAACTATAATATCACCACCTAACATTTTAAATTATATAAAATATATTATTTTTAGTAAAGTGAAAATTCAGATAATATATAAATATTAAATATAATAATTTTAATTATTAATTTTAAAATAATATATATAAATAATTATTTATTTTCATAAAAAAAATAAATAACAATCTAATAGAAATATATCAAATAATATTATAAAAAATAAAAAAAATATAATTTAATATAAAAATATTCTATAATATTTTATAGTTAAATATAAATTTATTTTAGAAAAAAATAATTATTAAAATATAATACTATCTATATTTAATTATTTTTAATAAAATAAAATTTTTAATATAATATAATAACATATAATATAATAAAATTAACATAATGTCGAATAAAAAATATTGCAATCTATATTCTTTTGTAAAAACAAATAATAAAGATTTAATTCCAATTATAGAAGATTTATGTGCTGAAGGTTTATTTAAAGGTCGCGGTGCTAAAACTTTTTTAAATCCTAATAGTAAATTAATAGCTGAACTAGATAATGAGATTAATAAAGGTAATTCTGAACATGCTTTAAAGTTATTAAAAAGTTTATTTTTAAATGATATTCATGAATCTATTAATAAATCTATATATGTCACATTTAATAATAAAGAATTAGATGGTAGTACAATTCAAGTTGAAAAATCTAAAAAATTTAAAAAATTTAATGATACTTTGAAATTAAATGTATTTGATTTAGTTTCGTCTGATTTCCCTAAAGAAGGAAAAGAAGTTGATAATAAAAAAGGTTCTAAATCATATATAAGAGGTTCAAATGATATTGATGGAGGAAAAGAATTAAGTAGTCGAATTGAAATTACAAATGAATTAATAAATGCATATATCGCAAATTCTGAAACTCATATATTTGCATATGCTGTAAATTCTTTATTATCATTTTTAAAAAAGAAAGATGGTAAAGCATATGAATCTGTATTTAAATTAGTTGATTCTAATTTAATTGTTAGTTGGTATATTTTAGTTCAACCCACAGCCCGTATGAGTTCTAAACATATTTCAGATAGTTTATTTAAAAGATGGGCCAAATCATATTATAAATCCCCTATTAAAAATGTAGAATTATTAAAAGAATTATTTACTTCAAATGATTATGATAATAAAGAATTAAAACAAATTATTGAAAAACGTAAAACTATTGGTGGTGTAGGTCTTAAAGAAACTATTGCAGATGTAATTAAATGTTATGATAATAATTATTGTAAATTATTAGAAGATGAATTAAGATTTAGATTTGGGGATTCCGTAGAATTAGATTCTGAAGATATTATGACTTTAAATTTAGTTGATTGGGATAAACCACGAAAAAGTTTAGTATTATTTGAAAATATACCAAAATCTAATTTATTACAAAGTGAAATATTTAAAGTTATAAATAAATTTATTAAATCAAATGCATTTTTATACACTCCTTATAATGATGACATAGTACAAAAAATTAAAAAAACTATTAGTGGTGCTGGTAGTGAAAATAGTGGAAATAGTTTACATATATTTGGCGGAGAGAATACTGAAAAAATTAAAAAAATGCATTGTGGTTCATTAGATTTTAGTTTAGAAGCATTTGTCGGTGGATTATCATCAGAACAAATAAATGAATTAAAATCATTATTATAAATTATATAATTTATAATATAAATATATAATTTATTTTTTTTATCATAAATTTTTATAATGGATATGATTACAGATTCTATAAGAACAGCAAATATATATTCTAATATTGCTGATATATATAAATATCATACAACTAAGGATCCAAATTCTAAAAAAATTTATAAATATAAATTAAATTGTCAAAAGAGAGTAATATTAGAAAATTTAAAATATATATTTATATGTTTTATATTACCAATTTTATTAATTATAATATTTTGGCAATTTAATTTATATGTTCTAATACCGTTTAGTTTATTATATTTATTAATAGGATTTTTATCTTTATTATATAGAAATTATATAACAAATTCTATAAATTCTATAAAATTAATGAATATATCAGAAATAGATCATACATGTAATGGTATTTTTAAATATAATAAATATGATAATAATTAATTATTGATAGAAGAATATAATAATGAATCATAATTAACATTAGTAATTAAAACTCTACGACAGCAATATCTTTTAATATTTAATAATTCAAAAATATCTTGAATTTTAATATTAATTAAACTATCAATTTCAATTTGTGATGGATTATAATCATCTTTATAAATTTTTTTTAATTCTATTTCATATACATGATTTTTTAATAATTCATATAAATCAACATATTCTCCTAATGAAAAATTGCATGTTGGACATTTAATAATAGGATACATAATATTATAATACTATGTTTATAATAGTATATTATAAATAATATTCAATTTTAAATATAAATATTATTTATATTTAAAATAAAAAAAAATTGAATTTTTAATTTAAGATATAGTATTATAACATATATAGAAGTTAATAACTCTTAATCAAATACTTTTAATAAATATGAATCAATCAATTCTTTACCCTGAAGATGTAATTAAAGCTTACAATATTCATGGAGATGACTTTATCATTATTGATTTTTCAACAATTAAAGAAAATCAAGCAAAAACAGTAAAATATTGTCAATTAAAAATTAAAAAAGAAAATGGTCAAATAGTAGTTCCAATTATTAAATTAATTAATTTAACCGTAGCAGGTAAAATTAAAGCTCCTAATGATCGTGAATTTGAACAATTAAAAATTGCACTTAGAAAAGATGATTTAAATAATCCAGAATCAAAATATGGTGAAGCAATGGAATTAATTTGTAATACATTTACTAAAAAAGTTAAAGAAATGAAAACAAATGGTTTAATTAATGATGATGAAGATGATGATGATAATGATAGTAATGTTATTATTGTTCCTAATTGTAAACCACAAACACCATTTCAAAAGAAAGCTAAAAATAAAGAAAATCAAAATATTAATTTAGAAAATCCAATGATTTGGCTAGGTTTAAATTTTAAACGTTATTCTCCTGATGAAGAAAAACAATTAGAAATTTTAGATAATCTAACTTATAAACGTGATAATAAACCATTTTATATTAAAGATTTTGATTTAAATATTTATGATTTAGAAAATATTGTAAATAAAAAACCTCAATTAGCTATTGATGATAATAATAATTTAATGAATAATGCAAATGTTCATAAATTTATTACTGGTAATAGTTTAATTTCAGGTACAATTTATATGCAAGTAGTTATGTCAAAACAATCATTTAATTTAAATACAAAATTATCAAGAAATTTATATGTAAAATCAAATAAAAATAATATTTCTAATAATTCTCATATGTTTGATGATTCAGAATTTGAAATGATGATTGGTAAAAAACCAACTGTTGTAACTGAATCTAAAGAAGAAACAAAATCAGAAACAGAATCAACTGAAGAAGAAATTGTTTATGAAGAAGAAAGTGATGATGATGATTTAGAAAAAAAATTAGATAACTTAGATTTTAAATAATTATAACAATATTATAATTATGATTTGAACCTTTTATATTATTATTATTTTTAAAAATCATATAATTTTTTTTATATTCTAATTCAATTTCTTTTTTTGTTAAAATAATATTATCTTTTAATTTGCTATTTAAATTATATGGATAATTATTAATATTTTCTAATGTTAAAAATTTATTTAAATAAGATAAATTCATAATTTTCT
>JACCDQ010131432.1_pt1 | contig 11181 bp, 10 predicted proteins | sample 7446031 | NCBI WGS metagenome assembly JACCDQ01 (sample SAMN15323442, study PRJNA562643) | freshwater metagenome | isolation source: river surface water | place: USA:Blue River Watershed | collected 2017-08-17
ATTTTGTATATTTTCTACTGTTACAGACACACCCATCTCCTAGAGGTTTTTTTACTTTTTCAGCTCTCAACTATATCCGCAGACTAAAATCTATGTCTATGCGTCGAATTTTAGTTACTTCTGCCCTCCCATACGCCAATGGCCAAATACACATCGGTCACTTGGTTGAATACATCCAAACCGATATTTGGGTCCGCTTTCAGCGAATGCGCGGGCACGAAGTTCACTATGTTGGAGCTGATGATACGCATGGTACCCCAATCATGCTACGCGCTGAGAAGGAAGGTCTTACTCCTAAGGAACTGATTGCCAACGTTTGGAAAGAGCATAAGAGAGATTTTGATAATTTCTTAGTATCTTTTGATAACTATTACTCAACAGATAGTGATGAGAACAAACAACTGTCTGAACAGATTTATCTCAAGCTTCGTGATGCGGGCTTAATTGAGAAGCGCGCGATTGAACAAGCTTACGACCCAGTCAAAGAAATGTTCTTGCCTGATCGCTTTATTAAAGGTGAGTGCCCTAAGTGTGGTGCGAAAGATCAGTACGGTGACTCATGCGAAAAATGCGGAGCCACTTATGCTCCCACAGACTTAAAAAATCCTTTTTCTGTTGTGAGTGGCGCCACTCCTATACGGAAAGTATCTGATCACTATTTCTTTAAATTATCAGACCCACGCTGCGAGTCTTTCTTAAGAGAGTGGACGCAAGTTAAAACACCATTGCAAGCCGAGGCTCGCAATAAGATGAAAGAATGGGTTGGGGAGCCTGGCGAGAGCAAATTGGGCGATTGGGATATCTCTCGTGATGCACCGTATTTTGGCTTTGAGATTCCAGATGCGCCGGGTAAGTATTTCTACGTATGGCTAGACGCGCCAATTGGTTACTACGCTAGCTTTTTAAATCTTTGCCAACAAAAAGGTTTGAACTTTGAAGAGTGGGTCAAACCAGATACCACGACTGAGCAGTACCACTTCATCGGTAAAGATATTTTGTACTTCCACACATTATTCTGGCCAGCCACTTTGCAATTCTCTGGCTACCGCACACCAACAAATGTGTTTGCTCACGGCTTCTTAACGGTTGACGGCGAGAAGATGAGTAAATCTCGTGGCACATTTATTACCGCCAACAGCGTGATTGAGTGTGGCTTAAATCCTGAATGGTTGCGCTATTACTTTGCTGCCAAACTAAATGCCAGCATGGAAGATCTAGATCTCAATCTACAAGACTTCACAGCTCGCGTTAATAGCGATTTATTGGGCAAATACATCAATATTGCTAGCCGTAGTGCTGGCTTCTTAGTCAAACGCTTTGCTGGCATTGTGGATGACAGCGCAATGAGCCATCCACTTCTTCAGCAATTAGCAGATGCTAAAGATGAAATTGCTGATCTATATGAGACTCGCGAGTTTGCCAAAGCACTACGCCGCGTGATGGAATTAGCTGATGCAGTCAATGGCTTTGTTGATAGTAACAAGCCTTGGGAAATCGCTAAGGATCCAAGCAAAGAACAAGAGTTACAAACTATCTGCAGCATTACTCTAGAAGCATTCAGAAGATTAAGCTTGTACTTAAAACCTGTTGTTCCTAATGTGGCTACTGGCGTTGAAAAGTTCTTCAATATTGCACCGATGACTTGGGACGACATTAATCAACCCTTGTCTTCTAAGCAGGCCATCAATCCATATCAACATCTAATGACCCGCGTTGATCCTGCCATGATTGATCAACTAATAGCAGCCAATCAACAATGATGAATTTGATGCGTTTTCGACCAAAAATCGTTGACGCCATCAAAGGCTACGATAGCCACACTTTTATCAAAGACTTAAGTAGCGGCATTACCGTTGGAGTAATTGCTTTACCTCTCGCCATTGCCTTTGCGATTGCATCAGGACTTAAACCAGAGGCTGGTTTAATTTCTGCGGTAATTGGTGGATTTTTAATTTCTGCATTTGGTGGCAGCAAAGTACAAATTGGCGGCCCTGCTGGCGCCTTCGTAGTGATTGTGTATGCCATCGTTGAGCGATATGGCGTTGCCAACTTAATACTTTCAACATTCTTAGCCGGTATGTTGTTGGTCACCATGGGTCTATTTAAAGTAGGCAACCTAATACGATTCATACCTGTAGCGATCATCATTGGTTTTACAAGTGGCATTGCGGTATTGATTGGTTTATCTCAAATCAGAGATGCCTTTGGTTTACAAATCGATAAATTGCCCTCTGATTTCTTCTCGCAAATTAATGCATTTGTTAGATATGCAGATACAGCCAGCTTAGCTGCCAGCCTCACATGTTTAGGCACTTTGGCATTGATTATTCTTTGGCCAAAAATTACCTCCTTATTGGGTCGCCTTTGGAAACCGATTACCTTAGTGCCAGGCATCATCATTGCTTTGATTGTCATAACAATCATCGCTGACTTTTTAGGTTTACCTATCGAGACAATTGGCAGTCGTTTTGGTGAAATACCCAACAGCATTCCCTCCCCCAAGGTTCCGGCATTAGATTGGGAAACTGCTAAACAGCTATTCGCACCAACATTAACAATTGCTCTATTGGGTGCGATTGAATCTTTATTATGCGCACGTGTTGCTGATAATTTGAGTGACGACAAACACAATCCCAACCAAGAACTAATTGGTCAAGGTATTGCCAATATTGTTGTGCCATTTTTTGGTGGACTACCTGTCACAGGAACCATTGCTAGAACTGCTACAAATGCTAAGGCGGGTGCGAAGACCCCAGTCTCAGGCTTAATCCACGCCATCGTGATCCTATTAATCATGTTGATGGCTGCGCCATTAGCCAGCCACATTCCAATGGCCTGTTTAGCAGGTATCTTGATTTATATTTCTTGGAATATGTTTGATGTTGCCGAGTTCAAACGTTTGAAGCAGTTCAACATCACTTATAAATTCATTTTGTTAGGCACTTTTTTCCTAACGATTATTTTTGATTTAACAGTAGCCGTTCAAGTAGGTCTGGTTTTGGCCTGTATCTTTTTTATCTACAGAATCTCATCACTGACTCAAATCGAGGAACTGGAGTTACCTGAAGATTTTCATAGTGATGATGATTTAGGGTTACCAGATGAATTTGATTTAAGAGATAGTGTCAAAGCCTATGGCATATATGGCTCGCTATTTTTTGGAGCAATCGATAAAGTTGAAGACTTGATTGATACGTCAATTCCTAATCACAAAGCACCTAAAGTGATGATTTTGGAAATGCATCAACTCATCAATATTGATACAAGCGGTATCGATGCACTGAAAGCCCTCAATAAATCTCTTAAAAGGCTAAGTAGCACGCTAATTGTTTGCGCCGCCAATGCTCAACCAGCATCACTTATGGCACGCAGTGGCTTCATCGATGAAATTGGGGAAGAGAACTGCTTAAATGACCTCCCTAGCGCCTTTTTACAAGCCAAAAAGGTGGCGGCAGACGCTTGTAAGCTAAATGTAGGAAGCTAGGCTGCTTAAATCGCTACAATTAATACACTATGGCTCATTACAAATCAAATATCACCCTCTTTTTGGAAGAGTTGAAGGCTCAAAAGCCTCAGCTAGAACAGGCTCAGCAGGAAGGTCGCGCCCTTTTATGGGACAAAGCCCCAACCACCCCTGACGAACAAAAACGCAACCAAATGGCTCGCGTTAAGCAAAAAGCTTACGTTTATCAATGAGTGATTTGCTAACCGCTGTTCCGGAAGTCACGGATGGCATGTCTGAGTCGTTTGCCAGGTTATATGGCGAGCCGTTGTTTCAGCTCCCCACAGATCTGTACATTCCACCAGATGCCCTAGAGGTTTTTTTAGAGGCTTTTGAAGGCCCTCTAGACCTATTGCTATACTTGATCCGTAAACAAAACTTCAACGTTTTGGATATTCCAATGGCGGAAGTAACCAAGCAGTACCTTGGTTATATTGAGCAAATTCGTCAAACTAACTTAGAACTTGCTGCTGAATACTTGCTCATGGCTGCCATGCTGATTGAAATCAAATCACGCATGCTCTTGCCAATGAAAAAAGCTGACAGCGACGAGGAAGTCGAAGATCCACGTGCCGAACTAGTCAGACGCTTACTTGAATATGAGCGCATGAAACTTGCTGCCCAAGAACTCGACAAAATGCCTGTATTGGGTCGCGATTTTTATAAAGCTAGTGGTCATGTCGACACGACTGTTGCAGTAACTTGGCCTGACATCAATCCAATGGACATCCAGGCTGCTTGGAAAGATGTTCTCTATCGTGCCAAGTTAAATCAGCATCACACGATCACTCGTGAGCAGTTATCTGTGCGCGACTTCATGACGCGCATCCTGCGCCGCTTGCAAGGTGAACGTTTTATTGAATTTACAGACTTATTTGAAGAAGCTATTGCCACAGGCAAAGGTGCACCGATGGTGGTGGTGAACTTTATCGCGATGCTTGAACTCTCTAGAGAGTCTCTGATTGAAATCACTCAAGCAGAGCCATACGCACCGATTTATGTGCGCCTTGCTTACTCGCCAAACTAATTTAGCCCATTCAGCTTAGAAAAAGAATAATCAATGAAGATTATTAGCAACATTCAAGACTTGCGTGATCAATTACGTGGTCAAAACCGTGCAGTATTTGTCCCGACAATGGGTAATTTGCATGAAGGCCACCTATCTTTAATGCGCTTGGCACGCCAACATGGCGACCCTGTGATTGCCAGTATTTTTGTGAATCGTTTGCAATTTGGCCCTAATGAGGATTTTGATAAATATCCTCGTACTTTTGAAGCGGACGTTGAGAAACTAGAAAAAGAAGGGGTGTATGTTTTATTTGCCCCCACAGAAAAAGATTTATACCCAGAGCCTCAAGAGTACCGTGTAGAACCACCACAAAACTTAGGCAAGATCCTCGAAGGTGAATTCCGCCCAGGATTTTTCCAAGGTGTTTGTACCGTTGTTTTAAAACTGTTTTCTTGTGTTCAACCAAAGGTAGCAGTGTTTGGCAAAAAGGATTACCAACAATTGATGGTGATTCGTCAGATGTGTCGCCAATTAGCATTGCCGGTAGATATTGTTCCTGCAGAGACCGTGCGAGCTGATGATGGTCTAGCACTCTCCTCCAGAAACGGTTACTTGTCAGTAGAAGAACGAGCTGAAGCTGTTCAACTGATACAAACACTGAAAGAAGTTCAAGATAAGGTGTTACAAGGCAAACTGACTGCGGCAGATATTTCTAAGATTGAGCAAGAAGCTTGTGCAAAGTTGAGCTCTAGAGGTTGGCTACCTGATTACATTTCTGTGCGTAAACGTAAAGATCTATTAAGCGCTAATGATGTAGAGCTTTCAGCGAATGAGCAATTGGTTGTTTTAGCAGCTGCCAAATTAGGCAAAACTCGCTTAATCGATAATTTAGAGATTTAAACCTCATGGGCCTTCAACGCTACTTAACAGCATTGAACGCTAAATCATTAGTACTCGGACTATTCGCTTGCTTTGGCATTATTGCCAGCTCAATCAGCTTCGCGCAAAACAAGCAAGCACTCCATCCTCAACGCATCATTACCGTAGCTCCACATTTAAGCGAAGTGGTTGAGGCTGCTGGAGGAGCTAATCGCCTCATCAGTGTGAGCGCGTATAGCAACTTTCCAGAATCAGTCAAAAAATTACCGATTACCAGTGATGCAAGATCTATTGATTTAGAGAAGATGAAATCACTTCGCCCAGACCTCATCATTTACTGGCGCGGTGGCACACCAGAGAGTCAAATCGAATCAATCAAAAAAACTTTTACATCGATTCAGGTGGTGTCTGTTGAACCCAAAAAACTGACAGATATTGCTAACGATATTGAAACAATTGGCAAACTACTGGGCACCGAGACAATTGCTAAGAAGAATGCTGATGCGTTCAGGGCTCAAATTACTGAACTAAAGTATCAATACCAAAATAAGAACAAAAGAAAAGTAAGAGTTTTTTATCAAGTCTGGGCGCAGCCACTGATGACACTCAATCAAGACCACTTGATTGCCGACATTATTAATATTTGTGGTGGCGAACAATTATTTGCCAAAGAAAAACTTTTAGTCCCCACTGTTAGTCGCGAGGCCGTCGTAAAAGCAAATCCAGAAATTATTTTTACCGCAGTTGATACGCAGCAAATGAAGACTGACTGGTCGATGTGGTCTTCTATACCTCAATTAGCTGCGACACAAAAAAGAGCCTTCATCGATATTGATGGCGATATGATTAGTCGACCATCAACTCGCATCATGCAAGGCGCTAAAAAGATTTGCTCAGAAATCGATAAGATTCGCTAGAGCTAGCGCTGTAAATTATTTAAGCAGGTATGTAGATTGTTTGACCTGAGGCTGTTGTGGCTTCAGTAATTGGGTGGCCTAGAGATTTTTGCAGATTAACAGGATTGACCACATCTGCGACAGAGCCCACCAAATAAGAACCATCCTCAATGAGGAGCAACGCGTGAGTAAAGCCACGATCAATTAGAGAAATCTCATGCAAGCTAGCAATAACTGTTTGCTGGCAACTCTGACTTCTCTCTACAAGAGTATTTAGTAAAGAAACTTGATGCCCCACATCGAGATGAGAGGTGGGCTCATCCAAGATTAAAGCCTGAGTATTTTGCGCAAAGCACGCCGCTAGCGCGACTCGCTGGCGCTCACCGCCCGATAAGGTTTGCCACTGAGCATTTGCAAGATGAGCCACATCACAAGTTTTTAGTGCTTCTATTGCCAACTGATGGCTAGTCGACTCCGTTTCGTGCCAAGGCCATTGTGCTGCCAGCACAATATCAATCGCTCTCAAGCCAACTCCAGCTATTGGCGATTGTTCCGCATAGGCTCTCACTCTTGCAAGCTTCTCAGGCATGTAAGTGGCAATCGCTTGGTTTTGCCATAAAACTTCACCTGAGTCGATTGGCTGTATACCTGCGCTGATTTTTAATAGCGTTGATTTACCAGCGCCATTGCGGCCAATTAAACACCATCTCTCGCCTTGCCTCACTTGCCAATTTAAGTTGTTAATCAACGTTCGACCTGGAACCTGAACATTTAAGTTTTTGGTTTCCAATACAACTGACAAATCTTGGTTAGCGCAATTAGTCATCATGAATTCCACTGCCTAAAACGAGAAAGAATCCACAAGAAACTAGGCACACCAATCAAAGCTGTAATCACACCAACAGGCAACTGTGATGGCGCAATCACAGTTCTTGCAAACATGTCCGACAAGACCAAGAAGGCTCCACCCAATAAGGCTGAGGCAGGTAATAAGAAGCGCTGATCTGGGCCATGCTGTTTAACAATTAGCGCACGCAGAATATGAGGCACTAGTAAACCAACAAAACCGATTGAACCAGCTATCGATACCGCTGCTGCAGCCGATAAAGCAGACAGAAGAACCATGACCCACTGAATATAAGAAACATCTATACCCAGTGTCATGGCTTTATCAGTCCCCAACTGCAATATATGAATCTTTGGTGATAGTCGCCAAACAATGATGAGCACCGATAACCAAACACCCAAAATGGCACCGACCGACTCTAAGCTCATCACAGAATCTAGATCGCCCATGAGCCAATGAATCATGCCAGGCATGGCCACATTCGATGCAAAAGCAATCATGAGTGTCGTAATGGCTCCACAACCTGTTGCCACCATAACGCCAGCCAACAAAAGTCTTGATGGGTGAGCAGAAAAACCACCAACCAAAACCCACAAGAGAATCATGACTGTAAAGGCGCCCAGCCAGGCACCACCAGCAACCCAAATAGTTCCTGCACCACCCAACATCAGTACAGCCAATGCACCCACTGATGCACCACCAGATACACCCAGAACTGATGGCTCAGCCAAAGGATTACGAGTTAAAACTTGTAAAAGGCTTCCAGACATTGCCAATAGACCACCCACAGCAAAGGCTGCTAAAACTCTGGGTAAACGTAACTGGTAAATGATGGCAGCATCTGCATCTGAAACGCTGCCGACAAATAGGGCAACACCCAAACTGAGGAGACACACCAACAAAAGAAGTGAAAAGAGTAAAACTTTTGACATAAGTTGGAATATACAGGGTTAACACTTGCTTGGATGCTAAAATAATGCATCTTTTGTTTTATCAGAAGATAGTAAGTGTGGTGTCTATATTGATCTCAATATAGATTAAATGGGAAGTCAGTGAGTAAATACAAATCTGACGCTGCCCCCGCAACGGTTAACGAGCAAGCAAGGCAATACGCCACTGGATATAAATCTGGGAAGGTAGCCAAGCTCACCAGTAATGGAACTCGCAAGCCCGGAAACCAGCCCGCTTATTTGGTCGTCTTGCTACGGGGAGTGGCATACAAGCTTGTCTTGAATATTCCTCCAGCATTACCTTTTATTCACTTCGGTTCGGGGTGTGACCGAATAAATATGTAGCGTTAAGCTACCTGGAGTTTAAAAATATGTTTATCAAGAAATCTCTTGCGATTATGTCGCTTAGCACGCTCGCGCTCGCGCCTGCATTTGGACAAACCAATCCCGAACTAGAAACTATTACAGTTTACGGGTCTAGATTTAGAGAAAATCTAACCCAATTGCCATCGAATACAACAATAATTACATCGGAAGAAATTAATAAAAGTGGTCTAAATAACATCGCAGATATTATTGTTAGATTAGGCAACGTAACAGGCAAAACCGATTTAAATTCAGAGAACAATTTATCTTTTGATTTGCGTGGGTTTGGAGCTAATGCAGATCAGAATATTGTTGTATTACTTGATGGCATGCGCTTATCTGAAAATGAAAATACAAGCGCAAAAACAAATTTTATACCTACAGAGCTAATTGAAAGAATTGAAATAGTTCGCGGCGGAAACTCTGTACTTTATGGTGATGGCGCAAATGGTGGCGTCATCAACATTATTACCAAAAAAAATGTTGAAAATCTCACAACTCTGTCTATTGGCGCCGGCAGCTACAACACTTATGACACAGAATTATTTAAATCACATAAATTTGATGATGTGCAAATAATGGTTTTTGGTAAAGCTTTTAATACTGGAGGCTACAGAGATCAAAGTTGGTCACACCAAAAATCTTCTGGCATTATGGTTAAAAAAGATTTTTCCGGTCAGGACAATTTAGGCTTTAGATTATTTGCAAGCGACGGTGAATCATCACTACCTGGAGCGATACCACTAAATGATGCTAGCACCAACCCTAAGCAAGCCCAATACCCAGGTGCATACACCCCATTAAACTCCAATCAAATTTCGGCAATAATTTTTGGCGAAAAATACATATCTAATTCAACAATTTTTGCATTAGAAACTGGAGTTAAGAAAAAAGATTACTCATATCAAAACTACAGCTCTTGGGGACCGGGATATTACTCGACCTCTTATGAAGCTCAGAATATCTTCCTAAATCCCAGATTGAAGGTTAATAATTTTATAAGTTCAAAAAATAGACTGATTCTTGGTATTGATATATCAAACTGGGAAAGATTCAACAACTGCATTCGAGGAACATACACATGTCTACACAGCAGCACCTTACCCAATGGATACAACGGTAAAGGCACACAAACCAGCTATGCTGCTTACATAAAAAATGAATACGACATTAGCAACAGAGATGTATTGATATTGGGCGCCAGATTAGAAACATCAAAAAACACTTCTGGTGACGATTACTGGGGCAATCAAACATCAAGACATAATATGCATGCTTTTGAAGCCCAATACCAAAGAAAACTGGCTGCAACTTCTTTAATTTATATCAAGGCTGGGAAAAACTACAGATTACCCAATGTCGATAACATCATCGGGGCAGCTTATGACAGAACTACATCCTGGCCGATACTTAAACCACAAACTAGCAATGACTACGAAATTGGACTGACTGGAAATTTGTTAACTTTCAAATACGCAGTCACCGCTTTTTATAGCTCAATAAAAAACGAAATTATTTATGATCCCAATGCTAATGGTGGCTGGACAGGAAACATAAATCTTGAGGGGACCGAAAGAAGAGGGGTTGAAGCTTCAATATCCCAAAAAATTGATCCTTTTAACTTTAAAACTTTTGCCCAAATAGTTGATACTAAAAACACTAAGGGAGCCTATGTAGGCAAAAAAGTCCCAGGTGTTGCAAAATATGCCTATGGATTGAATATTGACTTCAACCCAACATCAAATCAAACATTAGCATTTGATACACGCGTGACTGACGGCCAGCATGCTCAATCAGATTTTTTTAATACAGAAAAAATGAAGGCTTATTCTGTTAGCAACTTCCGCTACGTGTATAAAACAAAAGGTCTTACGTCAACACTCTCTGTAAATAACATTTTTGATAAAAACTACTGGGATACAGCCGTAAATGATGGTTATGGTGGGACAACGGTTTACCCATCACCCAGAAGAAATATTTACATTAATCTTAAATATCTCATGTAATACAGACATTTACCGCCCAAAATGCATCTTGGGCGGTTATTTTGTGCAATCGATAGATATGGATACAATATATCCATGTCAGAACTTACAAACAACTCTTACAGCCGTTTGCAAGACAGCCTAGAACGCCTAGAAGGTAAAACCAAGGCTTTACTAGATGCTGTGGCGCAATCCCATAAAGAACGCTTGGCACTAGAAACCAAGATTGAGGATGCCCAAGCGCGCATCCAAAATATCCTAAATAAACTGCCAAGCCAAAGTGATAGCGGTCAACTAGACCTTCTAGCCTCAGCACAAAAGGATGAGCAATGAGCCAACATCGTATTGAACTCACCTTAGCTGGCCAAAAGTTTGCTTTTGCAACCACCCCAGAACACGAAGCTAGCTTGCGAGCCGCAGCAGCAATAGTTGATGAACAACTAGAAGCAGCACTATCTGCTGGCAATCGCAGCATTGAGCGAGCCGCCATCATGACAGCTATCAAATTGGCTGGTGATTTGCAGGCTGCCAAAATGAATCTCAGCAACACAGAAAACCCTGGTGCATCTGTTGATCAAATTAGTACTTTGCAAAGCAAAGTTGATCAGATTGAAGCATCCGTTGATTCTGCGCTGAAAATGCTTTCCCTACCTGGTGCGCCAAGGCCAATAGTTCCTTGAACCGATGCGCAAGCATCTGGCGTGGGCCATATAGTGTGGGCGCGAGCGTCTCGTTGCTCATAGGGTA
>JACCDQ010727237.1_pt1 | contig 11180 bp, 13 predicted proteins | sample 7446031 | NCBI WGS metagenome assembly JACCDQ01 (sample SAMN15323442, study PRJNA562643) | freshwater metagenome | isolation source: river surface water | place: USA:Blue River Watershed | collected 2017-08-17
GTAGTCGTCGGCGGACAGTACGGCAGCGAGGCCAAGGGGCACGTGGTCGGCTACCTGTCCAAGGCAATCAACAACAACGGCCCGGTTCGCGAGCGTCAGGTCAGCGTCGTGCGGGTGGGGGGTCCGAACGCGGGCCACACCGTGTACGGGAGCTGCCCGACCGACTGCCCTTCCCCGCACATGGCGGCCAACGACCACCCGTGGCGTCTGCGCAGCCTGCCCGTGGCGGTCATCAGCAACCCGCTGGCCAGGCTGTACATCGCCGCTGGCAGCGAGGTCGACCCGAGCGTTCTGCTGGACGAGATCGCGCAGGTCAACCGGGCGGGGTTCTACACCAATGGTAGGCTGGTGGTCGACGTCAACGCCACGTGGCTGGAGGAGCGGTTCATCAGGTTCGAGGAGCAGTCGAGTCTGGTGGAACGGCTGGGGTCCACGGCCAAGGGAATCGGGGCGGCTCGGAGCGAGCGGATCTGGCGCAACGCCAAGCGGTGGGCCGACTACGTCTCCAGTGTCGGTCACGGCAAGGAAATCATCAGCCACGTCGACACGGCCGAGGCGATGTACGACGACCTGGAGACGGGCGGTCACGTGATCGTCGAGGGAACCCAGGGATACGGGCTGGGCCTGCACACCGAGGCGTACCCCCAGGTCACGAGCGGGGACTGCCGCGCGATCGACTTCCTGGCGCAGGCCGGGATCAGCCCGTGGAGCCCCGAGGTCGGGGAGCTCGACGTGTGGGTGACCGTGCGGACCAGACCGATCCGGGTCGCTGGCAACAGCGGTCCGCTGGCCGGGGAGACCACGTGGGAGGCGATCGGCCTTCCGGAGGAGCGGACCACGGTCACCAACAAGGTGCGCCGGGTGGGCGAGATGGACTACAACCTGCTTCGCAAGGCGGTCAACGCCAACGGGGCGGGACCCAACGTCCGGATCGCGCTGATGATGGCCGACTACGAGCTGCCCGAGATCAAGGGCATGACCCACATCGACCAGATGGGGGATGGCGAGACGTACAGTCGGTTTCTCAACCTGATCTACGAGATCGAGTTCCAGGCCGGGTGCAAGGTGGGCCTGGTCGGTACCGGACCGAACTCGATGCTCGACCTGAGGGGTCCGCGATGAGCCAGGAACTGCACGACTGGTGGATCGAGCACGCCGAGGACGAGTACGGCCGGACGATGCCGAAGGCCGACGAGTACGGAGGCGGCGACGAGGCACCGGCCGAGGACCTGGTCGAGATCGGCAGATCGCTGGCCAAGCTGATGGGCGACACTGTGTCGCGCGACGACTGGTGGTACATCGAGCTGGGCATCATGTTCTACATCACCGGCAAGGTGGCCCGATGGAAGGCCGCTGTCCGAGCCGGTAAGACGGTAAGCGACGACACCCTGTTCGACCTCGGGGTGTACGCAAAGATGGCCCAGCGCAACCGACAGGTAGGCGGCTGGCCGAACGGAGGAGCCGACAGATGACGTTCGTTTACTACGCCGAGCCGATCGACTTCATGACGCTCAGCAACCAGGTAGAGATCGAGACCAGGATGGTGTCGCTCAAGCTGCTGATGCGGAACGGAGCGAAGGTCTACCGACCGGGAACGGCGTGGGTGCAGACCGGCGACCTGGGTGGGTCGGTGACTTCGGCCGAAGCTACCGTGATCGACACGGTCAACCGTGAGGCTCTGGAGCGGGCTGACATCCTGGTCGCCCGTCTGCCGCAGGGTGCGCCGAGCCACGGCGTGCCGATGGAGATCGAGTACGCGACCCGGACGCTGGGAATGCGGGCGATCGTGCACAACGAGGCACCGGGGGTCGCGCTGCTGAGCAACCCGCTGGTGACCGTGGTGGGGAACATGGTCGACCTGGAGACCGAGTTCGTCCGGGCGACCAAGGCCCTGCCCAAGAAGACCAAGATGATCAGCTTCACGGGCAACCTCCAGGAACCTCACTACCCGGGAGACGCGGGATACGACCTCCGGTCCATGTGGGACGTCACCGTTCCGGCCGGACGCTCGGTGCTGATCCCCACGGGTTCCAGTCTGCAGATCCCGGAAGGGTGCTTCGGCTGGGTGGTCGCACGTAGCAGCTCGTTCCAGAACTTCGGCATTCAGGTCCTGCCGGGGGTCATCGACGAGGGCTACACCGGGGAGCTGTACGTCAACGCGTTCAACCCGACCGACGAGGACTCGCTCATCGGGGAGGGCGAGCGGATCGCCCAGATCGTGATCATCCCCAACATGCGTAAGGGCCTGACGCTGGAGAAGGTTAACCAGTTGGCCGCCCGCGACCGGGGAAGCAATGGATTCGGGTCGACCGGCTGACGTCGACCTGGTAGACTGGGAGCCCCGGGGTGGCTGGCCCCGGGGCTCCCGCGTGTTTGGGGGATTGAATGAAATTTAGACTGCCGATTCTGTCGATGCTTTTGACGTCGTTCCTGTTGGGAATGTGGCTCGGGAAAGTGCTTCCAGCGCCTGTGCTGGGAACCCGTCTGATCGCGCCCACGGCTGTAGTGCCCGGCACCGCGCCGTAGCGGTTCCCGGGGGCAACGAAGACCCGCGCAGCGGGCGCACGCCACCCTCCCCCAGGGGGTTTCTTGGCCCCCCGTTGTTATGATAAAATAAAGGTATGACGACGATTTGGACCTGCCCCAACGGGGAATGTGGAACGGACCTCGAAGGTTCGGCTCTGGACGACAGCCTGTGGTGTCCGACCGAAGAGACGGAAATCCCGAACAGCTGGCTGGAAGACTGAAGCCCAAAAAACGAGCCCCTGCCGAAAGGTGGGGGCTCGCCTGTGTCCGAGGCCGGACGGGAAAGCGCCTTCCGTGGAAAGCGTTAACCGTTACAAGGCTGTTATAAGAAGATCGGGTTGGGGGGATTGTGGGGGGTCTTGTCGACGTGATAAAATTTTATTACAAGGAAGCGGGGGGAAGCCCCCACAAACCAAGGAGCCCAAAATGGCGAAGACCCTCAACCCCTGCACCTGCTCCACCTTCACCGCCTACGACCTCGACCGCGACGTCGAGTACACCACGATCTGCAACAGCAAGACCGCCCGGGACTTCGCCCCCGGCCACGACGCCAAGCTGAAGAGCCACCTCATCCGCTGGGCGATCCTGGGTTACGAGGTCCGCCAGGGCGACGTCACCAAGTCGGTCGAGGGTTGGGCCGAGAGCTTCGGGTTCGGCTACCAGGTCAGCAACGGCATCAAGGCGGTTCAGGACCGCACCGCCAAGAAGGTGGAGCGCGAGCTGGCCAAGGCCCGCAAGGCCCGCAGCAAGGCGATCGGCAAGGCGATCACCGAGACCACCAAGATGCTGAAGGAGGGCGTCGTGGACGCGACCGTCCCCGCGATCGGGGAGAGCATCGTCGGGATCGTGGAGGCCGAGAACGCGGCCTTCGAGGCCAAGCAGGTCGAGGAGCGCAAGGCGCAGCAGGCGAGCATGGAGTGGGTCGAGATCGACCCGGCTCCGGTGGCCGAGACCGTTAAGGCCAAGGTCGGGCGCTGGACTTACGAGGGCACCGTGGCCAACGGAACCTTCACCTACAAGAACAAGCTGGGCCAGACCAAGGTCACCGACAAGTTCACCCTGATCTGATCGGGTCACAAAGGCCCCCGCCTCGGCGGGGGTCGACCTGTGTTTAAATATTGTGCCCTCGGTGCGGGCATGATAAAATTGTATTACAAGCAAGGGGGGAAGCCCCCAGAAATGGAGCCCAAAATGCGAAGCACCGCCACCGCCCGAGTCCAGAGCACCGGCAAGGTCTACGTCGGCACCAAGGTCACCAGCAGCCGCACCGAGCAGTGGTTCGAGTACCGCGACGAGAACGGCAACTGGAAGCAGACCGACGGGTTCGTGGTCGTCCCCGACGCCGCCTAAAACAGAGGCCCCCGACCCCTTGCGGGGAAGGGGGCCACCGTGGTAAAATTTTATTACAAGCAAGGAAAACTCAACAGAGGAGCCGGAAATGGTAAACTACAGATGCGTAATCTGCGGTTGGGACGACAGCCAGGTTCTCTGGCGCGGCGGGAACGACGGGCCGGACAGCTCCGAGGACGCCCAGCACTACCACGACCTCGACCGCCCGAGCTGCGACGGGGACGTCGCCTAAGGGCCAAGGGACTCCCGGGGAGGGTGGCGCAAGCGCCCTCCCCACGGGGGTTGCGAGAACCGCAGCCGGTGTGATAAAATTTTATTAGAAAGAACGAACGGGGGGTCAGCCCCCAGAAGGAGCCGAAGATGATCAAGCTCGAAGTCCGCACCCAGGGTGGTTGGCACCGGTTCACCGCGACGTTCGTGAACGAGGGCCAGGCGTGCTGGTACGTCCTCACCCGTGGCGTTCGGGACCGCTCGTACGAGGCTGACATCGACCCCGCCGAGTTCCCCCGCCTGGCGGACCTGCTCTACCCGACCTGTCACCACGGGATGGACGCGGGGCTGTGCATGGACCCGCTTGGGGAAAACCACTTCGGTACCCGCGAGTGGGAGCTGGCCCACTACGGTGGTCGGTGACCTGCCGGAAGCAGAAGCAAAGAAGCCCCCCGGGGACCTGGTCCGGGGGGCTTCGCTTTGGGTGAAGTACCTGAGGTGCAGCCTCAGACGACCTCAGTCGACCTGAACAGATCGGGGTTTGCCTTGACGAATGCCGTGCCAGCGGAGCGCATGACCTCTTCCAGTCGGGACATTACCCTGTCCTCGTCGTACTCGTACTCCACCTTGTGATTAAAGGTCCATTGGTCGGTGGCAGCAGTCGTGACGGCGAACTGAAGAGAATGCATGGTGCCGGACACGTCAGCTCCTGGTGTCGAACCCTTCGGCGGGGTCGCCGGTGGGGGTGGTGTTGGGCTGGGTGATGAACGCGACGACGAACGCCACCAGGGCGACGAGGGCGGTCAGCGTGCCCTCGCTGAGGGTGAGGCCGAACGCGCCAGCGGCGATCAGGATCGTACGGAACGCGCCAGCGATGGCAGCGGTTGCGACCGGCCGAGCGAGGACCGCGTCAGCGATGGTGGCGACGCCGGACAGGATGACCACGGTCGCGGCGGCCACGGTGGGCGTGATGCCGAGCGAGGGGATGGTGACGACGAACGCGAGGACGGTCTGGACCAGGGCGATCCAGGCCAGAGGGGAACGACCGAAGATGAGCATTGGCTTACTCCATGAACAGAAGGCGTGCGCGAGCGCGCGTAACGTGAACCGGTGTGGTAGCCGGAACGGTGTGCCGCACCTGAATTCGAAGCTTGCGGCCTTCCTGGACACTGCCGACCGCAGTGTGGTGCACCCTTTCCTCTTGCGTGAGGATGCACGTCGACGGGTCCCCGACCTCGATGATCTCATCGATCGGGGAGGGCTTGACGTCCGACCGGTAAATGTACTCGCAGGTCCGGACCTCGACCACAGCGCCCATGGCACCGGACAGGGTCGCGCCGAACTCCAGAGTGTACACGGCGGGGTCGCCAAGCAGAATGGTGGGGTTGAGCCCGGGGGTGTGGTCGCCGTCCGGGTCAGCGTATTCCTCGCGGAACGGGATGTTGACCCACTGATTGGGGGGGATGAGAGTCTGATCCTTCTCATCCAGGCCGAATGCGCTGTACCGCATATCTTCTCCAGGTCCTGGAATGGGCACGGGAACCGCTACGACGGGCAGCCCGGCACCACGGTCGATCCAGGCAGCGATAGGGTTCCCAGGGCACGTCGTGGCGTAGCCTCGACGGTGGTACGAAATCTCGGTGCCAGCGTTCCCGTTCTGCATCAGCCAACGCCGAGCGTCCAGGAACAGCCGCTTCATGTTGTCGGTCGGCTCAGTTACTCCGCTGGTTCCGACGAGGAACAGCACGGCGTAGTGGCCGGAGTTGAGACCCGGACCGTTGGCAGCGGGCAGGACGTGTGGTCCTCGACCCATTCCAACGGTGTGGTTGCAGACCCACAGGGTGTAACCGAAATCGTTCCACCCGTTGCCGACCATGTGACCAAGCTGGTAGCCACGAATCGCTTCCCTGCACAGGTCGTGGTCGGCAAGGGTAGCCCTCGACACCGGACCTCCGGTGTAGTGGGCCTTGACGCCCCGAGTCGAAAGCAGGTAGGTAGAACCGCGTGACGCCAGAGCACCCCATTGCTTGCGCGTCTCGATCAACACGGGTCAGCCCCCCACCTTTGACTTTAGCCACTCGACCATGAGATTTGCCAGGATGCCGATTCCAGCAGGCATCGACCAGCGCCATTTCTCCAGGTCACGCAGGCGCTTCTCGTGATCGTCCTTCAGCTCGTTGACGTCGGACTTGAGTTCGATCATGTTGTCCTGCATCGCCGCCAAACGAACGTCGATGCGCGCCAGCGTCACGGCGACCATCTCGGACTGACCAGTATCCACGCACACCCCATTAATACTCATGTCAGTGGAACCACCAAGATGCCGGGGTACTGCCAGTCCACGGTGTCAGGGTCGGAACCACTGCTTGACTGGAACACTGCCCTGACCCAATACAGGGCGGTGGGCGTCAGGTTTTCGACGATGATGACCCGGGAGCCGAACATGTAGCTCGCTGCCTCTCGGGCGGTGACCCATCCGCGCAACTCGTCGGGGGCAAGGACGACTGCGCCACCTCTGGTGTTGGTTCGGATCTCGAAACTAAGTCTGAAACGCTCTGCCGACGAGTTGTCTCTGGCACCCCCGCCGACAACCACCAGCAGCTTGCCGGAGTTGGGGGCCGTTACTGCCACGGCGATGTCCGCTTCGCCGGTACCGAACTCGTCGTTCCCGTGCCACTTGGTTGGGTCAATGGGGAAGTCGGAATACTGCTGCGCTCCGGTGGCCTTGCCTCCCGGGTTGTGTCCGTCGATTGTACGGAGTAGACCGTACGGGGCAGCGTTTGGCATCAGGGCACCGGGCAAACTAGGATCTCACGACAGTTGATGTCCTGAGTCTGGGAACCAGGGTCGACAGCGACCGCGTACATGTGTCGAGCAAAGTACGGGTCGCCCGGAGTCAGTCCTTCAAGCATGGTGATTCGGGAACCGTACACGTAGCCAGCAGACAACTGGCTGGACCAGCCCCACTGCTCGACGTCAGTCGACAGTACCACGCTCCCGGACACGTTGGTTTCACGGACCTCTGGCACGAACAGGATCCGGTCCGATGAGGTAGCGTTGCCAGCACCTCCGCCTACCGCGATCAGCACGCGGCCGGAAGTGGGGGCAATGAACGTGACGTCGACAGTGGGGGAACCAGCGATGTACGAGGTGCTGGTGGGGTTGGCGATCGCGGTGGTGGACTGCGACCACATTGCGTCGGTGAAGTCCAGTGCGGTGACCAACGCTCCGGCAAAGTTGCCGCCCATGGGGGTGGGAATGACGCCGAGGTCACGACTACGGATGTCGGCGGTTGACCCACCGGAGGTCTTGTACAGGACCTGGGCGTGGTAGGTCGACCCAGCGGTCAAGCCGGTGACCAGGGTCATTCGCGAGTAGAACTCATACTCGGCCGAAGCCGAACCAGCGCTTACGCCCCGCGTAATTTCGTCGGCAGCCAGCACAATCGACCCGCCCGACGATCCGGCTCGAAGCTGGGGGGCAAGGGAAATGCGGTTGGTGGACCCGTTGTCCCGGAACCCGCCTCCGCAGACCAGCAGCACCGAGCCGGAGGTGGGTGCAACAAACGTGGTCTCGACGGTCGGGCTGCCAGCGATAAACGATGTCGAGGAGACGTTGCTGATCTCAGTGGTTTCCTGCACCCACCGAGCGGCGGTGAAGTCGATGGCTCGGATCTTGGACCCAACGCGTACCATCACACCTCACATCCCGTAAACCGCAATGTCAACCAGCTGCACCGATGCGCCTACCGAGTGCGATTTTACCACACCGTTAACGCTGCGCGTAACTGTCAGCGTCTGTGGGCTGCTGGAACCGGTACACGCGGTCACGGTCATTCGTTCGCCGTTGATCTCGATGTCGAACGGGTAGTCGCCTGACGTTGTGGTCCACAGCTGGTCGTCGGCCACGTTGATGTCGACTCCAGTCTCTGTGGTATCAAGGGCTTCCCCGAGGAGGGTGGCGGTGGGCTGGTATCGCCAGGTGTAACCGTTGATCGGGTCGCCGTTGGTGTTGTGGTATTGCGCAGACAACTGCGTGGTGCCAGGACTGCAGTTGAATGAAAACCGCCATTCGAAGTTATTCATCACCTCGACCCAGCCCTCGATGATCTGGTCGATGTTTTTGGGAGGCAGCCACGATGGGGGGTCGGTGATGCGAATCAGGTCGCCCACCATTGCACCAGCAATCGCCGCACTGAACGCGGAGTTCGACGCAATCTGAGATCGAGCCATGTCGAAGGCGAGGCGCGGGTAACGGGGGTTGTTGTCGGTTCCCAGACGCAACCGCCACGCCGCCTGGTCGGGCAACTGACCGTCGTGATTTACGTTTACCGACACGCCAGCAGCGTACCTGCCCACGCCACTCGGAGGTTCCTGCACCGACAGGGGTCCGCTGAGCACCTGGGCTCGCGACGACGATCCGCGCACCCGGTTGGCTGTGACGTCGTTGACCGTGGACTGGTCGTCATCGGCAGGTTCGGGGGGCTCGGAAAGTGTGCTGTCTGTGTATGCGGTCTGGATCTGGGGAGACTGGTTCAGAAGGGACGTCCTGGTGCGATACCCCAAACCGAACATGTCCAGTGGTTCGTACAGCATGCCAAGGTCCGGGTCTACTGCGTCGCGGATGACGTCAAGGACCGTGCCCGATGTAGGTTGCGCCCCCAGCACCACGGTATCCGCCAGGTTCCCCCTGGACTGGAACGCGATGGACTCCTCGGAACAGATACGACTGATCCGGTTGCCAGCAGTCTCGCCCCGCCACGCGTTGAGCTGGGTCGAGAAGTCGTACAGCGAGGTGACGTCGGTTTGCACGGTGACGTGACCGACCGCAGTGTCGGTGTGTCCCAGGCTATAGTTAAGTCGAACGCCCGTGCATCTGCCCAGCGTCTCGCCGCTCATGGTCCCGTTCACGAACGGACCAGTAGGCGCACCCGGCTGGAGGTAGGCCAGCGCCCACGTGATGTCGCCTCCCGACTGGGTAAGCTCGATCGTGTACAGTCCCTTGGTCCCGGGCGCGTTCCAGTTGGTAATGCCGTAGTTGTTCAAGATCTCGAAGCTGTCGACGTCGTACACCGACAGACCCAACTCACCGGTAAAGTAACTGTACCGGAAGCTTACAGACCTGATCGTACCGCCAGTGAACTCGAATCTGATCAGGCCGTTTTGGGTACTGTCTTCCCCGCCCAGAGGAGGGTGAACCGTGAGCCACCGCAACTGGTATTCGGTCGGCGTGGTGTGGAATGGTACCGACATCTGGACCGCCGAGTTGTTCATCGACGGCAGTGCGTTGCTGCACTCAAAATCGGAGTTGGACGCGAATTGAACAGTAGAGTAGTTGAATTCCTCGTACACGTTGATAGTGCCGGGGTCGCAACCGGGGATGCCGCCTGCCACCACGCCCGAGTTTTGCAGGTCCTCAAGTGGCCAGTAGCCAACCAGTGACGGGTATTGCTTGATGATTGTGCGCTTCCAGGGCGACCCCGCAGGCTCACTCGTAGCTCCGAGCCGTCTGAGAAGCCCTGAAGCCTGTACGGGAATGGCTACGTCGGTGCCGGTGACATCCCACCGCTGGGGCCACGACGCCACCTCCCCGTGGAATCTATAGTTCCGGTCTTCAAGGGACGCTGAGCCACTAAGTGTCCACGTCTGGCCCTGGTCGTCATTGAACGTGGACGACCCAGCGGTCAGGTTGGTTCCGTCGAAGCTCGACACCACCGTGCCGTTAATGCCGTCCCTCAACTGCATGGCGTAGATTCTGCCAGGGTTGGGACCTCCCCACCCCGCACTGACCGGGGAGTCGCCCATCTTGATGGGTGCAGTCGAGTTGTAGATGGACGTGGTTCCGGCGATCACCACCGGATCACCCAGTACGTTCCACGTCCCGTCGATCGAGTCGGACCAATAGAACGTCAGGGTGTAACCGCCCGAGCCGTTGTTCACGTCTATTGTGCAGCGGAGTGCCATTCGGCCGGTGTTGGGGAACGGGATCGGAACGGTCGATAGTGACTGCACGGCAGCGGAACCGGTGGGGGTGTGGGCAAACCCGAGATAGCCGTTGACGCTGCCCGTGTTCGAGAAGTAGAACGCCCACGACCTCTGGTTGCCGGTCGGCTCGTACTTGCCGATCAGGTCGCAACCGGCCGTGAACCAGTCGTCGCGTTGCAACTCGATCCGCACGTCGAGATCGCCCGTGATGTCCAACGCAGCGGCATCGGGTGTGCTGACCACGTCGGCGGAAACCAGGCTGATGTAGCCCTCACCTGGCAGACTGATCCGAACGGGCGTGTTCCGGCCGAGGGTGCCGTAGTACTGGCCGTTCGGATTTCGGGGGCTGTAGTCACCCGACGGATTTTTGAGCTCGAAGTCACAGGTAGACCGGTCGACTTGATTACTCTCGTCGGCTCGCCCACGACTGATGGAGATCTTGCGCCTGTACGTCAGGTCGGAGGTGACGTTCACCCAGTCGCCCAGATTAAGCTCGACCTTGACGGGCAGTACTTCTTCGGGAAAACTCATCGACGCAGGCCCTTTCCGCCGACTACTTGCTGAACGTCGCCGCCCCTGGTGCGGACTGCTTCTCTCAGGTCCTCAAGCAAGGCGTCGGTGTACCTCGACCCACTGCTGGTGGACGCCACCTGAATTTGAACCTCGTAAATCGGGCGCGCACCGCCACTCCCCCCCGAAGAATTACTTGGCCCCGAACCGGAAATAAGCCCCGACGAGTTGATCGACGAAGCCATGGTGCTCGACCCGATTCGGTCCAGGTCGACGACGGTTACTCCCGAATTCTGCTGGGCGCGTTCCGCTGCCGTCATCTTGTGCAGGACGTCGGGGATCTTGGCAACCGAGGTCGCCACCGACTTGGACGACCCGATCAGGGCAGCCGCAGCCTTGGTGACCACGTCCGCGATCTGGGTCGCCATGTTGATGATGGCGCTGTTCGAGGTGGACTGAGTTGTCCGCACGGCCGAGTTGGGGAGGACCGACGAGCCGGTCGGCAGCCGGATCAGCTCGGGTCCGCGCTCGCCCACCATCGCCACGGCTGAACCGGGACCAGCCACACCCTTACCACCGCTGTTGCCGCCCGAGCTGAAA
>JACCDQ010291000.1_pt1 | contig 11179 bp, 4 predicted proteins | sample 7446031 | NCBI WGS metagenome assembly JACCDQ01 (sample SAMN15323442, study PRJNA562643) | freshwater metagenome | isolation source: river surface water | place: USA:Blue River Watershed | collected 2017-08-17
GCCGGCCCAGCCGAGCGCCTTGACCCCGCGCCCGAGGAAGTGGCGCCGCGTCTCGAGGTCGAGCCACTCGCGCTTCAAGCCGAGCGGCACGTGCGGCAGGTCCCACACCGTCGGCTGCTCGCCGCCGTGGTCGGAACAGAGGTGATGATCGTCGGACGGAGTCGGAGCGGAGGGGTGCATGGGCGTCACTTCGTCAGGAATTCGTCGAGGTTCAGGAACTGGCTCGCCACCACGGTCCACTGCGCCAGCTCCAGCGGCGGAATCGTCGCGTCCGCCGGCGAATCGCCGACCGTCAGCAGCGTCTTCGCGTCCGCCTCGCGGCCGGCAAACTTGGCCTGCACCGCTTCCGCGGATTTCAGGATCACGGCCCGCTCTTTCGCCTCCAGCGTTCGCGCCAGTGTCTCGAGCGCCAGAAAATCGATCCGTGCCGCCGCGCCGGGCGCGGCCTTGACGGCCCGCTCGGCCAGCTTGCGCGCCGCCTCGACCCATTGCGGGTCGTTCATCGTGACAAACGCCTGCAGCGGCGTGTTCGTCCGTGCCCGACGCGTGCACGCCACCTCGCGCGACGTCGCGTCGAAGGTCTCAAGCGACGCCGGTGCAGACGCGCGCTTCCAGAACGTGTAGACGCTGCGCCGGTAGAGGCCCTCGCCCTTGTCGGGCACATAGGTCTTGGTGTTCGACTCCGGCATCGCGACTTCCTCCCAGATGCCCGGCGGCTGATAGGGTTTCACCGAAGGGCCGCCGATCTTTTCGACGAGCAGGCCCGCCGCCGCGAGCGCGCTGTCGCGCAGCATCTCGCCGTCCATGCGGAAGCGCGGGCCGCGCGCGAGCAGCTTGTTGCCCGCGTCCTTCGCCATGCGGTCCGGTGTCGCCACGGCGCTCTGGCGGTAGGTCGCCGACATCACCAGCAGCCGGTAGAACGTCTTCACGTCCCAGCCGCTCTCGCGGAATTCCACCGCCAACCAATCGAGCAGGTCCGGATGCGACGGCCGGTCGCCCATGATGCCAAAATCGCCCGCGCTCTCCACCAGTCCCCGTCCGAAAACCTCCTGCCACATCCGGTTCACCGTCACGCGCGCCATCAGCGGTTGATCCGGCGCGAGCAGCCACTGCGCCAGGCCGAGGCGGTTGCGCGGCGCGCCGTCCGGCAGCTTTCCGAGCACGCGCGGCACCTGCGGCTCCACCCGTTCGCCGCGCGCGAAATAGTCCCCGCGCTTCAGCACGTCGGCGAAGGCCGGGGTCGGTTTCTCCAGTGCGATCAAGGTCGCGGTTCCGTCCTTCGTCAGAGCCTCGAACGCCGCGTCGTGGGCCGCCACCGAGGCGGCCAGCGCCATCGTTTCGGTGTCCTTTTCCCCCAACACGAGACGATCGGCGACCACGAATTTCTCCTCCGTCGTCCACTTGGACGCGTCCGGCTGCCGCGCCACGATCTCGGCCGCGAGGTCCTCGTAGACCAGCCGCGCGACCTCGTCCGCCGGCAGCGCGCGCCGGTAAAACCGCAGATCCTGGTAGCGCGTCTCGCGCATCGGCTGGAAATCGTCCCGCCGCCCGACGTGCATCGCCGCGTCCGTCCGGATCGAGTCTTTGGGCGCGAGCGTGTCGAGTTTCACGTCCACTTCCACCGGCTTGCCGTTGACGTAGAGCTTCACTCCCGTCGCCTTGCGTGACCCGTCGTAGGTGAAAAACACGTGTAGCCACTCGTCGCGCAGGAACGTGCCCTTGGTCGTGACCGTGATGCCGCGTTTCGGGGCCGGTGCCGCCGCCGGATAGCGCGGGTTCTCCGCCACCGCCGGTGGCGCGGTCTTTGCGCCCTTCTTGGCTGATTTCTTGGCCGGCGCAGCCGGCCCTGCCGCCGGTGCCGCATCCGCGGCGCCGCCCGCGTCCGCCGGATCGGTCGCCGGCACCAAGTTCACCGTGAACTGCCCGCCCTCCTGGTAAATTTCCCACCCGGCGCCCCCCTTGCGCTTCGCGTCGCCCATGCGTGCCAGCAGCGAACCGCTGCCGGTGCCGGTGCGCACACCGCCGCCGGGCTTGGCCCGCAGCATGATCCAGCTGCCGGCGGAAAACTTGTCGCCCGCATCCACGTTCCCTTGGTCGCCGAGGTTCAGGCGCGAAAGGATATCCATCCGCATCGACGGCCAGAACCACGTGTTCTCGCCCCAGACCAACGGATTCGTGTCGGCTTTGAATTCCGCCACCTTGGCCCCCGGCGCGGAGTTCTTCACGAGGTCGCCCTTGCCTTCGTCGAAGCGCAGCCGCACTTCGAGGCCCGTCGTCGCCACCGGCTTCGGCCGGTTCCCGGCCGCCAGCCACCCCGCCGCGATTTCGCGGGCGCGGTGTTGCCGGTCCATCAATTTCGCCAGGACCACCGCCCGCTGCTGCAGCACGGCCTCGGCCGCCGCGGCGTTGTCAGGTTTCGGCAGCCGCAGCACGGGCGCCGGCTCCGCGATGTTGAGGTCCCACGGCTTCTCCACCGTGTTGCCCAGAAACGCCGCCAGCCCGTAATGGTCCCGCATCGTGAACGGATCGAACTTGTGGTCGTGGCACGCCGCGCAACCCGTCGTCAGCGCCAGGAAGGTCGCGCCGAAAGCCTCCACGCGGTCGCGCGTCTGGTTGACGTAGGTTTCTTCGGGGATCGTGCCGCCTTCGTTGGTCGTGAGATTGCAGCGCACGAAGCCCGTCGCCGCAAGTTGGTCGAGGGACTTCGCCGGGAGCAGGTCGCCCGCGAGCTGCTCGGTGACGAACGTATCGAAGGGCTTGTTGGCGTTGAACGCCCGGATCACGTAGTCGCGGTAGGGCCAGATCGCGCGGTAATTGTCGAAATGGATGCCGTGCGTGTCGGCGTAGCGCACGTAGTCGAGCCAGTAACGCGCCCGATGCTCGCCGTAGCGCGGGCTCGCGAGCAGGCGGTCGACGACCTTGGCGTAGGCGTCGGGCGAACGGTCCGCCACAAACGCGTCCGTTTCCGCCGCCGTCGGGATGATGCCGGTGAGGTCGAGCGTCACCCGCCGCAGCAGCGTGCGCCGGTCCGCCTCCGGCGACGGCGCGAGCCCCTCCCGGGCCAGCCGGGCGCGGACAAAGGCGTCGATCGCATTCTCGGCCTTCGCCGCTCCCCTCGTTGCCGCACTCGCCGGCACCGCCGGCCGCCGCGGCGGCAGAAAGGCCCAGTGCTCCTCATACTCCGCACCCTCGGCGATCCAGCGGCGCAGGGTCGCGACTTGCTCCGGCTTGAGGGTCTTGTGCGCCTCCGGCGGCGGCATGATCTTCTTCTCGTCTTTCGTCTCGATGCGCTGGATCAGCGGACTCTCGTCGGGCTTTCCGGGAACGATCGCGGGACCGCCGTCTTTGCGCTGCGCCGTCGCCTGCTCGAAGCGGTCGAGCCGCAGCTCGGCCTTGCGCGAGCCCGCGTCGATCCCGTGGCAGGCATAGCAGTTGTCCGCGAGGATCGGTTGGACGTGGTCGTTGAACGACAGCCGGTTCGCGGTCGCGCCGAGCACGATGGCCGGCCCGCCCGCGAGCTGGGCGAGCAGGACGGCGAACGGCACGGCGGAAACACCTACGGACAGGGAGCGACGTTTCATGGGGGACGACGGAAAGCTCGCGCAAGGGAAACACCCGCGGTCGCGAGATCAACCCTTCGCCCCGAGCGGCGGCGAAAACAGCTCCGCTGATAACCGGGCCAAAATGCGCGGGCGCACCCGCCCGGCCGGCACCGCGGCCGGCTCAACCCAGAATCCCGTCGATCACCCGCGCCCCCTCGACGCCCGTAAGCTTGGCGTCGAGGCCCTGGAACTTCACCGAAAACGCGTCGTGCCGGATGCCGAGCTGGTGCAGCATCGTCGCGTGCAGGTCATGCACCGTGCAGATTTGGTCCACCGCCGCGTAGCCGAGCTCGTCCGTCGCGCCGTGCACGATCCCCGGCCGGATCCCTCCGCCCGCCAGCCACATCGACATCGACTTGTTGTGATGATCGCGGCCGGTCGTGCCTTTGTTGTCCTGCGACATCGGCGTCCGCCCGAACTCCCCCGTCCAGACCACCAAGGTGTCGTCCAACAGGCCGCGTTGTTTCAGGTCCTTGATCAACGCCGCCGACGCCTGGTCCGTCTCCTTGGCCCGCAGCGGCAGCTCCTCGCGCAGCAGGCTGTGGTGATCCCAGTCGCGGTGATAGAGCTGGATGAACCGCACCCCGCGCTCCGCCAGGCGCCGCGCCAGCAGGCAGTTGGCCGCAAACGAACCGTCGCCCGGCGTGCAGCCATAGAGCGCCAGCGTGCGCGGATCCTCTCGGCTGAGGTCCGCCAGCTCCGGCACGCTCGCCTGCATCTGGAACGCCAGCTCGTATTGCGCGATGCGGGTCGCGATCTCCGGATCGCCCACGAAGGATTCGTGGTGACGGTTGAGCGCGTTGATCGCGCGCACATCCGCCTCCTGCTGCGCGCGCGTGACGCGGCCCGGATTGGAAAGGTAGTGCACGGCATCGCCGCGCCCCTGCAGTTGCACGCCCTGGAACCGGCTCGGCAGAAACCCGCTGCTCCACTGGCGCGCCGCGATCGGCTGCGGGGAACGGCCGGGACCCGTCGACACCATCACGACAAAGCCCGGCAGATTCTCCGCCTCGCTGCCGAGCCCGTAGTTGATCCACGCCCCCATGCTCGGCCGGCCGGCGATCTGCGCCCCGGTGTTCATGAACATGTGCGCCGGGTCGTGGTTGATCGCGTCCGTCGTCATCGAGCGAATCAGGCAGACGTCGTCGATGATCGAACCGATGTGCGGAAACAGCTCGCAGAGCTCGGTGCCGTTCTTGCCGAAGCGCTGGAAACGGAACTGCGGCGCGTGGCACAGCAGCTTCTGCCCCTGGAGCTGCGCCAGCTGCTGGCCGCGCGTCATGCTCTCGGGCATCGGCTGGCCATGCATCTCCGCCAGTTTCGGTTTCGGGTCGAAGGTTTCAAACTGCGACGGCCCGCCCGCCATCGTGAGCCAGATCACGCGCTTCGCCTTTTGCGGCAGCGGCAGGGGGTGAATCACGCCCCGGGCCGGCGCCGCCGAGGCGGAGTTTCGGCCAATGAGGGACGCCAGCGCCACCGCGCCGACGCCCTGCGAGACGCGGCCGATGAAGGCGCGGCGGGTGTGAAACGGAGAGGGAAAGTGATTCATGGTCGGCGGAGTTGCAGCCCTGCTCGTGAGAGCCGGGACCGATGAAACCTCAAACGCGGTCCGGCCCGCCGCTCACGCGGCGGGCTACCACGAACAGCTTGGCTGCCGGGTTCAGGCTTCATTCGCGGGTGATGAACTCGTGGAGGTTGAGCAACACGCGCGCGACGTGCGTCCAAGCCGCCAACTCCGCCCGATCCACGTCAGCCGGCAGGGGCGCATCGCCCGTCGCCAACAAGGCCGTCACCGCCGCCGCATCGGCACGATAAACCCCGCGATGGTCCGCCAGCAGCGCCGTCACGGCGCGCAGCTCCCCCGCCTGCGGGGAGCGTTGCAGGGCGCGTTGCCACGCCCAATCGAATCGCGCGGCATCCGTCGCGCCGCCCTCGGCAAGAATCCGGGCCGCCAGTCCGCGGGCCGCCTCGACGTAGGTCGGGTCGTTCAGGAGCACGAGCGCCTGCTGCGGGAGGTTCGAGCGGTTGCGCTCGGCCGCACACTCCTCGCGGCTGGGCGCGTCGAAGGCCAGCAGGCTCGGGTGCAGAAAGGTGCGCTGCCACCACACGTAGACGCCGCGCCGATACTGGGCCTCGCCGCGATCGGTCACGTAATCGCGGGTCGGGAAATTCAAATTCTCCCAGTAGCGGTCGGGCTGGTAAGGCTTCACGCTCGGCCCGCCGATGCGGGTCGACAGTAAGCCGCCCGTCGCGAGCGCATAGTCGCGCACCGACTCCGCCTCCAGCCGGAAGCGGCTCTGACGGGCATGCTCCCGGTTTTCCGGATCGGCGGCGAGCGCGGCGGGCGCCGCAGTCGAGACCTGCCGGTAGGTGGCGCTCGAGACGAGCGTGCGCACGATGTGCTTCACGTCCCACCCGCTGTCCATGAACTCGCAGGCGAGCCAGTCGAGCAGCGCGGCGTTCGGCGGCGGCTCGCCCTGCGCCCCGAGGTCGCTCGGCACCTTGCTGAGGCCGATGCCGAAAAACTGCTTCCAAAGCCGGTTCACCACCGTGCGCGCGGTGAGCGGGTTGTCCCGCGCCACGAGCCAGCGCGCGAGATCGAGCCGCGTCGGTTCGCGTCCGCCGAAATCGGGCCCCGGCAAATAGCCGGGCAACGCCGCCTTCACCACCTCGCCGGTCTCGTCCATCCAGTTTCCGCGCGGCAGAATCCGCACCGTGCGTTTGGCCGGCGCCGCCTCGGTGACCAGGCAGTGCGGCAGCTCCGCGAGGTAGCGCTGGCGGGCCGCCTCGGCCGTCGCGAGCGCGTCGAGTTCCGTCCGCGCGACGGGGCTGACCTTGGCGCGAAAATGCGTGCGCACCGCCTGTTGCTCCCGGCCGGTGCGCTTGCCGGCCGGTTTTCTCAACGCCGCCGCGACATCTCGCGGCAATGCCGGTGTCTCCGTCGCCGCCGCGCGGCCCGCCTTGCCCTTGCGCGCCGGCGCTGCGGGCTGGGGGGCATCGCCACTGCCGCTCGCAATACTCTTTTCCCACTCGGCCTGCGCCGCATCGATCTCCGCGGCGCGCGCCGCGACCGCCCGCTGCGCGGTCGCAACCGCGGCGTCGTGGACTTTCACCTGCGCGGCCTGCTCCGGAGTCGTAACGAGCATCCCCTCCTCCCGGCGGCCGACGGCGGCTTCCTTCACATCGGCGAAAAATGCCCCGAGCGCATAGAAGTCGCGCTGCGTGAACGGATCGAATTTGTGGTCGTGGCACTGCGCGCAGCCCGTGGTCTGTCCCAGCCAGGCCGTGCCGATGGCGCGCACGCGGTCGGCCAGCATGCGCGACTCGTAATCCTTCGGCTGCGCCCCGCCCTCTTCGGTCGACAGCAGCAGGCGATTGAACGCGGAGCCGACCCGCGTCTCCTGATTGGCATCCGGCAGCAGGTCGCCGGCGATCTGCTCCAGCGTGAAGCGGTCGAAGCGCTTGTTGGCGTTGAAGCTCGCGATCACCCAGTCGCGGTAGGGCCAGACGTTGCGCGGGTTGTCGCTGTGGTAGCCGATCGTGTCCGCGAAGCGCACCACATCGAGCCAGCCGATCGCCATGCGTTCGCCGTAGTGCGGGTTGGCGAGCGTCCGCTCGACGAGCCGCGCGTAGGCGTCGGGCGCGCGGTCCTGCTCGAACGCCGCGACCTCCGCCGGCGTCGGCGGCACGCCGAGCAGGTCGGCATGCAGGCGCCGGATGAGGGTGCGCCGGTCGGCCTCGGGCGACGGGGAAAGCCCGACCTCCGCGAGGCGGCGGCCGACAAGGACATCGACGCCGTTGGCGCCGACCGGGATCACGGCCTTGCGCGGCGGCTCGTAGGCCCAGTGCTGCTGATACTCGGCGCCCTGCGCGATCCAGCGCTCGAGCACGGCCTTGTCGCGCGCGGAGAGTTTCTTGTGCGAGTCCGGCGGCGGCATCATCTCCTCCGGATCAGCGGACCGGATCAAGGCCACCAGTTCGCTCTCGGCCGGCTGGCCGGGCGCGATCGCCCCGCGTTCCACCGCGACCTCGCGCACATCGAGGCGGAGCTTGGCCTTGCGGTGCGACGCATCCGGGCCGTGGCAGTAAAAACAGTTGTCCGAAAGAATCGGCCGGACGTCGCGGTTGAATTCGATCTTGGCCGGCAGGGGCGGCTCCGCAGCCGCGCCGGCCGCGGCCACTCCGAACATCAAGCTGCCGACGAAGGCGCGCATCCGGTGTGTCCGCTAAGCGAGCAACCCCTTCACCACCTGCGCCGGGAGCACGCCCGTCAGGCGCTGGTCGAGGCCCTGGAACTTGAAACTCAGCTTTTCGTGGTCGAGGCCCATGAGGTGCAAAATCGTCGCGTGCAGGTCGCGGATGTGCACCGGGTCTTTCACGATGTTGTAGGACATCTCGTCGGTCTCGCCGTAGACCTGCCCGCCCTTGATGCCGCCGCCCGCCATCCAGATCGAAAAACACCGCGGGTGATGGTCGCGGCCGTAGTTCGTTTCCGTGAGCGTGCCCTGGCAATACACCGTGCGCCCGAATTCGCCGCCCCAGATCACGAGCGTGTCGTCGAGCATGCCGCGTTGCTTCAGGTCCTGGATCAGCGCGTAGCAGGGCTGGTCGACGTCCTTGCACTGCGACGCGATATCGCGCGGCAAAGTGCCGTGCTGGTCCCACCCGCGGTGGAAGATCTGCACGAAGCGCACGCCGCGCTCGACGAGGCGGCGCGCCATCAACGCCGAACTCGCGAAGCTCCCGCGCTGCCGCGCCTCCTCGCCGTAAAGCGCATAGGTCGACTCCGGCTCCTGCGTCAGGTCCGCAAGCTCCGGGATGCTGGCCTGCATGCGGAAGGCCATCTCGTATTGCTGCGTGCGCGTCTGGATATCCGGATCGCCGATACTCTCGTAGCTGCGGCGGTTGAGCTGCTCGAGGCCGTCGAGCATCGAGCGGCGCAGCTCGCGCGGGATGCCGGGCGCATCGTTGAGGTAGAGCACCGGATCGTTGGAGGGACGAAACGAGACGCCGGCGTGTTTGCCCGGCAAAAACCCGGAGCCCCAGAGGCGCGCCGAGATCGCCTGCACGTTGGAGAACGGACTCGAGTGCTTGGCGTGCAGCACCACAAACGCCGGCAGATCGCGGTTGAGCGAACCGAGGCCGTAGGCGAGCCACGAGCCGATCGAGGCTTTTCCGTTCTGCATCGAGCCGGTGTAGACGAGCTGGTTGGCCGGCTCGTGATTGATGGCATCCGTCTTCATCGAGCGGATGATGCAAATGTCGTCGGCCATCTTGGCGGTCCAGGGCAGCAGCTCGCTGATCCACGCGCCGCTCTGGCCGTGCTGCGCGAACTTGAAACGCGCCGGCGCCACCGGAAACGCCGCCTGTCGCGCCGTCATGCCGGTGAGTCGCTCGCCCTGGCCGGCCAGCCACCCCTTCAGGTCTTCCTTGAAGCGTTTCTCGAGGTCGGGCTTGTGGTCGAACAGTTCCAGCTGCGAAGGCGCGCCGATGAGGGAAATGTAGATCGCGCGTTTGGCCTTCGGCGCGATCTTCCACGGCTCGGTCATCGCGGTGCGGAGCGTGGCGGCGGCCGAGGGCGCGGCCGGGTCGGCGGCCAAGGCCCGGTCGCCCAACAGGGCGGCGAGCGCGGCGGCGCCGAGGCCGGTGCCGCTGCGGCGGAAAAACTGCCGGCGCGTGACCGCGGCGTTGAAGTCGGCGAACGTGGCTTGCCAGTCGGGCGGGAGCGGGTGCATGGCGGCGGGTTATTTGGTCAGCGCTTCGTCGAGGTTCATCACCTGGCTCGCGACGAGCGTCCAGGCGGCCAGCTCCGGCGCGGGCAATTTTCCGTCCGCCGGCGTCGCGCCGACGCGGAGCAGCGCGGCGGCGGTGTCCGGGGACTTTTGATACGTGGCCAGGGCTCGGTCAAAGGTCCCGCGCACCACCGTCCGCTCCGGCGCCGTGAAGGTGCGTCCGAGCAGGCGCAGCGCCACGGCGTCGAGCCGCGCGTCGAAGGTCGGCGCTTCGCGCAGCACCCGGGCCGCGAGCTGGCGCGAGGCCTCGACGAAGAGCGGCTCGTTGAGCGTCACGAGGGCCTGCAGCGGGGTGTTGGTGCGGTCGCGGCGCACGCACGAGACTTCGCGGCTCGGCGCGTTGAGAATGTCCATCGCCGGCGGCGGCGCGGTGCGTTTCCAGAGGGTGTAGAGCGAACGGCGGAAGAGATTTTCATCCTGATCCTGCCGGTAGAATCGGGTGGTCGACTCCTTCATCGCCACCTCCTCCCAGATGCCCTCGGGCTGGTAGGGCCGCGCGGGCCGGCCGCCGAGTTTGGCCACGAGGAGACCGGAAGCCGCCAGCGCCTGGTCGCGCAGCTGTTCCGCATCGAGGCGGTGCCGCGGCCCGCGGGCGAGCAGGCGGTTGTCCGGATCGCGTTCCAACAGCGCGGGCGGGATCGCCGCGCTTTGCCGGTAGGTCGCGCTCGTCACCATCAGCCGCGCCATCCGCCGGAAATCCCAGCCGCTCTCGCGAAACTCCACCGCGAGCCAATCCAGCAAAGCCGGGTGCGACGGCCGGGCTCCCGTGACGCCGAAATCGCCGGCCGACTCCACGAGGCCGACACCGAAAAACTGCTGCCAGAGACGGTTCACCGTGACGCGCGCCGTCAGCGGATTCTTCGCGTCGACCAGCCAGCGCGCGAGGCCGAGGCGGTTGCGCGGGGCGTCGGCGGGCAGCGGCGGCAACACGGCCGGCGTCGCGACACCGACCTTTTCTCCGGGCTGGTTGTATTCGCCGCGCGTCAGGACGTGGGCGAAGGGCTCGCCCTCTTTCTTTTCCTCCATCACCAGCGAAATGCCGCCGCGCGCGCGGAACGCGGCCTCCCGCGCCGTCAGCGCGTCGAGTTGGGCCGCCAGCGCCCGCGACGGAGCGTCCACCGCCGCGAAGAAATGCTCGCGCAGGAGTTTGGTTTGACCCGGCGTGCGGGCCGCCGGCGCGACCCCGAGGGCGGCGAACGTATCGAGCACGACCGCGGCATCCCTCGCCTGCCCGACATTGTAGCCGCGCCGCTGGTGCCGGAAGTCCTGCACCCAGACCTCGCCGCCCGACAGGTCGGAGCCCGGGCGACCGCCCAGCCGCAGCGGCGCCTGGGGGACCAGGTCGGCCGGCACGTGGTTGATGTTGCCGGCGTTGGCCGTGGCTTTGCCGTCCACAAAGACATCGATCGAGCGGTTGGACCACGACCCCGAATCGAACGTGAACACCACGTGATGCCACTCGTCCGGCTTCAGCGCCGCCGCCGACACGCCGCTGGCCATGAAGTCGCCGCGGCCGCCGCGCACGCGCGCGCCGATCTTGCCCTTGTCCAGAAACACTTCCCAGCCCGTCCCGCGTTCGCCGTCGTCGATCGACGATAACAACGGTCCGCTCGGCGTGCCGCCGAGGCGCAGCAAGAACACCAGGCTGTCGGACTGCTCGCGGCGAAAAGGCAGCGGCCCGCCGAGCTCGATGCTCCGGCCGTCGAGCCGCGTGGCCGGGCCGAAGGGCCCCGCTCCCGCGACCGGACGCGACGCCGACGCCGTCGCCGCGGCGGTATCGGCCGC
>JACCDQ010570640.1_pt1 | contig 11178 bp, 9 predicted proteins | sample 7446031 | NCBI WGS metagenome assembly JACCDQ01 (sample SAMN15323442, study PRJNA562643) | freshwater metagenome | isolation source: river surface water | place: USA:Blue River Watershed | collected 2017-08-17
CGCCATACCCCTGCAAGCGCAAGCGGATCCACCGTGGCACTTCTGCACCGCACATTTCTGAAAACCGCAACAGCTGCGTCGCGTTGGTGATAGGCATGATGCCGGGCACGATGGGCACTGTCGCGCCCAGCTTGGCCGCGTCGTCCACAAAGCGGAAGTAGGCGTCGCTGTTGAAGAAATACTGCGTGATGGCCGAATCGGCCCCCGCCTTGACTTTGGTGGCAAAGGCCTGCAGATCGGCTTCGGGCGACTTGGCTTGGGGGTGAAATTCGGGGTAAGCAGCCACTTCGATGTGGAACGCGCTGCCGGTTTCCGCCCGAATAAAGGTCACCAGGTCGCTCGCGTAGTGGAACTCGCCCCCCAAACCATAACCGCTGGGCAAATCGCCACGCAAGGCCACCAAACGCTTGACACCCATGGCTTGCAGTGTGGCGAGTTGCTCGCGTACCTTGGACCGTGTGGCACCGATGCACGAGAAGTGTGAGGCGGCGCTCACCCCTTCAGCCAATATCTCGGTGACTGTGGCAAAGGTACCTTCTTGGGTGGAGCCACCCGCACCAAAAGTGACCGAGCAAAACTCGGGCGACTTGGCGTACAACGCCTGCCGTACAGCGCGCAGTTTGTTGGCACCTTCGGGCGTTTTGGGTGGGAAAAATTCAAAACTGATGGGGAATCTGGAAGTCATGGGGCCTCCCCCGCAGGGGTTTTGGCCGCGTGCGCGGCCCACACAAAAAATTCGCGGTTGCCGTCGCCCCCCGCTATGGGGGAATCGAACCAACCACGCACCTGCAAACCGTTTTGGCCGCAGGCATCGCGTATTCGCTGCTCTACCACGGGGTACAGCCCTGGGTCTTTGACCAGTCCGCCTTTGCCGATCTGGTGGGGCTGCAATTCAAATTGGGGTTTGACCAGCATCAGCAGCTGCCCTTGCAAGGACAGCAAAGCTGGCAACGCAGGTAGCACCAAAGTAAGCGAGATGAACGACAAATCGCCGACCACCCAATCAAACCCATCAGGGGCCCATTCGATGGGCATGCCACGCTGCTGCAACAGGGCCCGGCTGAGTTCGCGCGCGTTGAATTTTTCCAGCGCACACACCCGCTCGTCACCCACGCAACGGGGATGGAGCTGGGCCTGCCCCACGTCCACCCCCACCACCCGGCTGGCGCCGTGCTGTAGCAAGCAGTCGGTGAACCCGCCGGTGCTTTGTCCCACATCCAGGCAGGTGGTGCCGCGCAGCGGTTGCTCATGGGCGGCGGGCAAACCACAGGCGCGCAAGGCGCCTTCGAGCTTGAGCCCCCCACGCGACACGTAGCGGGATTCCGCTGCGTCGTCCAAGCGAATCTCAACACCCGCCGGCAAGTCGTCGCCGTTTTTGCTCACCGTGCGCCAGGTCGTTGCACCGGGCAGGCGCCAACGAACCCCGCCTGCAATCAGGCGTTGTGCTTGCGAACGCGAGGCCGCCAGCCTCCGCTCAACCAGGTATTGATCGGCGCGCATAAACCCCCAGCACGGGCGGCAGCTCAGTAGCGGTAGCTGTCGGGCTTGAACGGACCGTGCTTGGGCACGCCAATGTAATTGGCCTGTTCGTCGCTCAACTCGGTCAATTGCACGCCGAGCTTGCGCAACTGCAAGCGGGCCACTTTCTCGTCCAAGTGCTTGGGCAACACATACACCTTGCCCACGTCGTAGCCTTCGGGGTGGGTGAACAGCTCGATCTGCGCAATGGTCTGGTTGGCAAAGCTCGACGACATCACGTAACTGGGGTGCCCGGTGGCGCAACCCAGGTTCACCAAACGGCCTTTGGCCAGCAAGATGATGCGCTTGCCGTCCGGGAAAATCACGTGGTCCACCTGTGGCTTGATTTCATCCCACTGGCATTTGGCTTCCAGGGCGGCAACGTCGATTTCGTTGTCGAAATGGCCAATGTTGCACACAATGGCTTGGTCTTTCATGGCGGCCATGTGGTCGTAATTGATGACGTTTTTGTTGCCTGTGGCGGTCACAAAAATATCGCCATGCGCGGCGGCGTAGTCCATGGTGACCACGCGGTAGCCTTCCATGGCCGCTTGCAGTGCGCAGATCGGGTCGATTTCGGTCACCCACACTTGAGCACTCAGCGCGCGCAAGGCTTGAGCGCTGCCCTTGCCCACGTCGCCATAACCAGCCACCACAGCCACTTTGCCGGCAATCATTACATCGGTGGCGCGCTTGATGCCATCCACCAGGCTTTCGCGGCAGCCGTACAGGTTGTCGAACTTGCTCTTGGTAACGGAATCGTTGACGTTGATGGCGCGGAACATGAGCGTGCCGCGGGCAGACATTTCTTTCAGGCGGTGCACGCCGGTGGTGGTTTCTTCGGTCACGCCCAAAATTTGAGCGCTTTTGCGGCTGTACCAGGTGGGGTCTTGCGCCAGCTTGGCTTGAATGGCCGCGAACAGAATGCGTTCTTCCTCGCTGCCGGGGTTGGCCAACACGCTGGGGGTGTGTTCGGCCTGTTTGCCCAGGTGCATCAGCAAAGTGGCATCGCCGCCGTCGTCCAAGATCATGTTGGGGCCTTCGCCGTCGGTGCCGGGCGCGCCAAAATCAAAAATGCGGTGGGTGTAGTCCCAGTAATCCACCAAGGTTTCGCCTTTGATGGCGAACACCGGCGTGCCTGCGGCGGCAATGGCCGCAGCGGCATGGTCTTGCGTGCTGAAAATATTGCACGAGGCCCAGCGCACATCGGCGCCCAGGGCTTGCAAGGTCTCAATCAACACGGCCGTTTGAATGGTCATGTGCAGCGAACCGGTGATGCGGGCGCCCCGCAGCGGTTGCTTGGCGGCGAATTCGTCGCGAATCGCCATCAGGCCGGGCATTTCGGTTTCGGCAATGCGGATTTCTTTGCGGCCCCAGTCGGCCAAGGCAATGTCAGCAATGGCGCTGTCGGCAATAACTGGGTTTCTGAGCGGTGCGTTCATGGTGGACTCCAAACAGTTGAGAGAACAACCACCCCCACCGATGACAAGCCTCGCGCTCACACCGGGACAGGGGTGGGCGAGCGCGGTTGTCTGTGGCTGGCAATTTGCCAGCAGCTCCGAGCCTCACCCCTTCAACCATCTTGGCGACAGGGCTGCAACGCTCCTCGGAAGTTTTCATTATAGAACGGCCGAGCTCCCCCGCCAGCTTCCTATAATTCAGGCACACCTTAGTAGAACGTCGATTTTGAACACACCTACAGCATCTCCACCGAATGCGTTGTCGCTGGTTGCAGCCGACATGCGCGAGGTGGATCGAGTGATTCAACGCCGGCTGACCAGCGAAGTGCCACTGGTCAGTCAGGTCGTGCAATACATCGTCAATGCAGGCGGCAAGCGTGTGCGCCCGGCCCTTCTGCTGCTGATGTGCGGCGCGCTGGGCTGCACCGACGAGCGCCGCCACAGCTTGGCTGCGGTGGTCGAGTTCATACACACCGCCACATTGCTGCACGACGACGTGGTGGACGAATCCACCTTGCGCCGCGGCCGCGACACCGCCAACGAAGTGTTTGGCAATGCCACCAGCGTCTTGGTGGGTGATTTTTTGTACTCCCGCGCGTTCCAAATGATGGTGGATGTGGGGAACATGCGCATCATGCAAGTGCTGGCCGATGCCACCAACGTGATCGCCGAGGGCGAAGTGCTGCAGTTGATGAACATGCACGATGCCACGCTGAGCGAAGCCGACTACTTGCGGGTTATTCGCGCCAAAACGGCCAAACTGTTTGAAGCCAGCGCGCGATTGGCGGCCATTTTGAGCGGTGCAGACGCCGAGTTGGAAGCGCAATGCGCCGCCTACGGCCAAGCCTTGGGTGCCGCCTTCCAGGTGGTAGACGATGTGCTGGATTACGAAGGTGACGCCACCGAGTTGGGCAAAAACCTGGGCGACGACCTGCGCGAAGGCAAGGTCACCCTGCCCATCATTTGCACCCTCAAGCGTTGCGCTGCCGAAGAGGCAACACTGATACAGACGGCCATTGAAGAGGGCAACACCGACCAGCTGGACGCCATTTTGCAAATCGTGCGAACCAGCGGCGGCTTGCAAGACGCCCGGCTGACCGCCCAAGCAGAAGCACAACGCGCTATTGACGCTGCACGCGCCCTGCCAACCAACACGCACCAGGAAGCTTTGGTACAATTGGCCGCCTCACTTTTGGAGCGTCGCTCCTGATGTGGTTGTCGGAATGTAGCGCAGTCTGGTAGCGCACTTCGTTCGGGACGAAGGGGTCGGAGGTTCGAATCCTCTCATTCCGACCAAATAAATCAATGGGTTATACGCTCATGCGGCACACCCCCTCTGTGTTGTAGCGGCGGCGTCTTTCAAGTCAATGCGCTGGCCTTATGCCTTTAAGGCAGCTTCTGGAGTGGCGCCCCGCAACGCCGGATAAAGCGCCCTGAACCTTTGGTAGCGCACCTGCAAGCGCTGGTGCGTTTGCGCACTGGGCGCGAAGGTGTGCGCCACTGCGGGGGTGCGGCACACATCTGCCAAAGCTGCGCCCGCCGCCAGCCAACCCAGGCGTGCGGCCCCCAGGGCGCCGCCTGTTTCGCCACCTTGGTGCAATTGCAAAGGGCGGTTGAAGGTGCTGGCCAACAGCTGCGCCCACCAAGCGCTGCGAGCACCGCCCCCCACCAGCGACAAGGGGGTGTTGGCGGTGCCGCCATCCAAGGTGAGCAAGCCATCGAGCAGACCAAAACCCACCCCTTCGGCCACGGCATAGGCCAGATCGGCACGCTGGTGGGCGGCCACCATACCCACCCAGCAGGCTTGGGCGTGGGGGTTGTTGTGGGGCGATCGCTCACCATTGAGGTAAGGCAAAAAGCAAGGCGCTTGGTCTTGCCGCTGGGCATCCAAGGTGGCGGCATCGGCCAGCAGGGCCGCCTCTGAGGCATAGCCCAGCATCTGCGCGGCCCAGGTAACGGCGCTGGCAGCGCTGAGCATGACCGACATTTGGTGCCAGCGGCCAGGCAGCGCATGGCAAAAGGCGTGCACCGCCTGTTGCGGATTGGGGGTGAAGCGGTTGCTGCTTAAAAACACCACGCCCGAAGTGCCCAGGGACACAAAGCCCTGCCCCGGCGCCACCACGCCCATGCCCACCGCACTGGCGGCGTTGTCGCCGGCACCGCCCGCCACAGGCACGTTGGGCGGAAGGCCCCAGCGTTGGCACAGGCTGGGCAGCAGGTGGCCCGACACCTCGCTGCCTTCAACCAGCCGGGGCATGTGCTGGCGGTTCAGGCCGGTGGCCGCCAGCAGTTGGTCGGACCAGTCTCTGTTTGCCACGTCCAGCCACAAGGTGCCCGCGGCATCGGACATGTCGCTGACGGCTTGCCCGGTGAGTTGCAGGCGCAGCCAGTCTTTGGGCAACAACACCAGCGCCACTTGCGCGAACACGTTGGGTTCGTGGTCACGCACCCAAGCCAGTTTGGGCGCGGTAAAACCAGGCATGGCCAGGTTGCCGCTGATTTGGCCCAAATTGGGCACAGCCTGGGTCAATGCAACGCACTGGGCGCCGCTGCGGCCGTCGTTCCACAAAATGGCCGGGCGCAGCACCTGCTGCTGCGCGTTGAGCAACACAGCGCCATGCATTTGCCCCGACAAACCCACCGCCTTCAGGCCCGCCAAGGCCTGTGGATGCTGGGTTTGCAGCTGGGCCATCACAGATTCCAGCGCCTGCCACCAATCGGCAGGGTTTTGTTCAGACCAAAGCGCCTGGGGGCGCTGCACGGTCAAGGGCGCGTGGGCAGTGGCAATGACTTGGTGTTCGCCGCTTAACAGCAGGGCTTTAAGCTCTGAGGTGCCCAGATCGAGGCCTAAGTACATGGTGGGTGTTCCGGTTCAGGCAGCGCCGTGAAAACGGGCATGCGACTGGCGGCGAAATTCAGTGGGTGTCATGCCTTTGATTTCATGAAACCGCCGGTTGAAGTTGGCCACATTGTTGAACCCAACCTCGTAGCAAATATGGGTGACTTGTTGATCGCTTTCCATCAGGCGCTGGCACGCACGGTTGATGCGCACGCGGTTGACGAAATCGGTGAAGGTGTTGCCGGTGGCCCGCTTGAAAAAGCGGCTGAACTGGCTTTCGCTCATGTTGTATTCGACCGCAAAATCGCACACCGACAGGGGTTCGGACAGGTGGTCGGTGATGCGGTTGACCACCCCGTCTATCCGGTCGAGCGCATCGTCGTCGTCGTCGCCTTGCAACTGAACGTTGGACAGCAGGCGGTAGTCGGAACAGGCGGCCAAATCCCCCAAAAAGTCACAGAAGGCGGCGAATCGTTGGATGCCACGGGCGTTTTTGACGCGGTGCCAATGGTCGTGCGCCTGGTCCGACACGCCAAAAAACTCGATGCCGTGTTTGGCCCGTTCCAACATGGGCAGCACGGTGGCCAGTTCGGGGATGGACTGCGCAGCCTGTTCCAGCGGGTCGTGAGCGAACTGGATGGCAAGGTCGCGCAGGGGCACGCCGCCTTCGGGCAAGTCCATGGACACCCAGTTGTGTGGCAAACGGGGGCCGGTCAGGACCACTTGCCCAGGGTGGAACTGCCCGATCCAGTCGCCCACAAACACCTTGCCCGAGGTGCAGGTGATCAGGTGCAGTTCGTATTCGTCGTGGCAGTGCCAACGCGCCAACTGGGTCGGAAAACCGTGCGACAAACACCGCACCATGCCGACCTCGTTGGGGGATTCGTACCCCAGGTCGGGAAGGCGGGCAAAGTCACGTTCCAGCTCGGGCTTGAGCTGGCGTGGAGACTGGCGGGTGCGTACTGTCATGGTGTGACCCCTCAAGCCGCATGATAGCCCGCCACAAATGCCCCGACACGGCCGCTGGCGTTGCGAATGGCGGCTTCCAGGCGCGGGTCACTGGCCAGTTCACCCCACAAGGTGGCATCGGCAGCAAACGCGGCCACAGGGTCGGCAGATTCGCACATGGCATGGGCCGCCGCCGGGTCCATGGCCTGGTCTTGGTAAGCGTAAGGAATTTGCCCGGCGTGCCAGCGCTGCAGGTAGGCCAAAAACAGGGCGGGCAGCATGGCCACGCTGTCGATGGAGCCCCCACGGGCCAGGCGCTCGCGGATGGTGGGCGCGATGAAGCCCGGAATTTTGCTGAAACCATCCATGGCCACGCGCTGGTTGGTGTCGCATATGGCGGGGTTGCCGAAGCGGTCCAGCACCACATCGCGGTACTGCGGCAGGTTGATGGGGCAAGGGTGCTCCGGCGTGTCCAGCACGGGAATGGTGTCGTTGGTCACGTAGTCGAAGGCCATTTGCCGGATCGCGGGGTCGTGGGTGCCTTCGTGTATGTAAAGGTAGCCCACCAGTGTGCCGGCCCACGCAATGCAGGAATGCGTGGCATTGAGCAGGCGTATTTTGGCTTCCTCGTAAGCGTCCACCGACTGAACCATCTCCACGCCCACGCGCTCCCAGGCCGGGCGGCCCGCGATGAAGCGGTCCTCGATCACCCACTGTATAAAGCTCTCGCCCATGACTGCAGCGGGGTCGTCCACACCCGTGGCGGCCTTGACGCGCTCGCGCACATCGGGCGTGGGCCGGGGGGTGATGCGGTCCACCATGGCATTGGGGCTGGTGGTATTGGCCTGCACCCAGGCCAGCAGTTGGGTATCACCCAGCAGTTCAATGAACTGCAACAGGCCACCGCGGGAACGGTCGCCGTTGTGGCGCAGGTTGTCGCAGTTGAGCAGGGTCACCGGGCCGGCGTTGTTGGCGTGGCGGGCGCGCAGAATGGCCGTCAAAGCCCCGTAAATGGTGGAGCCGGGGCGCGCAGCGCGGGCAGCTTCCAGGTCGGCCCTCAAATCGGCAAATGTGGCCAGGTCGAGTCGGTTCTGAGCGTCGAGGTAGTAGCCCGCTTCGGTGACTGTGAATGAAATGATCTTGGTCGATGCGCTGGCGCCCTGGGCAATCAAGCCGGCCAGACCGGGGGTGTAAGGAATGACCTGGCGGATGGAGTTGATGCGCTGGTAAACGTGTTCGCCGGCGGGTGAGATGGTCTCCAGCGTGTAGGAGCCGCCTTGCGCCGCCAAGGCAGCAAGGGTGTCCGCCATGTCGGGCCGGGTGTTACCACCGGCCAGGGCCCACGAGGTGTCGCCAGACTCCATCAGCTGATTCAAATAAACCGCTTGATGAGCGCGGTGAAATGAACCCAAGCCCAGGTGCAACATCACATTCATTTTTCTCTCCAGAGCAGGGTCACAAGTCAAAGTTGGTGGGCATCATCACCACGTCGCGTATGGTCATACCGCGCGGCCGCGTCAGCATAAAGAGCACCACCTCGGCCACTTCGCTGGCTTCGACCAAACTGCCGGCGTCCTTGGCCTCCTGCAATTTTTCGGGGGGCCAGTCTGACAGCAGCGAGGTGATCACTGGGCCGGGCGATATGGAGCCAACCCGAATACCGTGTTTGAACACCTGGCGGCGAACGGTTTGCACAAAGCAGTTGATGGCCCACTTGGACGATGCGTACACCGGCTCCCAAGGGGTTGGAAAGTGTGCCGCCAACGAGCTGGTCACGATGATGTCGCCGGTGCGGCGCTCGATCATGTGCTTGAGCACATCGCGCACGTTTTTCATGACCACGTTGATGTTGAGATGGAGCATGCGATCGATGGCATCGGGTTCGGCATCCACCAAATCACCCCCCACGTAAATGCCAGCGTTGGCATGAAACACATCAAGCTGGCCCGCCAGGTCCAGCACGCTGGGCATCAAGGTGGCGCATTGTTGGGGGTCGAGCAAATCGATCACCAAGGGAATGGCCGCCTTGCCATGCTTGGCGGCCAAGGCCTCCAGGGCTTGGCTGTCGCGGTCAATCATCACCACCTTGGCCCCGGCGGCCAGCATGGCCTGTGCGCTGGCCAAGCCAATGCCCGAAGCGGCCCCTGTGACGGCGGCCACTTTACCTTGCAATTTTTGTGTCATTTACAACCCCAATTCAAGAAGCTGGCGCCAACACCACGCGGCCTGCAGCGTCGAACCAATGCGCCTGCGGTGCGTCAATGTCGATGGAAACCTCGTCGCCAGCGTGCAGTGTGGTGCGCTCATTTTGGCGCACCACCCACTGCGCCCCCTGGGGCGTGGCCACGTAGATCAGGGTCTCGGCACCCAAAGCCTCCACCAGCTCCACATGGCCGGGGGCTTGCCCTTGCCCAGCGGGGCGCAAAGTGAGGTATTCGGGGCGCAAACCCACCGAACCCCCCATGGCCGCGGGTGGGCACACTTGTTGTACAGCGCCAGGCAACTGGTTGCAGGGCACCACATTCATTTGCGGGGTGCCTATGAACTGCGCCACAAATTGGTTGGCGGGCCGGTCGTAGAGTTCAAGCGGGGTGCCCACCTGCTCTATTTGCCCGTCCCGCAACACCACCACGCGGTCGGCCAGGGTCATGGCCTCGACTTGATCGTGGGTCACGTAAATGGTGGTGGCGCCCAACTCGCGGTGCAGTTTGGCAATTTCTACCCGGGTCTGGCCGCGCAACGCAGCGTCCAGGTTGGACAGGGGTTCGTCAAACAAAAACACCTTGGGCGCACGCACAATGGCCCGGCCAATGGCCACACGCTGGCGTTGCCCACCCGACAGTTCTTTGGGTGTGCGCTGCAAGTAAGGCGTGAGGTTGAGGATTTGCGCCGCGCGCTCCACTTTCTCGCGCACCACGGCTGGGTTTTCATTGGCCAGCTTGAGGGCAAAGCTCATGTTCTCGTACACGCTCATGTGCGGGTACAGGGCGTAGCTCTGGAACACCATGGCCAAGTCGCGCTTGCTGGACGGCTGGTGGGTGATGTCGCGGTTTTCCAGTTTGAGCTGACCGCCGTCGATGTGCTCGAGCCCCGCAATCAGGCGCAGCAAGGTGGATTTGCCGCAGCCAGAGGGGCCCACAAACACGACGAATTCGCCTTTTTCAATGGTCAGGTCTATGCCTTTGATGGCACGGTGGTCACCGAAGAATTTCTCGATGCCTTGGAGTTGAAGGTAAGCCATGGATCGTTTTCCTGATTTGAATTACTTGACGGCACCAAAGGTGAGGCCCTGCACCAGCTGCTTCTGGCTGAACCAGCCAAACACCACGATCGGAGCAATGGCCATGAGCGAAGCGGCTGACAACTTGGCCCAGAACAGGCCTTCGGGGCTGGAATAACTGGCGATGAGCGTGGCCAGGGTGCCGGCCTTGGCCGAACTGAGGTTGAGGCTCCAGAACGCTTCGTTCCAGCTCAACACCAGGCACAGCAGCCCCGTGGAAGCCAAGCCCCCCATGCCCAACGGCAACAACACCAAGCGGAACTCTTGCCACAGGGTGGCGCCGTCCATGCGCGCCGCTTCCAGGATTTCGTGGGGAATGTCCTTGAAGTGCGAATACAGCATCCACACCATGATGGGCAGGTTGGACAGCGTGAACAGAATGATCAGGGCCAACTGGGTGTCCAGCAGTTCGGCTTTTTGGGCCAACACATAAATCGGCACCAAAGCACCCACGGCCGGCATCATTTTGGTCGAGAGCATCCACATGAGAATGTCTTTGGTGTGCTTGGACCTGAAATAAGCCATGGAATAAGCCGCCGGCGCGGCAATGGCCAAGCCAAGCAAGGTGGACACCACACTGGTAACCAACGAATTTTTGGCGTAGAGCAGGTAGTCGCTGCGCTCTTGCACCTCGTGGAAATTGGCCAGCGTGGGCTCAAAAAACACCAAGGGCGGCACTGAAATGGCCTGCAATTCGGTTTTAAACGCCGTTAACAGCAGCCAACCCAGCGGAAAGAACAGCAGCAGCGCCACTGCCCAGGCCGCCAGGGTGCGAACCACCAGAGCAGGAGAAACAACATTGGGGCGAGACATGACTGGGTTCCTCACTTGTCCAGGTTTTTGCCGACCAGGCGAATCAGGAAGGCCGCCGCAATGTTGGCCAGCACCACCGCAAACAGGGCCCCGGCCGACGCTACACCGGCGTCAAAGTTGAGCAATGCTTGCTTGAAGATCAGGAACGCCACGTTGGTGCTGGCATCGCCCGGCCCCCCACCGGTGGTGGTGTAAATCTCGGCAAACACGCTGAGCAAAAAGATCAGCTCAATCATCACCACCACGGCCACCGAACGGCCCAGGTGCGGGATGTAGAGGTAACGCAGTTGCTGGAGGTAGTTGGCCCCGTCCATGCGCGC
>JACCDQ011061639.1_pt1 | contig 11178 bp, 4 predicted proteins | sample 7446031 | NCBI WGS metagenome assembly JACCDQ01 (sample SAMN15323442, study PRJNA562643) | freshwater metagenome | isolation source: river surface water | place: USA:Blue River Watershed | collected 2017-08-17
GATAATCGGGAATGGTTACGCCGGGTTTTACAATGCTCTTAGCATAATCGTGAACAGATAAAACGGCATTATAAACTTCTGCTTGTCGCTTAGAGAATTTTCCACTGGCGGGAATGCAGCGCGTTAAATCGGCGTTGTAATTGGCGTATTCAGCTCCAAAGTCCATCAAAATTAAATCACCATCTTTAACTGGTTTATTATTTTCGATATAATGCAAAACACAGGCACTGGATCCAGAAGCGATGATGGGATCAAATGCAAAACCCTTACTTCGATTTCTTACAAATTCGTAAATCAACTCGGCTTCGATTTCGTATTCCATTACCCCAGGTTGAATGAATTTCATGGCCCTTAAAAGTCCTTTTTTAGTGATAGAAATAGCTTCTTTAAGTAAGTCAATTTCCAATTCACTTTTTTGCATCCTTAAACGCGACAATGCCCCAGCAATTCGTTTGAAATTATGCGCTGGATAACGATTTTTTAATTCATGGGTTAAATCCAAGTTAGAATAATTTACTCGGCTTACAAATCGATCATTCTCATTCAAGGATACCGCAATATTTTCAGCCATGAGAATAATGGCATGAATGGTTTTCCAGAATTCATGATGCCAAAAAACAGAAGAAATACCTGAAGTTTCATACACTTGTTGCGGATTCAATCGTTCTCCGTCCCAAATGGCAATCTGTTCGTTAGTCTCTTTAACGAAAACTGCTTCCCTAAACATGGGGTTGGGACAGTCGGGAAACAACACTAAAATGGTATCCTCTTGATCAATCCCAGTTAAATAATACAAATCGCTGTTTTGTCGGAATGAAAAGAACGCATCTCCATTTCTGGGCACTTCATGATTGGAAGATATAATGGCAATGGTTCCTGAATCTAACTTTTCCGCTAATCTTTTTCGATTATTTACAAATAATTCACTGTTTATTTTTTGGTATTTCATGGATGAATTTTTTTAAATGGTTTGATTTTGGTCAACTAGTAGCTATTTGCATTCCAGTCAATTTCCAATCACGAAATTATTGTTTCGGATTTGTATTATCATATTTTTGTTGAAATTTCTCGATTATATGTAATTAATGTAGGTTAAATTATGATTTCATTTAGAGAAATTCTTATTTTTGGGGCAACGCGAAATTTAAAACTGCTGTCAATACTAACAAGAAATAATTTTTACTATGAATAGAATATTACCATTCATCGTTTTTGTGTTTAGTTTCCTTTCATTTGGAACGACAAAAGCATCCCACATGATGGGTGCCGACATGTCTTACACTTGTCTAGGAAACGGAAAATACAAAATCGTAGCCAAAGTGTATCGCGATTGCCGCGGTATTTCTTTCGACAATCCATCTTACGGTGCCTATGCAGGTACAAATGGCGGTAATGGATGTGGTTCGGTTTCCCTAACGGGTATGACCAGAACTGGTATTCGTGACGTTACTACGCGTTGTTCAACAGCTTCCAGTCCATGTAATCCTAAAAATACGTATGGAACAGGAAAAGGGGTAGAAGAACATACGTATGAAATTACAGTGGATTTCACAAAATCTCCGTTGTCTGGATTTGTAAATAAAAGCACTTGTTGCGAAGTAACCTTTACTATCGGTCAGTGTTGCCGTAACGGTGCAATTACTACGGGTGCCTCTGGAGCGGATTTCTGGGCGACTTGTATGATCAATATTTGTAATCTAAAAAAGACCACAAACAAGTGCAATAGTTCACCCTCACTAACCAACGAACCTGTAGGGTTCTTGTGTTGTAATACTCCTTGGTACTACAACAACGGTGCTTTGGATTCCGTGGATTTTGACTCCATTTCCTACCGATTGGTAAGAGGATTAAACTCATTACCTAATGGTTCTGTTACTTATTCTTCACCTTTTACACAGAATTACCCAATGACACCATTCTGTGTGCCTCCAACCACCATCAAATGTGATCCTAAACCCAATTTGAATCCTCCTCGTGGTTTCTTCTTTGATACTACCAACGGTGATATCATTGTAACGCCTACCAAATGTGATGAGGTTCCAATCTTGGTAATTGAACAAACAGAATGGCGGAAAGACTCAGCTACAGGAGCGTGGATTGTTGTAGGTCGAACCCGACGAGATATGCAGATGTGGGTACTCGACGAATGCGGATATAACAAACCACCGGTAATTAATGGTCCGTTCTCATGGACAATTTGTGAAGGTGATGAAATCACCAAAAAGATAAAAATTACCGACGAAACCTTTACTCCAAACCAAACCATTCCCGATACCGTATTAGCTACTTGGAACGGTGGTATACCTGGTGCAACATTCACCGTAGTGGACCCAACAAAACGCGAAAAAGAATATGAATTTAAGTGGAAAACCAAACGTGGTGATGCTTCTGACGTATCGTATTCATTTACAGTTAGAGCTACAGACCAACACTGTACCCCTCCAATGATCTCTATTCGAAGCTTTAAAGTGAAGGTAAATCCAAGAGCTGAAGCAACTCGTGATTATGATACCTTGAAGTGTGGTAAATTCGCAATGACTTCCGTTTTACCTGTTAACTTTATCGGAAAAGCTACATATCAATGGAGTGTTAGAGACTCATTAGGAAAAAAAGAGTTCTTCTTTTCTACCAAGAAATCCGACACCATGACTTTCTACAAGGGCGGTAAATACATTTTTGTACATACCATCAACAATACTTTTAACTGTCCAACAATTTATAGAGATACCGTTATGGTTCCAGATCCACCAACAGTTGTTTTGGCTACAAAGGATACGTTTGCGTGTTTTGGAACGAGCATGAATTTAACTCCTAATATCCTACACGGTAAATCTCCATTTAAATACTATTGGACACGTTTGCAAATGGATACTATGGCTGGTAAAGTGGTATTGTCCAATGAATCTCACAGAACAGGCGATACTATTGGTCAACTTTCTGTACCAAAAGTGTTAACTGATAGTGCAATTAGAATTCGTGTAACTGATGGAGATGGATGTATTTTCTACGATACTGCAATGATTTTTGTTAAGCCTTTACCCATTGTGAATTTAGGGGCTGATAAGAGAATCTGTACGTATGAGAAACAATTGTTTGATGCTGAAAATGCCGATACAGTTAAATACTTGTGGAGCAACGGTGATACAACTCAGAAAATTTACCCCAATATTAAAGGTAATTACTGGGTGCGTGTACAAGAAAAGACATTTAAGTGCATTCAATACGATACCGTTGAATTATTTGTAAATGATACCGTGGTAGCAATTGCAGGTGCTGATCAAATCATCTGTAATGAAAAATCAACCAAAATTACCGCTCAGCATCGTCCGGTTTTTGAATCTGCAACTTATGAATGGAAGAGTTTAACTGAAGGTAAAACATTAGGTAGCAATTACGAGTATTCGGTGAATCCGAAAAATACCAACGCACCTGGTGGAAAAGCACAAACCTTCTACTACTCTGTATACGCTAAAGTAACTCAAAAAGGATACACCTGCGAAGATTTAGATACTATGTCTATCATGGTGAATACATTACCAATTGTACGTTGGGATAAGAAGCCTCTTCCAGCTCAGTGCTACGATTATGGAGATATTGAGTTAAACAGTATGTTGAATGTAGGTAAATCTAATGGTGTACGTATTTGGAGTGGTGCTTTGTACAAAAAAGATATTTATGTAGATAGCTTCACTGCAACTCGTCATTTATTCATGACATCCAAATTGAAAAACGAAGATCTTCAAAATGGTAAAAACTTCCAAACAAAAGTATTTGCATCCTATAAAGATACAAATGGTTGCGTAAACTTGGATTCAACGGTTCAACGTATCAACGGAAATCCGATCCTTCAATTGAAAAATACTACCTATTGCCAAGATTTAGGCGAAGTGTCTATGGACAATAACGTTATCCGTCCAATGACTAAAACAGGTATTAAATTTGATTGGAAAGTTAACCAAGTTCCTGCTGGTGTAAATTCTAGCGCAGTATTGGTAAACAATAATCCAATGGGTACTCCTGATTTCCGCTTGTTGTTTGGTGATCCAACCGAAGATTTCTACATGGGATTGTACAAGTTCAGTCTTTGTATTGAAGATATCTTAACAGGATGTAGAAGTTGTGATACTACACAGATAACTATTGTTGGTGAACCAACCGTTAAGGTGATTTCTCCAGATCCATTGTGTGTAAACTGGGATACCATTGATTTGTACGAAAATGTAACAGTTAACGGTAATGCTGGTGCTGATGGAGATGGTGGTAAATTTGAAATTGTAGAAGTAGATTATGATAGAAACCATGCAAAAGTTGGAACTAAATTGCCATTGGGTCATTTATTCCCACCTTCATTTGGACCTGGTACTTATTATATTCGTTACTCCAATATTGGAACCGGTTGTTTGAAACAGGATAGCTTCTTTATCTATGTGAACGATACTCCGGATGCTGTATTGTTGCCGCCATTGACATTGTGTGAAGGTTCTACTCCTTTAGATTTGAACACGCGTATCAACATGTCACAAACAAAACCATCTTCGGGTGTTGCTGCTTGGCAGGGTCCAAATTTGACAGGTTCTAATTTCGATCCCAAATCAACCAAAACAGCTGCAATCGAGGGTCCATACGACTTGAAGTTGGCTTATACCGATAATAATGGTTGTGCGGATACTGAAATATATGTTCTAATGGTAAGAACTAAGCCTGAGGTAAAAATCACCACTGTGAATCCTTATCCTCAGTGTGAAAACTCACCATTCCCTGTTCAGAGTGTAAGTAATTTCAATAACAAATCAATTCAATGGACCATAACCAATGGATCTGATGGAAGTATTGATCAACCTACATCCGAAAATATTGTGTACACTCATGGTACTCAAGATGCAGTAAATAAGAAAGCTACGTTGAAGGTTTCAACTGTTCCTTTTGCTAATGATGTTTGTCCTCCAGCAGCTGATTCTATCTTGATTGTTATTCACCCATATCCGCAGTTGGATCCTTTGACATCCGTGAATGGATGTGTTCCATTGCCAACTAATTGGACTGTAAATGAAACAAAAGGAATACCTGCTTCTCAATTGAGCTACTTGTGGGTGTTTGGTAACGGCGATTCAAGCACATTCGCTACACCTTCAAACATCATGTATACAAAACAAGGTAGATATGATGTGAAGGTAACCGTAACAAACAATACTCCCGATGGTGGTACTTGTGCTACAACTGTGAGCGGTCCAAATATTGTTGAAGCTTACCCATTGCCCGTAGCTTATTTTGAAACGGATCCTTCTTTCAGTACAACTGTGGCATTACCTAAATTCACCATGATTAACAAAACCACTGTAGAATCCAATCCGTTCAATCCTACGTTGAGTTATGTTTGGGATTTTGGAACTGGAAATGCTAACGATACTGCAATGAGTTCTAATCCAAGATTTGCTTATTCTCGTGATACTGGAATGTATCAAATTTCAATGGTAGCTTATACCGATAAAGGTTGTAAAGATACCTTTATGAGAAAAGTTCACATTGGACCAGATATCATCGTGTTCATTCCAGATATCTTTACTCCTAACGTAGAAGGTCCTCAAACCAATGAAAACTTCAACGTTGTTGCAACTAACTTCAAAACCTTTAATTTGACCATATTCAACCGTTGGGGAGAGAAGTTATTCGAAACCAATAACGTAAATGAAGGTTGGAATGGTAAAGATTTCAGAGGGGTTGAATGTCAACAAGGAGTATATGTTTATCACGTTGTGATTACCTCCTTCGAAGACAAAGAATATGTATACGATGGAACAGTAACATTGTTGCGTTAATTCTGATAATTGTCGTTGACACATGATAAAGAAAAAGGCTGCCCACGGGCAGCCTTTTTCGTGTTTAGCAATTTAAATTCATAACCTATTTCAGTTTAGAGCAATTTTTGAATTCAAAGTTTATATCGCTAAAATTAGTGCACCTTCGTAAAGGAAAAGTAAGCAATATTAAAGCACATAGCATTTGAAAATAAACCATATATAAAAAATTAATAAAACAGGAAGCTTATTTAGAAAAAAACTAAATCGTACTATTTAATTCTGATTTGCCGTACTCATTGACAAAGGAATTATAAGTCCATTTGAATCAAGAAATCTGCAACCGTAAAGGTGCTACCACCTATAAAAATAACATCTGTAGGTTTAGATTCTAAAAGGGATTTTTCAAAAGCTTCTCTAACATTAGAGAAAACGTGTACTTTTTTGAATTCTTGGGCAGAAAATTCTTGGGCCAATAATTCTGACTCATATCCCCGGATTACCGATGGTTTTATCAAGTAATATTGTGACTCTTTAGGTAGAAGTTTAAGAATTTTGGAACGGTCTTTATCTTTCACCATTCCCCAAACGATTCTTAGATTAGAGGCATCCGTTGTTTGTATTAGTTGTTCTATATTACTTTTAACGCCGTCCTCATTGTGTCCGGTATCGCAAATTACCGTTGGAGAGGTTTGAATGATTTCCCATCTACCTCTCAATCCTGAGTTCTTTTTTACAGATTGTAAACCTTTTATGATACTGATTGAGTCAATTTTTAAATCCAAACGAATTAACTCGCGAATGGCAAAAAGTACAGTAACAAAATTAAATTTTTGGTAGTTTCCCTTTAACTCTAATTCGCTGAATAAAGACTCTATGGAATTTTCAGTAATTATTAAATCACTCGAATTTCCCGAATCATTCGAATCAACTGGATTTCCCGAATCAACCAAAACAACCGAACTATATGAATCATTCGAGTCAACCGAATCAATTAACACACTAGAATTATCCGATTCACTCGAATTTCCCGAATCATTCGAATCAACCGTATTATCAGATACTTCCAATTGAGAATTTGAGATATTTGATTTTAAAAAGTCATTTAAATTTTTTGAATTCAAACTATCTAAATTTTCAGTAATAAAAAAAGGTGAAGAATTATGCTCAGCAACTTCCTGAATTACTTTTAATGGTGCAGATTCAATAGAATGATTAACGATAACGGGCACTTTAGGTTTTATAATTCCTGCTTTTTCAAATGCAATTTTTTCTAAAGTGTCTCCCAGTAAATCCATATGATCGTAGCCAATAGATGTAATTATCGACAAAATGGGTTCAATTACATTGGTACTGTCTAAACGACCTCCTAAACCGACTTCAATAACTCCAATTTCAACTTTCTTGAACTTGAAATAATCAAAACACATGGCAACCGTAATTTCGAAGAATGATGGCTTGATAGTTTCTATGGATTTCTTCATTTTACCGACAAAGTCCACCACAAATTGCTCTTCCATTTCGATTCCGTTAACGCGAATGCGTTCGGTAAAGCTTTTCAAATGGGGAGATGTATACAATCCAACTCGATAGCCGGATTCCATGAGAATAGAATTCAACATGCTCGAAGTTGAGCCTTTTCCGTTGGTGCCAGCAATATGAATCCAAGGAATACCCTTATGGGGATTACCGAGTATTTTCAATAATGCAACAGTGTTTGTTAAATCTTTTTTATACGCATCTTTACCAATATTTTGAAACATGGGTAAACGCGAATAAAGATACTCAACGGTTTCAGTAAAATTCACAATTCGACACTAAATTTTGATATGTACAAAATCAAAAGAGCCCAGCCTCAATTATAATAGGAGTAAGGATTATTGTATACCCTCGCTTTTGATATTCAATGTGATTGTTCCGGTTTCTGGACATTTGTCACCGATTTTTTCAAATCGCGATTTGGATAAAAAGTAATTCATCACTTCGCGAGCATTAGCTAATCCACCGGTATAATTACCCGTTGGCATCATCGCTTTGATTCTTGCCACACCATTGCAGCTAACTTCAATTCGTGCTTCAATGGTTCCTGTTCCTTCAGCATTTACTTTTCTAACATCGGATAATATTTGATGGCTAGCAAATCCTTTTGCCGTAAAAAGCCCATTGCCTCGATTGTTTGTCACTCGTGTACCGCCCATTCCTGTAATTCCACCGTTATTTCCTCCAGGACCAAAACCTGTGGATCCGCTTCCACCATCAATTCCGTTGGGACTTCCTGGACCAGATTGTCCTGGTTTACGACCGCTTAAATTCAATTTAGATAAACGAGAATTACTTGCTGGTGTGGATGAGGCTGGTGGATCAATAGGAGGTAGAGTAGTTTCTGCAGAAGCATCACTGGTGTTAACAATCTGACCCAAACCGCCCGAAGGAGTAGGGGCTGTAGTTGTTTGGGGTTCGGAAGAACCGTCGCCACCACCTTTTGCCGGAGGTACGTCTGAAGGTCCACCATCTGTTGGTCTACCGAATGAAACTTCTTCAACAGCACCAAAATCCAGCTGCAATTCACCTGTTTTTAACTCAAAGGGTGGATTTGGAACCACAATTTTCATAAAATACAACAAACTGACAATGATTATCGAAATAATCAAACTAATAACCGCAGACAAAGAGCGTTCTTTGCTGGAAGTGGTTAAGTTTTCTTCAATAACGTAATGGCTCATACACCTAAATTTTATTTGATAAGTTTCAACTCTTGAACAGAAATCGATTGTGTTGGAATGTCTTTAATACTAACGGCAAATTCAGATGCTTCTTTTTGAGTTTTAAAACGTTTTAGAATAATTTTTATCAAACTGGATTCTGAAACATGAAAATAAGTGGCTTCCCTATGCAGCTTGTTCCATTGTCGAATTTCGATTTTAGCAGCATTTTCTGTCAAATAGGAACCGCCTACAACATAATAATTGCCTTTTTCTGTAACTATTCTAGCGCGTAACTCGTTGTCATTCAATATTGTGTCAGAATTGTTATTACTGGATTTCGAAGTTAGTTTTGGTTTTATCTCGATTACTCGACCCGCAACGACAATAAATCGCGATTTATTTTTTGTTGTCGTTGATGTTTTGGATGCTTGTGAACCGTCTTTAGAATCCGATAAACCATTGATTTTATTCGATTGGGTAGTATTTGAAATGGTGCTATTTTCAACCTTTTCAGAACGTACATTTTGTTTTTCGGGGGATGTTAAATCTGCCGAAATTTCATTTTGTTGTATTTTCTGAGTGTTATTCGAATGTAAATTTGGGTTGACCTTATTGTTTGAATTAAACTCGGGACTTGAAGAAGCTGTTTGCGTATTATTGTTGAGAACCACAATGGTTTGAGCCCCAAAATAAAGCACAGTAGCACCAATGGCAAAAGCCGCAAATGACGCTGCTATATTCCACACAATGCTTCTTTTGGTTTTTCTAATATGCTCAGAATTTTCATTTAAATCATGAGTTACTTCTACCAATTCGGCTTCTTCGATATCCGATTCGTGAATCGACACGGAATCCAGTGTAGTTTCGATAACTGCGTTTGATTTTTGAGAATCTATTTTGTGATGAATTTTTGGATCCCAAATCAGAGGTTTTAATCCAAAATTATTCGGATGTAGGTTGGCTTGGGATCTTCCAACAAAAAACAATCCCGTTGTTTCATTGTAAAAGAAATTCCCCAATGGGTGAAAAGACAAATATTTTTTCTCAACCAATTTAGCTTTAGTGCTAAGTACCCAGTTGGAAATTAATGAATTGGCTTCCTTAAAAGTCAAGCCATATTGCATCATTATGTATTGTGCTAACACTCCATCATTTTGACTTAAATCAGCATTAAATACAATTTGAGTGTGTCTTGGCTTTACCTCATGAGTAAATGGATTGAAACTCGCTTCCATCTCTTTCATGAAAAAACTACCCAAATTCTCAATTTGAACAAACTGATTTTTGCTCAATAATTCAGTTACCGATAATAATATTTGATTTTGGGCCATCATACAAATATAGGAAAAAGCTTAAAATAAACCAATGCTAATACCGCCAGTTATTGTCAAACCATAGGCTGGATAACCGTACCAAATAGGATATTTTTTATTCAATAAATTGGTGCCTTGAATCCAAATTCTTCCTTTGCCAATAAATCGATAATCTATTCGTGCAAACAAATCTGTATAACCAGGCATGTCTTTTACTTTTAAGCGATTGTTTTCGAGCACTTGGTTGTATCTCTTTCCTATTCCGTTTAATCCCGCCTTGATTCTTAGTTCTTGAATAGGACTCCAATTTGCTTCAAGATTGTAAGTTAAACCAGGTAAATGCCACACTTGAGTTTCCGTTGCAGGGGTGTAATTGCTGAATTTTAAATGACCTCCAATTTTAAAGGTTTCACCCAATACATATTCTGCGCCTGCTCGAAAATAAACGGAATTCACATCGGAATAGATAGGACGCATTGGATTCAAACTATCTGATTTTAATTTTGATGTATCATCTGCTGAAGCAAACATCAACATATCAGCAACAGCATTTCCCCCGAAATTCATATAAAATAAAGAGTTGGATGAAATTTTACCTTTGATCCCTACGAATCCATTTAATTGTTCAAATGAATTCCGAATTGCTAAACTGTCAGTGAAAAAGGGCATTTGATTATGAATTTCGCGTATACTATGTTTCTTTAAACCGCCATCAATACCGCCATATATTTTCATTTCTAAACCCGTAATACCTTTTTCTATAGCTACATACGGATTGATTCTGGGTGTTAAAGCCGTGTCGAAAAATGAATTTCGATTCATACTTAAGTCAAAACCTAATTTTACATCAAGGAGGGTAGGTTTATGATAGAATTGAATTCTAGGTTTTAAATAAATGAATAATTGGTTATCGGTGGTTGCTTTGTTTAATACCGTTGGTTGTTTGAATTGGATATAATTGATTTGCGCGTCCCCAAAAAGAGAAAATTTCTTTGCTTTCGATAAAAATCCCAGTTTACTTTCCGCTTCGAATTCTTCGTGTTTTAAATTGGTAGTGAACATCTGAAGCGAGTTAGTCCACTTAATTTCAGGGAATTTTCGGGATTCCAATAATTGATAATCAATATTCATACCGAAATTTTGAGCCGTTTTTCCGTTTCGGGCAATATCCCCTAAGTTACTTACAGCTTCATTGGTTGTTGTATCTCGTGCGAATAACGTATTGAAATCGCGTTTGTAAAATAATCCGGTCGTAATTGACGAATTTTGGAAATAACGCGAACCCGACATATCCACACGCGTATTAGCTAATTTTTGATCTAAAGTAAGCTGATTGGCTTGGAAATGTTTTGCAGAAAAATTGTA
>JACCDQ010999870.1_pt1 | contig 11176 bp, 6 predicted proteins | sample 7446031 | NCBI WGS metagenome assembly JACCDQ01 (sample SAMN15323442, study PRJNA562643) | freshwater metagenome | isolation source: river surface water | place: USA:Blue River Watershed | collected 2017-08-17
GATCTAATTCGTCAATTGGAGTCAATTCCCCCGTATTGTATTGGCAAGCCATTCCGCAACTCAAAACCGGCAAGGCTGCTGCCCCAATGTCTTCGGAAAGTTGGAAATATTCGAAAAATCCCAATCCAAAACTTTGGAAATAATCTGGTGCCGCTTTTTGGGGAAACTCCATATTCCAACGGGTGATTCTTGTTTTTCTATTCTCGACTTCGCCCACCGAATTTTTCCATTGATAACGATCGGCTAAAGTTCTTCCTTCGACAATGCAACCGCCCGGAAAACGCAAAAACCCAGGTTTCATATCATACAAAAGTTGCACAATATCTTTGCGCAAGCCATTTTTTCTGCCCTTCCAAGTGTCTTCCGGGAACAATGAAATCATATCTAAATCGATAGTTCCTGTTCCTTCGAAAGTGATTTTCAATTTGGCTTTGGCCTCGGTTTGTGTTGCCGAAAATTGAGCAGAATAGGATTTCCAATCGTTCGATGTTGGTACAATACTGGTTTCGCCAAGCACTTTTTTGTCCTTGTCAATAAATTGGATAATTATTTTTTTGATGGCACCATCGTGATTGGCAGCCTTCAACGAAAGATTGTATTTCGCGTCTTTTTTGACTCCCATTCCTCTAAATCCTTCGTTAACCAGTACATATCCTTTGTCATCATTTACCTGAACTCTACAAAAATTGGGATTGGTTTTATTTTCCAATACCGTGATGGGCAACGCAAAACCCGATTGTTTGTTCAAAGAAAGTCTTTTGGTGTTAGGCTGATCCCATCCCATCAAAGGTTTGTCAAACTCGAAAGATCGGTTTTTTATCATTTCGGCATACAATCCGCCATCGGCAGCAAAATTGATGTCTTCAAAAAACAAACCGAACATCGTGGGTTGGATTTTGGTAACGGTTTTGGCAACATCAACTTCCAAAGTGGTCTTTTGGGCATTGGCAAAAAAACCGGAAATTAATAAACCACACAGCGTGATTCTTGAAATAAGATTGTGTTTCATTTTTTTATTATTGATTATTAGGTGCGTCTTTTTCAAACCCAAAAATACGGTTTACATTAGAAAATCAAATGGACGATTACACCTCAAATATGGATTGATGAAAATACTTTTACTTTCCTTTGATTTTTACCGGTTTCACTATTTCAAAAACATCGACTGGCAAAATGTTTCCATCCTTGTCAAATCGCATGGGCGAAATGCAAGTTTCGCGATTGTAACCGTTGCCGCCAGGAATTTTGAAACGGTGATAGGCAATGTACCATTCGTCTTTGCCGGGAACTTTCACCACCGAATGATGTCCAGCACCTTTGACAACGCCTTTGCCTTTCAAAACCGGAAAACCTTCCGCTTTTGTAAAAGGTCCCATTGGCGAATCGGAAGTGGCGTAAGCAACCGAATATCTCGGGTCACGAGTGTCAAACTCCGACCACATCAGGTAATATTTTCCATTTCTTTTGAATACAAATGAACCTTCGTTATAGCCCTTGGGTTTGATGGAAATAATTTTGGTAGCATCATACGAAATCATGTCGTCGTTGAGTTTTACGATATTGCAATTGCCTTGACCAAAATACAAATAAGCCGAGCCATCATCGTCAACCAAAACCATTGGATCGATCATTTGCCCTTTGAGCATTCCTTTTTTGGCCAACGGCACTCCCAAAGCGTCTTTGAAAGGGCCAGTTGGTTTGTCGGAAACTGCCACGCCAATATTCGTATTAGCCGAGAAATAGTAGAAATATTTTCCGTTTTTATAAGCAATGGCTGGAGCCCAAGCACGTTCTTTTGCCCAGCTGATGTCTTTGGGTAAATCCAAAATCACTTTTTCGGATTCCCATTTCACCAAATCTTTGGAAGACCAGCAGGTAAAACTCGTGGCTCCCCATCCTTCAAATCCATCGGTGGTGGGATAGATATAGAATTTCTTGCCGAAAGCAGCAATATGAGGATCTGCGTAAACGTCTGGCAAGACTGCTTTGGGTGCGTTTAATGTGTCTTTTTGTGCATAAGAACTTGCCGAAAGCAAAACAGTGATTAATAGTAAGAGCGTTTTTTTCATTTTATTTTCAATTATAAAGTTTAGTAACTATTCTGCAATATTCTGTTTTCAAATATTGAATTGCCTCAATTTTAATCTCATTAAACCAAGCCTTTTCACCGTCACTTCGAGTGGTTTTTAATAGTAATGCGACAGCTTTACTATTAAAAATTGTATCGAGAAGCTTGTAAGGAGTATTGTTTTAGATACATTTTATTAAAAAAGCTTTCGCATTTTTAATAAAACACTCGAACAGACGATTCCTTAAACTATTTGTTTTTCAATAAATTTTCCGGAACGCCACCCCATTTTTCATTCAGTCGTTTGGCTTCTTCCACCGTTATTCCAATTACGCTTCCGTGACGGGGATAAAAATTTTTGGTAAACGATTCAGGTGTTGGCGTAAACTGGTATAAATCTTTGCTTCGTTGAAATTCATACCGATGATTGGTATATAAATCATACATCAACACATAGGAATCGGATTGGTTCAATTTGAAAATACTAGAACCTTCCACCATTATTTTCTTGTCGGAATAAGCATCCAAATAGTTGAAATGTTCTGTCCAAGGGCCTTGAAGCGATTTCCCGATAGCCTGACGAATTCCGTTTTTGAATTCTTTTCCGTATTCGTCCTTGGTATTTCCTTTGAAGAAGAAATGATACGTGCCGTCTTTATAAATAATATCGCCGTCAATCGCTCCATATTTCGGACTGAATAACAACTTAGGTTCGTTCTCAAATCCGCTGAAATCTTTTTTGGCGTAAGCACAATAAAAATCGAGTTTCAAATCGTCTTTATATTTAACCGTAAAATAAACCAAATATTTATCGGCAGCGGGATCATAAATCGTTTGAGGCGCCCAAACCCATTGGATGTTGGCAAACTTGACGGGATACGATTTTTCGAGGTCAATAAAATTATGCTTCCAATTGATTAAATCGCCCGATTGCAACATCACGATTCCAGGATTGTGAGCCCAGCCATTTTTTGCCGTGTTCATATCGGTGGCGACCATATAAAAACTTTTTTCGTCCTCGCCTCTCAAAATATGGGGATCTCGGATTCCGCCCGTTCCTGATATTTCTTCGGATGAAATAATGGGTTGATTGTTGTTTAATGCAAACCAATTTATAGCATCGGCACTGGCAGCAAAACGAACTTGCTCATCACTAGTTCGTGGTCCTGAACCTTCGAAATAAGTAAACAAATAGCCTTGCAATTCTTGGTCAGTATAAGCTACCAAAACATCAAATGTTTTTTTAGTTTTTGCATTTCCAGAAGCAACTGTAGCAGTCATTTTGACGTTAATTTTTTTGCCTTTTCGAGGAGAACGTTTCAAGAGTTTTCCGTCGTTCGAAATGTATTCTGGTTTACTGGATTTCCAACTAATGGTCGAACCATTCGAACCTATTGAATCAAGCAACAAATTCCAATGCAGATTTTTGGAATAACCTTCCGGAATCTGCAATGCGCTTGCATCTGCAACTACTTTTTCTTTAGCCGTTTTCACTTGTGCAATGGCAGCCGTTGCCATCAAAAGGATGAAGCCCAAAAAGCTGTATTTCATGTTTTTCATATTTATTTAATGTATTATTCTTATCCGTCACTTCGAGTGATTTTTAAAAGTAATGCGACAGCTTTACTTTTAAAAATTGTATCGAGAAGCCTATATGTAATAGCGTTCTCGATACATTTTATTAAAAAAGCTATCGCATTTTTAATAAAACACTCGAACCGACGATTCTACTAAATCTTACCTCAACAACCTAACCTCATAAATTCCTGTAATACTCGAATTGGGTTTGGCTTTAAATTGTACTTGCAAAACTTTATTTTTGCCATTCAAAATTTCGGCAGGAATATCGATGGTTTTGTCTATAAATTGATTTCCTTCGGATCCGTCCATATTGATGGTAGCGACCAAAGTAGCATTCACAAAAATATCGAAATTCCTGTTCTTGTCGGCACCAAAATAAGTGATGCGCAGTTTTTGAGCTTCCAAATTAGTGTTCTTCAAATCATAACTGAACGAACCTTGGCCATTTCTATAATGACGCTCCTTAAACATTCCGGTATCTGTTTTTTCTCCTTTAAAATTATGGTCGGATTCGGGTTGTTGTTCGCCTGCGGTAACCAAATCAATAGTAATTGCTTCCAATTTCATCTGCGCTTCTTCTCTTTCTTTCATCGCTTTTTGAATTTCTGGCAACTTTTCTTGGGTCGTGTAAGGCCAATAAATCATATAACGGGCATCGTGAATTTGAAAGAACGGAACGAGTTGCAGGTTCTTGTATTTCTGCTGATAAATAATATCCGAAGCTGAAAAAGTAAAGGGTTTGTTGGCTACAGCTTTCAATGAAGTGGACAAATCAGCATTGTTGGAAACCAACAAAGGTGCGTCTTCAATTGGGTAAATGGGTCCACTGGCAATGTGCCCCATTCGGCTGTCGTCGGCTTTTAGTCCAACAAGGTCTGTGGTATCGGTAATTGCCGCAAGTACAATTGGCCCGTGAAGGAAAGACACCCAAGCCGATTTATCGGGCAATTGTTCCGTTTTGTTTTGCATTGGCAACACCACCGAAATTACGTCACCAGTTTTCCATTTTCGTTCAATGGAAACATAGGAATTTTGGTCTTTTGTCAGGCTAATTTCTTTGTTGTTGACCGTAATTTTCATTTTACCGTTTTCTACCCAAGATGGGTAACGGAATTTGATGGCAAATTGCTGTGCCGTTTTTAATGTAAGCGTGATGGAAGATTGCTCTTCGAAAGGGAACTTGGTATTTTGCGTTAGCGAGATTCCTTTTTCTTTCCAATTCAGGGTCGAAGGAATAAAAAGATTCACATAAAGATTTTGTTTGTCGTGTGCATAAATCAGTTCGCCATATTTTCCGTGATTTTCCAAACCCGAACCCACGCAGCACCAAAAAGATTGTTGCGGTTGCGAATACACTCGATAATGACGTGGACGAATGGGCGTGAAATACACAAAGCCACCATCAGGATGTTGGGACGAAAGAATGTGATTGTAAGTCGTACGTTCGTAATAATCCATATATTTTGAAGAAGGATTCGCCAAGAATAAATGCTTGCTCAATTTCAACATATTGTAGCTGTTGCAGGTTTCAGGACCTTCCCTGGATTCCAACATAGAGAAAAAATCGGTAGCTGGATTAAAATGTTCTCTCACGCTGTTCCCTCCTATAGAAATGGTTCTATTATTCACCACGGTATTCCAGAAAAAGTTGGCGGCATTGGCCCAATCTTTATCGCCCGAAACTTCGGCAACCCTCATAAAACCTATTACTTTTGGGATTTGGGTATTGGCGTGAATTCCGTTAAGGGCGTCTTTATTTTCCAAAAGCGGATTCAAAATCGTTTTGTGGGAGAATTTCTGGGCCAAAACCAAATATTTTTTATCGCCAGTAATCGCTGCCACATCGGCAAAAACTTCATTCATACCGCCGTGTTCGCTGCGCAACATTTGTTGGATTTGGTCATCAGACAATTTTGCGGTAAGATTCAAACACCAATCCGAAAATTGAATCAGCATCTTTTTAGCTTTTTCATTTCCCGTTAATTTATAAGCATCCACCAATCCGGCATAAACTTTATGAATATTGTACCAAGGCACCCATTTTTTGTTCAACGAAAAACTTCCGGCATCAATTTTCCCTTTGGCAACATCTTCCCATAAAGCTTTACCTCCAGGAACTCCGCTAATGTAACCGTTGCCGTTTTTTTGTTGGCATTTTTCAAAACCGTTGAGCATATAATCGAGTCTTTCCTTGATTTGCCGATTTCCAGTTGCAGCATACATCTCAGACAAAGCCGAAAGATAATGCCCGCCAATATGACCATCCAACCCTGTATTTTCCCAATTCGGATAATTGATTACCTTGGTTTCTAAACCAGCCTCTTTGAAATAGGGCGCCAAAAGTCTATCCGCATCAAGGGATAAAATATATTTCATATCGGTTTGTTGTGCCGCTTTGAAAGGGCTTTCCAGCAAACGAACCGACGACAATGGAAAACTTTGAAGTTGGTTTGACTGTCCATAAACGGTAACAGTTGAAACCAATATTAGTCCAAGACAAAGCGATTTTTTAATACTATTGGGTATCATATCTTTTAAAATTTAATTTCGCAATTCCACTTTTTTGCCAATTTTTGGGCCTCTTTTTTAGTAATTTGAATTACAGCTGGATGTTTGGGTACCGAAAAATTGGTCGTTTTCATTACGCCTTCATTGAAGTGTCCCAAGTCTTTAAAATTGACAAAATCAGAAGTTTCACTAAACCCAAAATTGTGAGGATTGATACGGTAAATGTCATAAATCAAAACCCATTTATTCTCACCAATGCGTTTGAAAATAGTTGGTGCTTCGCAACCCACTTTTTCGGGATCAACACGTTTTGGGTCTAATTGATAATTGGTATTTATCGAATCAGAAATGGCTTGCTCTATATGTGCACCTCCATTGTGCGAGGCAAAAAGCATGTGATATTTGCTGCCAATCTTTGTAATATCGGCATCGATGTATTCTTTACCTTCTGGATATTCAAAAATAGATTTTGGAAGAGTTTCCATTTTCGTAAAATCCTTGTTCATATATGCATAATAGACTTTGTTTACTCCTGCACCAAAACGCATCGTAAAGTAAATCATTGTCTTTTGTTTTTTGTCGTCATAGACTAATTCTGGTGCCCAAGCACAACCAATTTCGGCCAATTCCGGAAAAGCCTGATCCACACGAAGAACGGTATGCGACCAATGAATCAAATCGGGCGATTTCATTAATACCAATCCGCGGTTGTTGCCCCAGCCGTATTGCTTGCCATCACGCTCCCATTCGGTTGTGCGATACCCTGCTTTTTGGGCATAAATATGCAAATCGGTCAACGCCAAATAAAACATTCCGTCGGGAGCTCGGTAAATGTAGGGATCCCGAATTCCTTTTTGTTCGGCAATCGTATCACCAGCGATGATTGGTTTGGCATTGTTCACATCGGTAAAACTGTAGCCGTCTTTACTCAAAGCCATATACAGGCCGTGGGTGTCGTCTTTAAAATAAACCATCAAATAAGCACCCATATCTTTTTCTTTGGGGGCTTTGGTTTTTTGTGCCAAAACCGGGTTGCCAACAAGAATCAAGATGCCAAAAACAATAAGGGATTTCAATTTTTTCGGGATAGAATACATATTATTTTAAATAAAATTATTTCGAAACTTTTACCAATTTATACAAGCCAGCACCGTGCGAATTGATTTCGGGAGCAAACTCACCCGAAAATTGCCCAACTACTTTGCCAGACCACAAATCAGTAATCAAATACTTGTCCAAAAGTCCGTAGTTTTTAAGGTTTACGGAAATTTTTGCAGATGGTGGCGGTGGCGGTCCAGAAGGGTCTTGGGTAAAGACTAGAAATTTCACCGTTGCACCCACATTTTGCGAGATACAAGCTTCGTCCAAACCAACTGTCGCTTTGAATCGAGTAACGCCTTCGGGCAAATCAAATTCTATGATGGAATTGGAATGCGTACCGATGCCGTTTTCATACTTGATTTTATTAGTGATGAGGCTGTTTCCGGAAACACTCAAGTTTAGTTTTGGTTTTTGCCAGCCGGATGTTGCTTTTTTCCATTTTAAAGTCGTCAATTTTACGGCTTCATTTCCTATATAAATGGTTGGGTCAATCCAGTTGGCGTGATCCCAATCGGTGTTGTCACCCGCATCGTTTACGACTAAATACAGTTTTTTGGCATTCGAAACAGGAATATCCAGTTGGGCGCTTTGCCCCGGAGTTGTTGCCGAAATTATGCCACTATTCCAAACAGCTTTTTCTTCGGTTACCAATTTTTGATCGGAAGAGTTGAAGACTGCCAAGTATTTGGCTCCCGTTTTGGGTTCGTCAGCCATCCAAGCGGCTTTGTCTTTTTCGGTAAAAAGCGGTTTGTTGTTGGTACTTTCATTCAAGACTTTCAACACATTTTTATTGGTCAACAACGAAAGCGTGAATGGATCGTTGTCCGGAAGATTACCGCCAAACATCAACGGCGATTTGAAAATACTCCACAAAGTCATCAAGGTGTATTGTTCGTCTTTCGTAAATGCCGTCATTCTTGGGTCGCCACGTTCGGCTCGGATGCCAATTCTCCCCAATGGCAACATATCGCCATCGGGATAAGCGCCGTAAGCACGCCATTTGTTCCAACGATCGAAAACTTCAAAATGGTCTTTCAATTGTTGCCAACTGTCCCAAAAATCACCAACGGTACGCCACATATTGGCATTTTTTTGAACGTGATCGGCGTGGGCAATTGGTGTTTCACCGGGCGAAGTACTCAAAACAATTTTACGTCCCGTGCGATCAATGGCTTTGCGAATCATGTCGATTTCTCCTTCAAAATAAATGGGCGAAGAAAGGTCGTCTATCTTTACAAAATCAAGTCCCCAGGAAGCGTACAATTCAAATAGCGAATTATAATATTCTTGCGCTCCTGGCTTTTCTGGAAGTACGGTGTACATATCGTGCAGCCATTTGCATTGGTCTTTATCGGAATAAATATCCTTGGCAGTTAGGTTCGTGCCTTTAATGGGTAAATTTTGTTTAACGGCAATAACAGGAATACCACGCATAATGTGAATTCCAAATTTTAGACCTTTTTGGTGCAAATAATCGGCCAAGGGTTTGAATCCTTTTCCACCCGCTGCCGAAGGAAAACGATTTGCGGCCGGCATAAATCTTCCGTATTGGTCCAAGACATAATCGGGATCTTTTTCGTTGTATCCGTGTGCTTTATCGTTACCCACATACCATCTGATATCGACAATAATATAATTCCAACCGTACGGTTTCAAATATTTAGCCATATAATCGGCATTGGCTTTAACTTCTGCCTCGGTAACTGTTGGACCAAAGCAATCCCAACTATTCCAGCCCATTGGCGGAGTTGCTGCCCAATCGTGAAAGTCTTTCTTGGTTTGGGATTGAACTGTATAACTGGACATCGAAAAACTCAAGATGGCAAGAGTTATTTTGTAAAATTTAGATCGAATCATTTCTATTATTTTTTGGTAAAATAATTTATTTATAAGTGTATTATTCACATTTGTAAATGTAATTCAAAAAAAGGCACAAAAACAAATTAATATGATAAAAATATAGCTCTTAAATAGCAGGATTGTAATTGGTGTTTGGTGTATTCAAAGCTCTTTTTGGCTTTTTGAATAATCTTGGTTGGAATTAACATTAAGTTTATAGTATAAATGACACTCTAGCCTTTAACTGACTAGAAAGAATTCGATTGATTTTTCCATTTACTTCAAAGAGAGCGCAAAGCAACTTAAAAATTTTATGGAAAATATTTGTTTTAAATAAAAAAACACTAACTTTTAACAAAATTTCAAAGAGAAATTTAAGAACATTAAAATTTTAAATATGGAAAATTCGAGAAGAAAATTTTTGACCTCAATAAGTATGTTGGCCGCATATACTGCCTTTCCAATAAATGCTTTCTCTTTTGGCAATTCAAAAAAACTTAGAATTGTTCTTGTGGGAACAGGAATTCGGGGAACCAGCTTTTGGGGAAAAAGACTTGTTGAGGAATATTCCGATATTCTCGAATTTGTTGGACTTAGCGACATCAATCCAGGTAGGCTTCAATACGCAAGAGAATATATGGGTGTCCATTGTCCAATATTTGTGAATTTTGATGAAATGTTGCGCACCACCAAGCCCGATTTAATCATTGTAACCACTGTAGATGCAACGCATCATGAATTCATCATAAAAGGCTTGGAGTTTGGCTGTGACGTGCTTACAGAAAAACCGCTCACCACCGATGAAAACAAATCTCAGGCAATTTTAGATGCCGAAAGAAAATCAGGCAAGAATCTTATCGTTGGGTTTAATTATCGCTGGAGTCCGTATGCCACCAAAATCAAGGAACTATTGGCCAATAATACCATCGGGAAAATTACATCCGTAGATTTTAACTGGTATTTAAATACGTACCATGGCGCTTCTTATTTTAGAAGATGGCACGGTCAAAAAGACAAAGGGGGTTCTCTGTGGGTTCATAAAGCAACCCATCATTTTGATTTGTTGAATTGGTGGATAGATTCAGACCCCTCCGAAGTTTTTGCCTATGGAAGTTTAGAACATTATGGCGCCAACGGCCCATATAGAGGAGATAATTGCCGAAGCTGCGAATATAAATCCAAATGTGACTATTACTATGATATTACAAAAGACAAACGTTCTATGGAGCTTTATGTAGCCAACGAAAAGCATGATGGATACATTCGCGACAATTGTCTTTTTAGAAAAGAAATTGACATCTATGATAAAATGTCTGCCCAAATAAAATACGCAAATAATGTAACCGTAAATTACTCCCTTACCACCTATTCGCCTTATGAAGGCTGGAGAATTGCTTTTAACGGAACCGAAGGCAGAATAGAAGCCTCTTTGGACATTCCTTACCATAAAAATGTCGCGACAAGTCAAGCAGAAATGCACGCGAAAGAAATGGAGCAAAACGCTCTGGAAGAAACCGGTACCGAATCGATTATAGTACATAAACTGTGGAAAGATTTCCACACCATTTTAGTTCCTACCGAAAAAGGAGGACATGGCGGAGGAGACAAGCGTTTGCATGACAAAATATTTAAAACACCAGATGCAGCTGATCCTTATGCCAGATCTGCAGGAATAAGAGATGGCGTGCTGTCTGTATTAATCGGGATTGCGGCAAGAAAAAGCATAGAATCGGATAGTCCCATTAAAATAGCTGATTTAACCGATCTTAAACCAATGCCAAAAAGAATTAAATAAGACCAAAAGCAGGATGCAACAAAATCAAAAAAGGCTGCCAAAAATTAATTTGACAGCCTTTTCTTTTGTAAAACTAGTGTTTATTAGAAACATCTTATTCTTTGACAACAGTTTTCAAGATTTGATATGGTCTGGTTAATTTTCGTCGTTTTTCGTCACTATAACCGCCAACTCCCCGTTTTTTTACACAGACGCCAAAATCGCTTCAATCTTGTCCAATTCCGCTTTCGTAAAATCGATATTTCCCAACGCATCAATATTGTTTTGTAATTGTGCCACAGAGC
>JACCDQ010764647.1_pt1 | contig 11173 bp, 7 predicted proteins | sample 7446031 | NCBI WGS metagenome assembly JACCDQ01 (sample SAMN15323442, study PRJNA562643) | freshwater metagenome | isolation source: river surface water | place: USA:Blue River Watershed | collected 2017-08-17
TAGCTTCGGATGTTGCTTTAGTTACTTTGTATGATGGAACTACAGCAGTGGGAACAGCAGTTCCTGTATTGAATGGTTCTTCATTTGATTATTCTGTTACTCCAACAAATGCACTATCTGATGGTACGCATGTATTGACCATCAAAGTGAAAGATGTTTCAGGAAATGAATCTACAGCTTCTACATCAATTAGTGTAGTGGTGGATGCTACAGCACCAGTGGCGCCAAGTACAGCTCCTGATTTGGATGCTGCTTCAGATTTAGGAATTTCATCAACGGATGATATCACTAGTGATACAACTCCAACAGTTACTGGTTCTGGTTTAACTGCTGGGTTCACTGTTACCTTGTATGAAGGAAGTACAAATTTAGGAACGGCAATAGTAGATAATACAGGAGACTATAGTGTAACTAGCTCGACATTATCGGATGCAACTCATACGGTAAAAGTAACTGTTACTGATGTAGCAGGAAACGTGTCAGCTGCTTCAGCAACTTTAAGTATAGTAATTGATGCTATTGCACCAGTGGCTCCAAGTACAGCACCTGATTTGGATGCTGCTTCCGATTTAGGAGTTTCATCAACAGATAATATTACTAAAGATACTACGCCAACAGTTTCAGGAACAGGATTAACTCCAGGATTTGCGGTTAACTTGTATGAAGGAACCACAAATTTAGGAACGGCAATTGTTGATAACACAGGAACCTATAGTGTAACTAGTTCGACATTATCGGATGCTACTCATACGGTAAAAGTAACCGTTACAGATGTAGCAGGAAATGAATCAACTGCTTCGGCAACTTTAAATATAGTAATTGATGCAACTGCACCTAATGCACCATCAGTAACCGATTTAGATGCTGCTTCAGATTTAGGAGTTTCGTCTACAGATAACGTAACCAATGATAATACACCAACCTTTACAGGTACCGGATTAACATCTGGTATGATTGTAAAAGTGTATGATGGAACAATAAATGTTGGAACTACAACTGTAGATAATACGGGAGCATATAGCGTTACCACTTCGGCTTTATCCGATGCTACTCATACGATAAAAGTAACCGTAACAGACGTAGCTGGTAATGAATCGCCAGTTTCTAGTCCATTAGCAGTAACGATAGCTGTTTCAGCACCAGTAGTGACTTCGGTTAGTGTTCCAACGAATACTACATTTACATTAGGGCAAACCATTCAAATTACGGTAAACTCTAATCAAGCGATTACTCCAGTGACTACAGGAGGAACGCCTAGTTTGCCAATTGTAGTAGGCTCGACCACACAAAATGCTGTATTAACTTCTACAACTTCTACAACTGCATTAACTTTTGAATATGTTGTTCAAGCAGGTGAAATAGATATAGATGGTATTCAACTACCAACAAGTATTGTTTTAAATGGCGGTACATTAAGAGATGTGGCAAGTAATGATCTTGTGTTGACTTTAAATTCAGTAGCCCCAACAACAGGATTACTTGTTGACGGCGTTGTGCCAGGAGTAACTTCTATTGTAAAAGTGGGGAATACCACTACAAACGAAGATACCATGACTTTTACGGTAACCTTCACAGAACCCGTAACAGGGGTTAATGCATCTGATTTTGTTTTAACTAATTCAGGAACTTCAGTAGGAACCGTGAGTGCTGTAACGGGAAGTGGTTCTACGTATACAGTTACGGTTAGTAACGTAACTGGAGACGGAACAACCCGACTGGATTTGAGTGCTACCGGAACAGGAATTACGGATGTTTCAGGAAATGTTATTTCTGGAGGATTCACAACAGCAACTCCAACAAATGTAGACAACACTATTCCTACGGGCTATACAATGACTGCTCCAAGTACCATTGATAACACTAATGTTACTAATACAGGCTTTACATTGACGAATGCCGAAGTAGGAGGCACTTATAGCTATACATACACTAATGGTACTAGTTCTATAACAGGAACAGGTGCAGTAACCTCAGCTAACCAAAATGTAACAGGTATTAATACTACAGCGATTCCTGACGGTTCGGTAACTTTAACTGTAACTACTACGGACGTTGCAGGAAATATTGGTTTACCAGTTGCCGCTTCAATTACTAAACAAACGAATAGTGCTCCTACAGGTAGTCCAGCACCAATCACCATTTCTCAAAATGACCCTGTCAGAGTGATAAATCTTACTTCGGGAGTGACTGATGCCGAGGGAGACCCGTTGACGGTTCAAAGTCTACAGGTTACGTATTCAATTATTCGAATTTCAGATAACTCGACTATTGCGACAACTACTTCACAAACCACGAAGTTCCAAGATGTAGTTTCGCCTGCTGATTTAAGTGGAAATAACCTTACAATAGACACCCCAAAATCTAATTTTTTACCCGAAGGTCAGAAAGGAGTTATCAGTATTTCGTATATTATTACCGATGGTATTAACAATGTGAATGCTAATGCCTCATTAACAATTTTAGGAGCCAACGATCAACCTTCTGGAAATCCAATGACAGTTAATCAAGTTACAGTTAATGGTCAGAATATGGGTGTTCCATTAACTGAAGGTGTAGGAATTTCGACAAATGTGCCGGGTTCAGACCCTGAGGATGATGCTGTGATTTATACTTTGAGTCAGAGTACTCAGGTTTCCAATGGTTCGTTTACATTTAATACAGATGGTACTTTTGTATTCAATCCGAATCCAAATTACTATGGTGAACAAACATTTGATTACTTTGTAAAAGATCAAAGTGGGCAGTTGAATGGACCGTACCAAGTGAAAATTGTTATTGCAGAGAATCCAGATATTGATGGAGTTCCAAGTAAACTCGAAGAAATTGGAACTAATGGTGGCGATATTAATGATGATGGTATTCCTGATAGAAAACAAAATAACATTACTCAATTGCCATTAGGTTCATATGCTGATTACCAAGCAGCTATGGATTGGGCTACTGGAGTGTCAGGGGCAACGATGCCAGCTACTTCTTCGGTTGGTGCTTTGTTAATTGGTTCGATACCTTCAGGTAGTACAGGGTTGGATTCTAATAATTTACAATTGGATACCAATGCCAAGTTTAGTAATGTGGCTTTGTTGCCAACTCCGACTGCACAACAGACTACTGATCCTGTTGCCTTTTCATCAGATTTGTACCAGTTTACGGTGGAGCCTATGTTAAATACGAGTTTGACTGATTTAGATCCAAATAGACCTGGATTGCAAACCCGAGTAATTTTACAATTTCCAAGAGGAATTGTTGGTTCAACATATTTGAAACGAAATGCACAAAATCAATGGCAAAGTTTCAAAGACGATCAAAATTTAGCTACGTTTGATGATGGAGCTACTTTGATTGACTTGGATAATAATCCTGCAACGATTGAACGAATTGTATTGACATTTACCGATGGTGCTTTTGGAGATAATGATGGAATTGTGGATGGAAAAATTTCCGATCCAGGAGCCTTAGGGTATGTGTTTCCAGTAATTAATGATATAGCTCTTGGTAATTTTGCCGAAGGCTTAGCGGCTTCTACCGCATTAACTAATGTTAATGATGCGAGTAGTTCGTTAGATGTAGATGGAGAAGGTCAAGCCTTAACCTATAGTTTGGATGCTTCTAATAGTACGTCAGTATTGGCAGCAGTAGATATCAATCCAAGTACAGGTGTGCTTACGATAAAAGATCCAGCAGCGTTTGATTTTGAAACCTTTCAAGTGAATGGATTGGCAAGTTTCCAAGTGGTAGTTAGAGCAACAGATAGTGATGCTAATTTTGATACAGGTATTGTGTCATTTGGAATTACTAATGTGAATGAAGTGCCATTAATTACATCTGGAACAACAGTTAGTTATACAGAATTACAGCCAATTACGGTACCTGTCTTGACTGTACAAACTTTACCTGATTACCAGGACATTACCACATTTTCTATCTTGCCTGGATTGGATGGATCTTCTTTTGCTATCAATGCTACAACGGGATTGTTGACATTTGTTCATAGTCCAGTGTACGATCAAAAATCGGTATATCATTTAGATATTCAGGCCATTGATAATGTAGGGAATACACATCATGCTGTGTTTACAGTAAATATTATTGATATCACGGCGCCAGTTGTTACAGGGCCAAGCGGTACTACTGCAGTAGCTTCAACTATAAACATAGCTGAAAATAGCACTACAGTTCATACTTTTTCTGCTAGTGAACCAGTAGTTTGGACAATTAGTTCTGGTGTTGATGCTGTTAAATTTGCAGTCAATAGTAGTACTGGAGTACTGCGATTTGTTGCTGCTCCAAATTATGAAGTACCAACCGATGTGGATAGTAACAACAGTTATATAGTAGTAGTTACCGCTGCTGATGGTACTGGAAATATAACGAATCATACACTCACAGTTATGGTTACAGATATAGATGAAATAGCTCCGTTAATTTCAGGACCAAGTGGTGTTGCGGGAGCAACTGCATCTACGATTACTGTAGCAGAAAATAATACGGCTGTTTATAGCTTTACTGCCAATGAGACGGTTACATGGAGTTTAAATGGAGGAGATGATGCGACTAAGTTTACTATTAGTGCTTCAGGAGTTTTACGATTTGATACTGCTCCAAACTATGAAAGTCCAACAGATGGAAGTACAAATGGTAGCAACACGTATATAGTTGTGGTGAAATCTACCGATAGCGCTGGGAATATATCAAATCAAACTGTTACTGTGACGGTAGCAAATATTGATGAAGTAGCACCAGTATTTAGTTCGCTTGCGACTTCTATCGTACCAGAAAATCAGGGACAGTTGTACACAGCTGTTGCATCTGACTCTGATTTTAATAGTCCAAACACGTCAACTAGTATTGTGTATAGTTTGAAATCAAATGTGGGGGATGCTGCTCTATTGGCAATCAATCCAACAACTGGAGTTGTAAGCTTAAATAGTGGTTTATTGGATTTTGAGACAAAAAACACCTATAACTATACTATTAAAGTCGCCGATGCTGCAGGGAATTTTACTGAAAAAGTGATAACTACCACAGTAACAGATATTGATGAAATTGCTCCATTGGCTCCAATAGTGAATAGTGAAATTACTAATGATAATACACCGGTAATCACAGGAACTGCTGAGGCAGCTAGTACTGTAACAGTTATTGTGAACAATCAGGCCTATACTACGATAGCAACAAATACTGGGCTATGGAGTGTTACTGTGACAACTAATCTGCCAGATGCTACCTATACAATTTTGACTACTGCTAGGGATGCTGCAGGTAATAATTCACCTGCAACCACTGCTAGTGTAGTGGTATATACTCGAGCACCTTTAGTTACAGTAGTACAGCCAACTTGTAGTGTTGCGACAGGATCGATTACTATCACAAATCCATTGCTTTCTGGTTTACGTTTTAGTATTAATAATTCAGATTATACTAACGTTTCTGGACAATTTGCTTCCTTAGTATCCGGAGTCTATAATGTTACAATTAAATTCTCGGATGGTTCGGTTAGTATACCAGCAGTAGTAACAATCATTTCTCAATCGTCATTAATTTGCGATTCTGACAATGATGGTTTGAAAGATGATGTAGACAATTGTCCATTAATCGTTAACAGAGATCAATTAGATACTGATGGAGACGGTATAGGCGATATTTGTGATATTGATGATGATAACGATTCTGTTATTGATACTCGAGACAACTGCCCATTACTTCCAAATCCGGATCAGGCCGACAGAGACCACGATGGTTTGGGAGATGTCTGTGATACTGTGGAGTTGAATGTTTCAGAAGCCATTACACCTAATGGGGATGGAATTAATGATACTTGGATGATCTATAACATTGAATACCATCCGAACACGACAGTTAGAGTGTTTAACAGATGGGGATCAGAGGTGTTTTTCTCTCGTGATTATAAAAATGATTGGGATGGACATTATAATGGTTCTCCTTATAGCTTGCCAGATGCGGCTTCCTATTTGTATCAAGTCGATTTGAATAGTGATGGTACAATAGAATATTCAGGATGGTTATACATCACAAAATAATTAATAACAATATGAAAAAAATTCACAACATACTAGCCATAGCACTACTATTAATTAGTAGTGCTGCTATGGCGCAACAAGAGACTGCGTATAGTTTTTACCGTCAGCACATGAACTTGGTCAATCCGGCTTATGCAGGAATGGACAGTGTAACAGTAGCTACAAGCACACTAAGAAAACAATGGACAGGTGTTGCAAATGCGCCAGAGACACAAGCGCTATCTTTTGGAACATCATTAGGGAAGAAAGTAGGTTTAGGAATGACGGTAATTAGCGATAAAACCTTTATTGAGAAACAAACCTATGTAAGTGTAGACTTCTCGTACAAGTTAAAAATGAGTGAAACAGCCGATGTGTACTTCGGAATCAAAGCGGGAGGGAACTCTTACAATGTGAATACCTCAGGACTGGAAACTTACAACGTTCAAGCCGACCCAGCTTTAGCTTCCATCAGCACCTTTAATCCTAATATTGGAGTAGGAGCAGTATACAAAGAAGGGCCAATGTACATTTCCTTATCGATACCACGCTTACTTAACACCAAGAGAGCGACTAACGAAGCAGGTTATGCTAGTGTTGCAACAGATAGTCCACACATCTATTTAAGTGGCGGTTATGATATTCCTTTACAGGGAGAATTTTCAACCTTAATCTTAAAACCATCAGCAATGTTGCGTTATGTGAGTGGCGCACCAGTATCATTAGATATCAGCACGATGTTGCAAATAGAAAAGGTGTTTGAATTAGGCGCTACCTATCGTACCGACAAAGCTTATGCAGCTATGGCAACAGTTTTAATCAGTAACCGATTATTGTTTGGCTTTGCTTACGAAATGAGTACACAACCAACTCTAGCCGCAGCCAGAAATACAAATGAAATCTTGTTACAATTTAAGTTTTAAGAGTAAATAATGACTACAATTTTCAAACACATTGAAATAATATATTATGGGCAATAAAATTAAAAAAGTCTTGTTTCATAAGAAAAAGCAGATGGCTAGCAAAATGGATAGTCTATCGGATAAGGAAAATTTTTATCAAATGCTTTTAAAATTCGAGAAACGCCATCCTAGTTTTGACGCTAAAAAAATGATGATAAAATTGTACCCATCGGTAGATTCAGATAAATTATAATTAAATATAGTATGAAATATTGGTATAGAATAGTTCTATTATTGAATATAAAAATATTTAAAAATCGTAGTTATTCAGTATTGAAAAATAATGTTGAAGGGTTAACTTTTGAAGATATTCAAACTACATTAATTGGATACAATGTTGTTGTATATAATAAGACTAACGAGGGTTTTATGGCAAAGTTTACATGTTTTCATACGGATTATATTTTGTCTTTTACCCCAAATAACATAGTCAAGCGAATCGAATTGGAGTATTGGAAAGAATTGAATGTGAAATTTGGAAATGATTGCTAAATTATAAGAAAAAAACCTCAAGATCAATCTTGAGGTTTGTTATTAAATATAGTGTCGACTATATTTTTAGTTAATAATTTGTCATTATTTTTTTTCAATTATTAATCCAAACAGTGCACTTGCTAAACCTATAGTAGGTAGAATTAGAGAATTATTTTCATTATTAAGGGAGATAGCTTTTTTTTTACCTTCATTTTTTTTAGAAATAGCAATATTAAGGTTCGTTTTTAAATTGTTGTTTTCAATTTGTAGTTTCTTAAAATTTAGAATTTCTTCATCTCTTTTTGATACTGCTTCATTGGCCCTCTTTATTTCAAATTGAACTCTGTTGTCGGCACTTTCTAGTTGCGATTTTCATCTATTGATTTGATTTTGTTTTTTTTGAAGCTGCATTTCTAAATCGGTTTCTCTTTGCGTAGGATCTCCAATTTTGTCATAAGAGTCTTTATGTATTTCTAATAGACTAGCTATCCATTCAGATAGAGAGATGTTATTTTTTGCAGCTATACTTGCAAATATTGCTTTTTGCTCTGCAGTTACTTTAGTGCTCAAAGTAATGTTTCTGTTAGTTAAATTTTCCATTTTATTTATTTTTTAGAGTAGTATTAATTTTTATATTTGAGGTATACCTGAGAAATACATAATATATATCTAAGGTTTATATCATGTAAATTATATGTATACCTTCCTTTCGGCTTACAATAGGTAGGTATTTAGCACTTATATTTAGGTTGAATTTTGTTTTTCGTATATTTCTGAATTGCCTATTGAATGATTAGGGTTTTCTGATTTCATAATATTACTTGCCATTACACCATTAATTTATTTTTTATTAAGTTTAGTTGCAAAGTTAATATTTATTTTTAACTTCGCACTTGTTAGAACAACTATTTATATTTTAACAAAAAATAAAGAAAGTATGAAAAGAAACAATTATATTAGATTAGGGGAAATTTTGAGTGATAAATTCATTCTTTCTTCAAATATCGGATTGAACTCAAAACAGGTCAGTTTTTGGAAGTCAAAGCAAATTATTCCATTTTTAGAAAGTAACCAAAAGGGATTTCTAAATATTCCAGAAGCATTATGGATATTAATTGTAAATGAATTGGCGGAAATAGGTATAGATACAAAACGCATAGCGAAACTAGCATCTGATATTTGGGAAAAACCTATGAAAGAAAAATATGCAGATAAAATACTAGAAAGAGAAATAGTAACTAATAGAGAATTGCATGAATTGGATAAGAATTGGATAAGACACTTCTTGTCATTTGAACCTATTATGGATACGATTTTCAGAAAAGAAATTAATCCTTTTACCGAGACTATTAAAACGTGTCTTTTTGAAAAAAGTAATCTTATTTCTTTAATTTATTGTCCAGGAACAGGAGAGCATTTTTTCAATATAAATTCAATAAGTATTACATCGGATTTAAATAACTTATGTTTTAGAAAAAGTTTGATTACTATTCCATTAGTTCCGCTTTTGGAAAAAATTGTTGGTTTTCAAATAGATAAAAGAGAATCAGATTTAGAGTATTTGTCTTCACTAGAGAATCAATTGAGAAGGGTTCTGTTTTTTGACCGCCCTAAAATATTAGAAATTGAGTTAAATAATGAGGGCGAGGTTAAAGTGTTCAAGATAACAGAACAGCATAAAAAAGCAGAGGAATTAGCTAAATTCTTTTTAAACAATACATTGCCTTTAGGTTCTAAAATTTTGATTGAGCCAAGAGCACAAGGAAATTTTAAAGTAACTATTAAATCGTAGTATATGATTATTGTATTACCCAATCGGTTCCTGAAAATTCAGCCCGTGTTTATCTTGACACGGTATGGACCAGAACCATTTAGAATCAAATGAATTTGAGTATTTATTAGATTACAATACAATAATTACAATTGCACCTAATTTAAAAAAAGACTTAACAAAAGAAAATGCTTTTGAGTTTTCAAAGCAATTATATCAGTTAACCAAATTAGTTTACGACAAATACAAAGATGAAAAAGAAGAATTTAACACTTAGTGATTTTAATAACGCTATAGTTTGGTCTTATACAAGAGTATCTACAAAAGACCAGTTTGTCAATAATGGAAGTATAGAAACTCAGGTAAATAAAATTAAATCCTTTGCAAAGGAAAATAATTTGATTATTACCCAAGAGTTTGATGCTGAATATGAAAGCTCAAAACGAATTAATACACAAAGTACGCTTCGAGAATTGATGGATAAAATTAAAAAGACTTCAGCATCAAAGCGACCTAAAATGATTTTAATTTGGTCTCCAAGTAGGTTTGGTAGAGCGGGAGCTGAGCACATACAACTTTTTGTGAGTTTAAGAAAAGAATTTAATGTTTACTTGTATTCTGTGAGTACTGACAACCATACTTTCAATGAGCGAGCAGAAAATGAGTTTTCTACCCAATTATTGTATGCGCAGAAAGAAAATTTTAGCCGTCAGGATACTATTATTCCGGGATTGATTAACGCTTTAGAAAATGGAAAAGTCTTTGGTAAAACTCCACGAGGATATGACCATTTTGGGCCAAGGGTTGCAGATCCCAATAAGGTTCAAGCGTTTCAAGAGATAAAAGTCAATAAGGAAGGTCAATACCTGAAAGAAGCGTTCAAAAAGAAAATTTATGAAGGTTACCCAGATTCTGAAATTATAAAATGGTTGGCTACTAAAAATGTGAAAGTATCCAAGCAACGAATTTCTGAGATGTGGAGGAATCAATTCTACACAGGAAGAATTTCTAACACATTACTAGAAGGAAAAATTGTTAAAGGTACATGGGAACCACTGATTACTTTAAGTGAGTTCAATAAACTACAACAAATTCTATCTCAATCTAAACAATTGGGAGTGGCTAAAATGACGGGTAAAGAAATTACACCATTGGCCCCTAAATTTTTAATGTGCGATGACTGTAAAATTACGATGACTTCTTATATGAATAAATCGAAGGAAATATATTATTACAAATGCAATTGTTGTAATAAGACGCTAAATGCTGAAACAACAGAAAGGTCTTTCAATAAAGGTGTTCACGAACAGTTTAATGAGTTGTTGAATGGGTTTTCTTTCTCAAAAGAAATGCATGAATTGTTTTCTACTCAATTGAAAAAACTAATGGAGGATGATATGTCGAATCTTTCAGAACGAAAAAGGCTCTTATCCAAAGATATAAATGACCTAAAAGCAGCCTATGATAAAATGGAATTTCGATATGCGATGAATGAAATTTCAAAGGATATTTTTGATAGACAAGGCAAAAAGTTAAAAGAAGAAATCGATCAAAAAGTGAAAGATTTGGAATTTATGCCGTCAAAAAAATCGAACCTTGAAAAAGGGATGAAATATTTCTTAAAAATAGCTGAGAACCCCAGTAAATTCTATGCTTCTTTAAATTATAATCAGAAGAGAAGATTCCAATCTTTACTGTTTCCTACAGGCTTACTTTATTCTATCAAAAATAGAAAATATCGAACCTCCAAAATGAGTAAATTATTTGAGTTAACTAACGGTTTTTCAGATAGTTACAATAAAGAAAAAGAAAAAAACCATCCTCAAAATGAAGATGGTTCCTGTTTAGTAGCGGGAACAGGACTCGAACCTGTGACCTTCGGGTTATGAGCCCGACGAGCTGCCTACTGCTCTATCCCGCGATGTTTCGAGTGCAAATATACAACGAAA
>JACCDQ011666446.1_pt1 | contig 11173 bp, 17 predicted proteins | sample 7446031 | NCBI WGS metagenome assembly JACCDQ01 (sample SAMN15323442, study PRJNA562643) | freshwater metagenome | isolation source: river surface water | place: USA:Blue River Watershed | collected 2017-08-17
GCGAACTGCCCGATCAGGTACTCGTAGGCGTCACCAAGCACATCGGCTTCGGTGTCGGAGAGGTTGAAGTTGATGGCGTCCAGGTGCACGAGCACGCGCACCACGAGGTCGTTCTTTTCTTTTTCGGTGTCGCCGAGTTTCGAAGAAGAGAGGTCCATATCCTCAAAGAGGTTGTTGAAGTCCTCTGCGCTTTCGCTGCCAAGGGTGCTTTGCTCGATGTTCTTCAAGATCCGGGTGAGGTCACCGAGAATGAAGGTCGAACCTTCGGATCCGCGTTTAGCAATGGAATGGAAAAGCTCGGAGGGCTTTAGAAAGTAGCCCAGGGCACCCACCGAGAAACCCTTGATCTGATCGATAATGGCTTGACCCTCTGTGGTTGCCTCATCGATCGAATTGAAGCTGAAGCCATCAGCCTCCAGGATGTCGTCTGCGAAGGTTTCCATCCGCTCGGACAGGTACTTATAGAAGATGAGGCCCAAGATGTAGTCTCGGAACTCGTCCGGGTTCATCTTGCCCCGAAGGGTGTTGGCAATGTTCCAGAGTTGTTGTTGAAGGGCGCGGCGTTGTTCTTCGGACATGAAAGAGTGGCCAATAGGGTGGACCCATTGGGAAAAAATGTACTCTGCGCCATTTGCGCATTGGATACATTTTAATCACTCAATTGTCATTCAATTCACTCAAAAACACTATTTTCGAGCATTTGGTTTTACCTCTTTGGGTAAATTGAATGGATGTCCATGCAGCAAGGATGCAGCAAGGATGCAGCAAGGAAGATGCGAATGCTCTCATCGCTCCGAATGAATTTTGCCTTATTTCACTTGGATTAGTTTATCGTTCTTATCGTTTTTATCTTGTTTATTGTTTGTGTTTATTGTTTGACTGGTGAAATCGAAGGCATCTATGTGCCAATCACGTTAACCGAAAAGGGTTCAAAGAAATGACTGAGCTTTTGAAGTTGAAGCGCTTTGAAGTGCTTTGTAGCGAAAAGAATTGTGGTAGAATTCACTACAACAACACCCGCCACACTTCAGGCCTGCGTTCAACGCTTGCACAGTGCTCCCATGGCGGGTTACTTTTTTTGCTCGCCATGGTGCATAGTGATGAGCCAGAATACGTTCGTAGCGTCGCTGCTCTTGTTTCTTGTTTCTTGTTGCTACATGGCCATCAAAACGGTTTTATTGAAATTTTTCAAACAAGAATCAAACAATAGTCAAGAATCAATAATTAAGAGATCTTAAGAGATCTTTAGGGATTTTGATTTTTCAGGCGTTTCGTTTTTTATGCCAAATAGGTTTGAAAACATCCGGGTTGTCTGAGATGCTATTTGCGAGGTCCTCAGCTTTGTGGCGTTGAATTTCTCTTCTGCTCCATCCACCAATTCAATTGGCTTTCGACCTTCGTGTGCTTCGTATTTCTCCGATGAATAAGGTGGAGTTTCAGATCTTTCTTTTTTGGTGAAATTTATTCTGGCAGTAACATCGCGAGCTTCTATTTCCCCATTGGTTGCTTCGTAATCCTTGATGGCTTTCAATTCGAGCATTTCTTGAATTTTTGGATCAAGCTTTTCCCCTCTGAGACCAAGCTCTTTTCTCTTGGCAGTTGAAGAAAAATGAAGCAATAAATTTGCGTTTGATCCTTGATCAAACCCTTCTATGTGTTGAACGGAATGCTGAATTTCGTGAATAATATTATCTCTCAATTCATTGATTTTTTTTCCATTCAGATCACTTGTTTCTCCACAAAAAATAGTTATTTCGCCATTTCTGCGGGAGTAACTCGCGGAGTTGGATGAATCATTTGTTGGAACGACTGGCAGTTTTTTCAAACAAGGATATGATGAATATAATTCGGGGTGAAAAAGAATCTCAGACAGATCAGTGGTCTCTCCTTTCGCGAGCTTTTTAACACCAGCATCCAACAACTTGCTTGCGCTGTCATCGATCTCAAAACGTGGCATTCCATCAAACTTTCCTTCGAAAGTTTGATTTTGTTTTTCTTTTGTAGCAAATCCAATTGCCCTGGCGCCTGCGTACATCTTAATGACCCCATTGAAATATTGAAAATGATCTAATTTTATCGGAAGTGAAGCAGATTGCCTAATGTTATTCATTGATGGGTTTCCACACAAAATTCCTTTGGCCACTGCGCAGGCTTCATCCATCGAACGCTTTGGGTACGCCGTAACTGCCAACCCACTGGCGCCACCACTGGCGCCACCACTGGCGCCATTCACCAGAGATCAGCAAAGCGCCCACTTCCTTGGTTTACGTGCCATGGCCAAGCGCGGTGCCTGCCATGAAAAGTGCTGAAATTGCCACGCAAAAACAGTTGAGTGGGGCTTTGTTTGTTATTTTGTTTTTCAACATTTTTAAAAGTCTCCTGGAAAAATAGATCACAAGTCATTGATTCATAACAAAAACAGCGAAAAGTTGGATGCAAATTGGATGCAAATAGGATGCAAATAGGATGCAAACTTGATGCAAAATCACATTCGATTTGGCAGCAATTCCTTCAAGACGGATTCGACTGCGGCGCTGGCTTTGCGCGCCGCCATGAAGGCCCTCAAGGCATCGGAAGTTTCCTATTTCCGTCAACTTCCTGCGTGACCAAAAAGGCTCTTTCCATTGCATTTGATCTCAGGATCGCACCCCATCCAATCAGGTCAAAGTAGGTTTGCTCATGGCCGGTACCGGCCGCATAAAAGAGTGGCGTGAACCCGAGCCTGTTGATTGAGTTGATCTCCACGCCGAGGTCTATGAGTGCCTTGCATGTGCCAGTGTGGCCGAATGTGGCCGAATGTGGCCGAATGTGGCCGAATGTGGCCGAAATGAGCGGCTGCATCGATCGGCCTGAGCCCGTCTTTGTTGGGCGTGTGGATGTCCGCGCCATCTTTGACAAGGCGATGAAGGAACTACAGATTCCCGTAGGAGCAGACGTGATTGATGAGGGCTTTGCCCTGGTTGTCCCTGTCGTGGATTGTCGTGGATGTTTGCGCCAGCGGCAACCGCCAGATCGTGAAGATCCACCTTCTGGAACTTGCAAAAAATGGCTTGCAAGCAGCTGGCCCCGTGCCAGTTGCGGGCATTCACATTGGCACTATGCTGGATGAGCAACAGCGTCAACTCCCCATGGCCGACCTTCATGGCCGACCTTTATTGCGCTATGCAATAGTGATTCACGATCCCAAATGTACGGATTCCGGTCTGCGCCAGACAAAAGAAGGCTTTTGCAAAGGTCCTTTTGCAAAGGTCAAACTCACTTGCCTTTATAGCAAGAAAAAGTTCATTGACCATTGTCGACCAGTCGCTTGCTTTCATTGCTTTCATTGCTTTCATGGCTTGGCTCGCTTCTTTGGCGCAGGCGCTTCGAGTTCAATTTTTGGCCTCGGCTCCGCGTCCGCATCGAAGGTGAAGTACACGTCAACTCGCCGCCCGCACCATTGGGGGTGGATCTCGTCGTGCCGCCCGAAGAGATTGTGTTTGACGAAGTGGCTCATGATTTTCTGGCGATGGCGCTTTTCCATCTGCTGAGCCGTCTCAGGAGAATTTGAGTTCTCCTTCACCTCGAGCAAAACATCGACATCGCTCAGTGCGGTGGTGCTGCCCAGACCAAGCTGCTCTTTGGCAAAGCTGCCCACCAGGAAGCACCGGCTGACTTCTTCGTTTAGCTTCACCAGGGGGTGCTTTTTGAGGAGTTTGACGATGTCATCCTGGGTGGGCACCTCGAAGGCGGGTGGTACCAGAGTCAGGCAATGGGGTGGTATTTTTGCTCTGCAAGCCACCTGGTCGCAGATGGCCAGGCTTTGCTCCCAGGTGCAGTCGCTCCACTGCGCGCCAGAGAAAAGTCCATGCTTTTTCAAAGCGCGCGCATCCATGTCCTCCAGCAAGTCGTGCAGCTCGTAATTGTCCGCAGCAAGGCTGCTGAGCAAATGATCAGGTAGATCCACCTGCAGCATCACACAAGGCCCGTCCTTCATGCTCTCGTAGTTGCGTGCGGTCATTTCTGAACCTGCTAAAAAAATCGCTGACAACGAAGATTTGCTGTGCTCTGGGTCAAGACCATGCTGCAGAACCGATTTCAATTGGGAGACCGGGGTGAGGTGGAAGAATTTCATTTTTTAATTTTCTCACGTATTCCCAAAGATGAAAAAAGCAAAAAAGCAAAATTGAGGCGAATTCAAGCGCAATTCAAGCACAATTCAAGCGCACCAGCGGCGCGCAAAGTCCAGCAGATCAATGTGCGTGGAATGCGCCAGCGCCAGGTCTGCGCCCATATTGGGGGATCCATCGGGCCCGCCCATGATCAGGGCACAGTGCACTTGATCAGATACGCCTCGAAAAAAAGGAGCGTGGTCATCCACAAATGCCGCTGGCATTATTGTATTGACGATATAGGCTTTTGGACTGGGGTCTGGGCTTTCCGATCCAGTGCAATGTATTGAGGACAATGGGAATCCCAGGCGCATCAGGTTCTCCCAACGCGCTTCTTTGTATCGAGGCTCTAGGGCTGTGACACAAATGAGTTCGTAGCCTGCCTGGATCAGCAAATTACAAGCCTGAACAGCGCCACTCAGGGCCGGCATGGTTGCCCAAAATCGGTGGCCCATGGTTTCTCGCAGCATCCTCAGTTTCTGGCGATCACTTAGATCGTTTAGATCGTTTAGATCGTTTAGATCGTTTATATCGCTCAGACCATTTAGAAAGGGCACACCCCATCGACGGTGTGCCGCATAGGCATTTGGGTTTTCTTCTTTTAATGTGACTGCGAATGTTTGTTCCCAGGCCCATTTGTAGGCCAAATGGTAATTAACGAGAACGCCGTCAGCATCCAAAACAATGGTCTTTTTCTTTTGAAGTGTCATTTTGCCATTTTATTACATTACCCGATGAAACCCTTTTCTTCCAATACAATTGATGGCAGATTAAAAAGGAAATATGAAAAAATTCCACTTTCAATTCAAATCCTCTGCGGCGACCGAAGATTCACATTTCATTGCAGCAAAACGTCAATTCCACAAGGATATTTTCGAAGGAGCTATTGGTTTTTGCGAAAAAGCCTTAAAAGAATACCCTGATCTGGCAAAAATTGCCTTCAATGAGGATGGTCAGACAGCACTGCACATGGCGATGATGTCATCCAACAGGACCACTCAGATGATCGATCTGTTGCTGACCTTCGGAGCCAACATCAATGTCAGGACCCAAAGCGGAAAGTCGCCTTTGATGTCGGGTGTTGGCCGCGGAAGCACGCTGGAGTGTGTGGAATATCTTGTCGATCGAGGCGCTGACGTGTTTGGGAAGCCGCGCGGAGATCAAGCGAACTGGTCTGTGCTTCACGAAGCTGCGGCCAATGCACAAGACGACATTGTTCGCCTGCTCATCGATCGCGGAGGCAAGGAACTGATTGAGGACATGGGGCCCGGGGGGCTAAGAGCACTGCACAAAGCTGTGCAAGGCGGCAAACCCAGTACCTGCAAGATCTTATTGCATGCGGGTGCCGACCCGATGGCCGTCATCGATTCTGGTTATTGTCCGGTCTCTCTGGCTGCAAAGCAGCTTGGCGCAAAATCACCAATGGATATTCTGGAGATGACTCTCTTTTTAATTGCTTTTGGTGGAGACACTAAGAAAAGCCTGCCTTCATTGCGCCTTTCCCATTTTAAATACACGATGGAGATGGCCGCTGCCGCTTGCGGCGACACCGAGCGACTTCTGGATCTACATCGCCTGCGAAAAGCACAGGGACAGAAGTTTTCTACCGACGAGATATGCAACATCCACTTCGCGGCGATGTCGAACAATCAGACGGGAACGGTGGCCGTCATCGATTCGATCCACGCACTCGATTTGATCGATGGCGTGTTGGCGCAGAATTCGAAGGCCCTGGACAGCATGGTCAGGTGAGGGGCTTCACGGATTGTTAAAATAAGGGTGCTCATTGCAATACAATTGGAGCTACAAAAACAATTGAAGTACAATTGAAGTACAAAAACGGGCAATGAATGCCCTCAAAAATGACACAAGAGACAACAACGATTCCGAATTCAACAAAAACGAAAACGACGAAAACGACGAAAACGAGCAGCTTCACGGTATTCTGGCTCGAAGAGGGCAAGGCCCAATGCGAGATCTTTATCACCAACCTGGCAAACCCGGCCCTGGAATTTTGCGAGCACCTACGCAAACTGGCCAAGGAAGGTGCACCCATCACGCACGTCTGCATCTCTCCGGACATGGTGGATAACGTGGGCGGCCTGGGCGTGAGTGACAAGCTGCCGGACGATTACAACTGGACCATGCGGCGCAAGGAATTTGTTCCTGGACGGCCAAGTAGGAACACGAATGGTGCGAATGGCACATGATCATGACCTCTGCTTTGATAAAAAAGGCCATCCAGGTCGTCAAACCGCAGTTTCGCCTGGACTTCAAAGATGGTGTGCACGGCATTGCCCACTGGAGCCGCGTCTGGATGCATGGGCGAATGATCGCCAGAGAGCTTGATTTAAACCCAAGCGTTCTGGCCTGGTTTGCGTTTTTGCACGACAGCCAGCGCTTCAACGACCGTGAAGATCCACAGCATGGCAATCGTGCTGCCGATTTCGCCTTGCTTCTGTACCGTGAAGGCATCATCAACGAACTGAGTCCTCTTGAGTGTGAACAACTTTGCGAAGCGATGCGCCTTCACAGTGATGGTCACACCGAACATGATGCGATGATTCAGGCCTGCTGGGACTCCGATCGATTGGATCTTGGTCGTGCGGGCATTCGCCCTGATCCAAGGCTGCTTTGTACGGAACCAGCTCGGCGCAAAGATGTCATTGACCTGGCGGTCAAGAGATCGCAAGCCATGATTCATTCGGATATTAGGATCTGGCTTTGAATGCATTCAGAGGCGACTTTTATTCAATTCATCATGTCTAACTTCATACGGATTGACCCTCAAGATGTTGTTGTTGAGATTTGCAATGGAGCAAGAGGTGCTTTTCGAACAATTAGCACCAAAGTTGCGTGGGTCCAACTGAATGTACGGAAATTGAGTGACAGGCAAATTGAAGCTTGGTCTGAGTCTGCCAGCGTGGCCGGCGTCCTTGCTCCTGGTGAGGTAAATTTGCTCCCCTTTGCCAAAAGCATGATCCCAAGTACGCTGATTGGTCAGATCAGAAAATGGCTTGACAGTCAGGGAGTCCATGATAGAAAGAATATCGATGGCGCTGGCGCCAACCCCAGTTTGCTCACCTGTTTGGGCGCTTCGTTCCACAGCGATGCATTGAGTTACTCGGATTCCATCTTTGTTGTTGCCTGGCTCGAAGATGATGCGCAGTGGGACTTGTATTTCCCTCAGACCAAGGATCGGGTGGAGTTGCGGTTTGGCACAACGATTGTGTTTGACTCCTGTCTCCCACATGGTGTTGTCAAGCGCGGCCAAACGATCTATAACTACAATGATTTCTCAGGAAACGATAGCATCGCAGGCATGGTGTCTTTTGATCTCGATGTAAAAAACGAAAGCGTTTCCAAGTTCATGGGGATTGACTTCATGCACTTGGACCAGGTTCCTTGTTCAAAAATTACCCAAAGACTCGACTCCGACAGGTTTATTCACGAAATCGACACAATAACTGGCGAATGGACTGTCATGGAAAGAGAAATTCAATCATACAAAAGGAATGCACAACCATGAGCAAAAAAATCGCTATCGTTGAACAGGATCGCATTGATCTGTACGAGGACACTGGAAGGAAGTTCATGTCCGAGATCCTCGATATGCGATATGCGATATGAGTTGGGACGAGGTGCTCTTGACCGATTTGAGTGCCCTGAGTGATTTTTCCTCGTGCGGGTTGCCCAACGACATCGAAACGGTTGGAACATTGACGTCCTTGTACGACGCCTGGGACGACGCCTGGGGCGAGTGGGTGATTCCGAAGATCGAAGATGTGTTTGGGGTCAAGGTGGATAAGACCACCATTTTGCTGGTCGACCTGGTCGACCTGTTCGACAGAATAGAGAAGCAGCCGTCGCTCAGCCTTCGCCACTCCTTCGCCACTCCTTCACCACTGAACACCAAGCAAAAAGGCTTCGACAAAGCGCCTGAATTGACGAAGCGCTTTCAGGCGACCGGAGCGGTCGCTTTTTTCAGTTTTACGGCAGCCGATCGTTTGGCCCTGACAACCCTGTTGAGCAATGGGCCTCCAATGAGAACCGCACGGGATGCCGCTTCGCTCAGGGAGTAAGCCTTGAGCGACTGAACCCCATCGAAGAAGGCTCGCGCCAGGCGGTGGTTGCCGTCACCAAGGACGTGGCAGGCCTCGGAGTCGCCCTCCATCTTCATGAGGCCGCCGCCTTTCTTGTTGACTTTGATCAGCAGCAGGGGCTCGTTGAGGGCCTCTTTGGGCAGTGCTCGGGCATGGTCCGGGTCCACGGCCATGATCATTGAAACCCGCTTGACTCCAGGCTCATCGAACATCTTCAGGCAGAGGATCTGCGTGGCATAGGATTCGATGAAGCTGCGATCCAAATTGATGGATTTGAAGTCGCCTGCTTTTTCGGAGAACTGCTCTGAGTCGATTTTTTCCCAAAGCTTGGCCACATCCCAGGTGTGGGCGAACCAAGTGAATCTCTCATCGGTGTGGCGGTAGGGCTTCAATGCAGATTTTTCGGGACTGCCTTTGAGAATCAAAACTTCTTTGCTTTTTGTCACGGCAAGCACCCATTTTCTTAAACGTCTAAAATGGCTTTCATTGTACCAAAATCATCATGAAAACACCATGCAGCTTTACCACACCACCGGCGCAGACACTCTTGAAGCAATCGCCACTGAAGGGCTTCGCCCTGGGAGTTGCTGGTACAATTCCAAAGATCTAACCCGCTACTACGCCGAAACCATTTCCGACAAGGGACGTGAGCCGCGCATTCTGAGCATTGATATCGATGCGTTGAAGGCAGCCTGCAAGGCCGCCAAGGTTTCTCTTTTACCAGATTTTCCAGACCTGGCCAGTATCGAGGAGCCAATCACAGTTGCTTTGGGGAAGAAGGAAGAGCAAATCTGGGAAGAGTGGCGGGCAACAGAAGGGACTTGGGTGGACAGTTTGGCAATCGTTTCGTCACTCAAATGTCCAATAGCAATTGCGCCGTGTCAGTTGCAAGTTATTGACATGGACAGCTCAGACGAAATGCGTTTATCCGACTATGTCGATCTGGTCGACAATGATTTTAAGAGCAAGAAATCAACAAGAAAGCCACCAAGTGAGTTTTAACTTGTTTTGCCAGCCCTGCCAGGCGGGTTGCAAAGCCCGCACACATGGTGCTTGGCGATTTCGTAGGGGTATGTAATGAAGTTGCCACGGCACTTTGTGCATGGCATCATGTGGATCATATCGTTATCCATGAACTTTACCAGGCGCCAAGCGCGCGTTATGCTCAACTCAGGATCCATTCCACACGTTCGAACCTGCATAAGATACAAGCGATACGATTTTATAAGAGCTTGGGCGTTATCCAAGTCTGACGCTTTGGTCAGGTAGGTGTAGATGTTGGCGAACAGCGAACTGTGTATATTCTCGCGCCATGACATGAAGTAGTCGATCGAGAATGGCAATTGACCCTTGGATGGTGATTTTCCGGCAACTTCTTTGTAGAGTATCAGTAGCTTTTCATACGACATAGGAGTTTCTTGCTCAAGGAGTTGCAGCCGGGCACCGAGCTGTATGAGCTCTACCGCAAGAGCGACTTTTTTGGCTTCATTGACCATGCTCTTGGGCTTTTTGGCGACAGCCGCTTTGGGGACTGCGGCGGCGATCACAGCGCCTCCTCGAATTTGCTCGAGCGCACGATGCTGGCGTGAAGCATGTCGTAGCCCTGAGGCAGGGCGCGGTGGTCCACCTTGTAGCTGTCGGTGAGCAGGTCGAACACGATGTCATCGTTGAAGCGCATGTGACACAGCAGTTGACCGGTGGAGGCGATGCGGCGAATTTGGACGCTGCTGAGCGCCTCGACCATCTGAGCGGACTCGTCGGAGATGCCAAGGCGGAAAAGGGCACTCTCTTTGTCTGAGCGAATCAGCGATTGCGCAAGCATCAGGTACGAAAGGTTCATCTCCCTGATCTCTTCAACGATTTGTGCTTCATTCATTTCATGCTCCACCGGGGTCACCAGGCTGGGTGCCTGTTTAATGAACCCAATGCATGCATTGTGAACCGTGTCGATGGAATATGAAGTCAGTCAAGCACTGTTATTCGTGTAGGTCAAAATCTTACACTGCTTTTTTCAGAGGAATTTTCCGACCGAGAAGGCTGCGTTTTCCGATGTATTTTCGCATGCGCGCAAAGCCGTTTTCAATGCCGCATATGCTCAATGTCCGAGAAAATCAAAAGCGGTGCTTGACCAGTTTTTCTGTTTTCACCACCGTCATTGGGATCTTGCGGTGGCTAGCGTGCTCGATGCTTGCCTGCGTGGCAGGCAGGCGCACCGGATGAATCAAGCCTACGCGCGTGGGCTGGTGCACATCGAAGAGCTGACAAACGGCCGCGTCGATGGCCTCGCCTGCCTGGGCGTGCCAGACCTCACCCATGGATCCATCGATGGAGTGCAAAAATGCATTGGGCCAGCTGTTCTCCAACGCCCAGGTGCGCAAGGCGCCCTCCATGAGATTTCCAGGGCCGGCGATGATCGCTTTGATGTCGCCTTCCTTACGGCACTCATTGATGGCTTTGTCGACCATCACAGGCGTTGGGTCATCCCCGATCAAGAGCAACGTTTGCGCCTTGGATACCAAATCGCCCATCTGCTCCATAAGTTCGTCAGGACCTTCCTCTTTTAGGATATCACAGGCGATTTGAACTTCATCGACCCTGAACAGGTGGTATGGCAAAAATCCAGCGCATGTGATCATGGACAAAGCCTGACCACCGAGTAGCATCTTTTGCTCCAACGCAGAGAGGTCTTCGTGGTCTTTCAAGCGGTCGGAATTTTCTTTCTTGACCATTTTTCTGGCGTGCTCTTGCACGGCAGCACGAAAGGGCTCGGGGATGCGGGACAAGGCACTTGGCCAATTGCGCTGTCCGGGGTCACGCGCACCAGTCTCAGCGGCTGACACATTGGAAGATGATAATGGCGCGGTCATAATTGCCTTTCCGTTTTTTTGATGGAAGCTTGCACACAAAATGAACACAAAA
>JACCDQ012012007.1_pt1 | contig 11173 bp, 8 predicted proteins | sample 7446031 | NCBI WGS metagenome assembly JACCDQ01 (sample SAMN15323442, study PRJNA562643) | freshwater metagenome | isolation source: river surface water | place: USA:Blue River Watershed | collected 2017-08-17
CTACCTATATATTTAATAATTCAATTTAAAAAATTTGATAATAATTTAAAAAAAATAAATAAAAAAATAAATATTCCAAATAATGTTATTGAAATAAATAATATTAAATATGAATTATATTCAGTTATTTCACATTTTGGAAATTCAGTTAATTCTGGACATTATGTAAATTATTCTTTGTATGAGAATGAATGGTATTTATGTAATGATGTTATCATAAAAAAAATAGATAAACCTGATTTATCAGATTCTTACATTTTATGTTTTCAACTTATAAATTAAATAGTTTATTTAATTCATAAAAAAGTTTTTTATAATAATTAATATATAGAGAAAAATGGAAAAAGAACAGCTAAAAAAATTTAGATTAGTTACGAAAGGAAATAACTTACCAGAACAAAATATTCGAGATGTTATACCAGCACAGACAAAAAATATGAATTATGAACCAAATATTAAAATATTTAAAGAGTTCGAACCACAAACTAATATGCCTTTAATAATACAAATTAATATTGGTTCAGAACATGCACAAAAACAATATGGCTTATTTGATAGTCCAGAATATTATATGAAAAGATATAATAATTTCTTTAATTTTTTATATAATCTAAACTCAAATATAATTGTGTGTGTTCAAGAAGCAACTAAAATATTTTTGAGTATTGCAAAAATAGAATTGCCAAAAATAGGTTATGACATGATGTGCCAACTCGTATATTCTAATTGTGTAAATGTGGATAATTATGTTGGTCATAGTTATATTTGCATTATTTATAAAAAAAACATCTCCTTACAAAAATTTTGGTCTGAAGATATAAATATTACTATAAGAAATAATTATCTAAATAAATATCTTAAATGCAATGCTGAAGAATGTAAAATAAAATTTAAATGTAAGCATGCGCTAAAGTGTATTTTATGTGACCCAAAAATTTTATGCGGAGTGTTCCAAATATTGAATCACATTATAGTTGTATGTAATGTACATTTACCAGGAGAATCAGAAAATATACAGGACCACGAAAAAAGAATTATGATTATTGATACGATTTATGAAACGTTAAATAAATATCAAAATTTTTTTATTGTTGGAGATTTTAATGATGAAAAAATTTCTGAGTTTACTAAAAATAAAAATCTCCGTTATTATACACATAAAAATAATATCAAAACATCTTTCCATCAAATAATTACAGATAAGGTATCAAGTCCAATGGTAAAAAATTATGACGAACAAAGAGAAGTCTTAGATCATATTCTTCATTCTCCAAACATTAATTTATTAAATGTATCTTATGAACCAAAAAATGGCATTGAAATCGGAAAACAATATCCATATAACGGCCTTGACGCTGTTAAATTGTTTCCAGAAAATATAATCAAGAGTAAAAAAGAATTAATATTTAAAAATAATAGTCTAATGCCAAAATCAGATTTTGAATTTATCGATAAATTTAATAATATCGAAAAACAAATTATAAGTTTTTCTGATCATTCTTTAGTTAAAATTAAATTTAAATTAGTGAATGAACAAAACATATTTTACGAATATAAAAATAAAAGTATAAATGAACAAAGTATATTGAAAAACGGAAGAACATACGATATTGATAGTTTAAAAAAAATATTATGAAAATAATAATTAATTATTTTTCAATAACATTTATTATTCTCGATGTTATTATCATTATAAATTTTTCGAATAATTCTTTCATCCCATTCAATTTATATTGATTTAAATAATCAAATATAAATTTTAAACTCATTTTATCGCTAAATTTCGTTAATTTATCTTTATAGATTTCATACTTATGAGATACAATTGAATAAACTATTTTTTTAAGTATAGTTGTTAACGATGTTTTAAAAAAATGAACCATTAAAATTTTATCTAATTCATAGGGTGTTTTATCTGTAGGTATAACAACGTCTTTCATAATTAATTTAAATAAATTAATCATTGTAATATTAGTATTTTTGTGTTTTATCATGTATATATTTAATGGGTCTGTTTCTGTTTTACATTTTAAATAAATATCACTTATTTCTTTTCTTTCTAAAAAAATAAATCTTATTAAATCTGTAATTAAAGTATTATATACATAGATAGTTCCTTGCTCTTTAACTAATCTCATTATTTTATCATAAAATTGCTTTAAATATAATACATCTTTAAAAGCATACCATAACTGTGCTTTACCCATATTATGAATATTCCATACTAAATCTTGATGAGGTCCCATATCATAAATGTTTTTTTCTAATCGTTCATAATGTTCTTTATTTAAAACGCCAAAATATAATAATGCTTCATAAATAGAACATTTATTGGCTACTTCATTATGGGACACTTTGTAATATTCACATAAATATCTCGTTTCTATTAATTGTTCTAAAAACATATTTATTTTATTATTATCATTATTCAATAAGGTATTTTGAATAAATGGCATATCTAAAGATTCCACCCCATGCATTATTTTTGAAATTTTAGGATTTAATAAAACTTTAGAAAAAAAATAATCTTTTTTATCTTTTAATTCTTCTATTTTTACTAACCATAAAAAAATTATCGGAGTATCAGAACATTCAAAGGCCTGTTGCGCTAATTCATTAACTCTACTTTCTCTAAGTGTAAATTCAAAATCAAAACATACATAATTTTTTTCAATAGTTTGAATATCAAAAAAAATTATAAAAATAATGTACAAATTTATCATTTCTTCATTTGAAGCAACATATATATAATATTTCATGTTTTCAGCATTCGGACTTAAAACAACCATTTCATCGGTGGCCTTAACCTTCACACTATAATTTTCTTTTTGAATCATATAATAAATTAATATTAAACGTATTAACGATAATCCAATAGAATCATCAATATTTTTATAATAGTAATATATTATTTCAATTAATTCTTCAACTTCTTCTTCAGATTTTTCAAAAATAATATTATCATTTTTATCTAAAAAAATATTAATATTTTCATAATATAATTTTATTAATTCACTAAAAGGTTTTTTATTTTGATACAATTCATAAGAATTATTAATTAGATTTTCCATAATAATAATTATAAATGATAAAATAAATCCAAGTAATTTTATATAAGGAATATACCATTTATTTAATATATAATGTCAGTTATTTTTAATGATTATATTCAAAATAAAAATTTAGTCCATTACGACAATATAACAGAATATATTGGTGCATTGCGTTTATTAGTTGAAACTTCTGCTGATAGAGTAATGTATAAAACTCATAAAAAATTTTTATTAAATAATATTCCTGCTTTACAAATTGATAGCAATGGAAATTATTATTATCAAACTGAATATAATCCAGCCGAAGATTATATCGATAGTTTTAAATTACATTCATGCGATGAAAATAATCGTTTAAGTTTTATTATAAATGGAAAAGAATATTTTAATATTACTGAATATCTTACGATATGTTCTCCGTATATGCCTTTACAATTTAAAATTACTTTTCATAAAAAACCTTCTATGGATGATACTTTTATGATAGCGTATAATTCTTATCTTCTGGATAGTAGTATTAGACATTTCCTTATGAAAAATAAAATTATAACAGATTCTTTTACTTATTATAGCGGTTGTTTAATTTAAAAATATTTATTAATATTTTTAAAATAAAAAAAAATGATAAATTAATCTTATTTATATAGTTTAAATATAAATTATTATTATAAATCATATGGGAGTATTAGAATTTTTTGGGACGTTAAGTAAACATAGTATTACTTCTTCCGGAATAATCGAAAACTTAGACAAAAAAATAATATCAACACATTTTTTAGTAGATTTTAATGCAGTTATTCATAATACACATCCTCCTATCACAACAGCGATTAATGAAGTGTTCGCTTCTTTTTTAGAAAGTTCTTATAAAAATCAATATTTACATTATGATAAATTAAGACAAATAGCAGAGTTATATTCTTTTGAAGATTATTATGATAGCATAGTAAAAAATTCTAAAATTACAAAAACAGAAATTATAGATATGACAAAAAAATATTTTACACAAGAAAAAATGGACAAAATTATATTGAAACAAGTAATAAAAAATTTTTCAGATGTATTAAAAAAATATTTAGTAAATGACAAATTAGAAGAAATATTTATTGCTATAGACGGAACTCCTTCAAAAGCAAAAATGATTGAACAAAGACAAAGAAGATTTGCTGGAGCCGTTTTAAGTGAAATTAAAAAAAAAATTTTTTCAAAATATAAAAATGAATTACAAATGATGAATAATTTTATATACGACTATTACGAAAATATGATATCTTGGAATAGAGCCCTTATATCTCCGGGAACTGAATTTATGGAAAAAGTATCCGGAGCATTCAAATCTACAGAATTATTTAATTACCTCAAGAAAACACATATTAATCTAAAAAAAATAATAGTTTCAGATATGTATGAAATTGGAGAAGGAGAAAAAAAAATAGTTAATTATTTAAAAAAAAATAATCAAGAAAATAAATCATATATTTTTTTTGGTGCGGATGCTGATTTAATTTTATTAACTCTATTGTTAAATAAAAATAATGTAGATATTTTAAGAGATAATCAACAAAGCGGTAATATGGATTTAATTAGAGTAGGAATAATTAGAGAAAATATTTTTTATTATATTGAACAAATTTTAAAAAATAAAGGAATAAAAAAAAATATTAATTCGCACCAGATAATATCAGATATAGTATGTATTAGTTCTATATTTGGTAATGATTTTATTCATAAATTAGATAGTATTAGTGTCAAATATCAATTCAAAAAAATATTAGACATTTATATCGAAGTTTTAATTAAAGATAATGAAACGTTATGTATAATTGAAACTGATAAAAAATATAAATTAAACAGTTCTTTCCTTTATAAAATATTTGTATTATTAGAAAAAGAGGAAAATGACTTTATAGTAAATAATAAAATGTATCAAAAATATATTAATTTTTTCCAAATTAAAGAAGCCTTTCCATACGAAAATTTTACTGATGAAAATATTTTTCAAATCGTAACAAAATTTAAAATTGAATATAATGAATTTTGTATGGCAATTAGAAATAAAAAAAATATCGATTCTTATTTAGATAACAAAAATTTTATTTATACAGTAAGGAATCTTGCTACTTTTAATATGAGTAATTTAGATTATTTAACTGATGAATTATATATTAATTTTTTTGTAAATCAAAAAGAATTTCCAAAAATTTCATTATCTCCTAAAATAGTTAAAAAAACAGTTCAAGATTTTTGGCATAAAAATAAAATTCAAGGAAAAAATAATTATGAAATCGAATGTTATAAATTAGAAAATATGTTAGACGAGTATACTGAAAAAATGAATGCTACGCCATTAGAATTAACTGGTTCTAATATCGATACATTTTATTTAAAATATTTTCATGTTAAAAAATATGAAGTATTTAGTTCTGAAAAAAACGAAGAAATTAAGAAAATCATAGAAAAATATTTAGAAGCATTATATTGGATATTTGATTATTATTATAATAGTGAAAATTATATTAATCCGTGGTGTTATGAATATGAAAAATCTCCTTTAATTCGAGACATAGTAAAATATTTTTCTTTTTCAAAAGAAATTATCCAAAACATAAATAAATATAATGAAATAAAAATAGAAAATTATTTTAATACAATAGAACAATTAATATATATTAGCCCTCCTTCTCAATTTTTTATAAGTATTTTACCAGAAGAATATCGTGAAATATATAGCGATATTATAAATGATAAAAAATATGAAGATTTTTTTATAGATGTAAAAAAAATAGCGAATGATTTTTGGAGCATTGGAAAAGAGTTCCATGATTATGGTCCATTTGATTGTCATGGTGCTTCGTTTTTTCAAAAATGTATTTTGAAAAAAATAAAGAGACAAAATGAACAATTCGATAAAAAATTAATCAATGATATTAGGAATAGAGTTAAAATTATAAATAAATCTACTAAGAGAAAAATAAAAAGTATTAAACCAATATTTTAATTATTATTAATAAATAAAATATTTTTCAAAAAATTTTAATTTTTTATTTTTTATAAATATATATATATCTAAAATTAGATATCTAAATTACACTAATAGGAAAGTTTGAACGTCTTAAAAAGATGCGCCGTATAACCAAAAATGATATAGCATTTAACCTAAAAAGATAAGAAAAAAAATAAATATTTTTTAATAAATTATTTTAAAAAATAATTAATTTTTTAAAATAAATGAATAAAATAATTAATTATTTACATAAAAATTATAAAAATATTAATATTAATTTTAAGGAAAAATTAATTAATGGTAATCAATTCATAAAGGAATTTCATATAGATGATGAATTAACTGAATATGAAGATATTGTCATTATAAATAAAGATATTTATATAACATGTTCTACATGCATTGAAATAATAAAAAAACATAATATGGTAAATATTATGATTGATTTAGGAATGATTTTTCAGTGCGATAAATGTAGAAAGACATTTGGTAAGAAAACAGATTTAGAAAGACACAAAGAAAAAAAAAATAAATGTGATAAAAAACATTTATACTGTGAAGATTGTGATTTTACTTATTCTACTGGAACACTATTAAAAAAACATCTAAAATCACAGAAACATCAAAAAAATATTATTAATAAACAAAAAAAGGATAATTCAACACATATTGGAGAAAACATAACAAATAATAAAAATTCAAAAATAACACAGAATATAGTTTCTGGAAATAAAAATAATTTTTCTGATTCAAGTATAAACATAGATAAAATTATATTAAATTACAATGACCCAAAAAATATTGAATCTTTAACTGAAGAAGATAAATTTAAAGTTTTAAACGGTTTTGTTTCACAAATGATTTTAGATTTGATAAAAAAAATAAGATTCGATAAAAATAAACCACAAACACAAAATATTCGTCAAACAAACCAACAATCAAAAAAAGTTTATGTTTATCAAGATAATGATTGGCATTTAAGAAAAATTAAAGAAATATCAGAAGAATTATTAGAAATGCACGGAAAAGATTTAAGACACATTTTTCAAAAATATAAATTAGAACTACCTAAAGAAAAAATAGATGAAATAACAAAATACGTAGAATCATTAAATGTCAATAATATTATTAAAACAGTTCATTTAGATAAAAATTTTGATGCGAATACATTAATGGATAAAGTTAAGGAATATAGTAAAAAAAGAGAAGTAATATTAGAACAAATTAGTGATATTATTCATAGAGAAACAAAAAAATTGGGATTAAAAAAACCTTATGAAAAAGAAATTAATTTATAAAAAGTATTTTAATTATTAATCAAATAATTAAAATTCGTCATTTTTGATATCTTTGAAGAAAGAAATAGGTATAGATGTTATACACTGTACTTCTGGAACATTATTCATTATAGTTAATTCATTATAAACACCAACCGTTAAATCTTTGACAATCGTTTTTTTTGATAGTTTTGGATATGATTTAATAGGTGGATAAATATTTTTATATTTTCCATTTACTTTTTTAATAATATTCATTTGCATTCCAATAGCTAAACATTTTAAAATATTATTTTCAATATTCGAATCTTTTTCTTTATTATTTTTTTCATGTTGTAAATTTTTGACTTTATAAAATAATTTTAAAGAATCGTCTTTTATTTTTTTTTCTAATAATATTTTTCTTAATCCGTTTTTTTTACAAAATACTTCTTTATCTGTTAAAGACTCGATATGTTTATATATATCTAAAAATGTTAAATGATCACTCTTTTTATTACCATATTTATTTAAAAAATTTCTATTTTCTTCTCGTTCTTCTTGTGAATAAAAAATACCATAAATATCATATTTAAATAATTCTGCTAATGACACTAAAACCGAAAATTCATATGAACAACCATAATCATAACTAAGTAATAAACTAACTGCTACACCAATCGGAATATTTGTAAATTCATTTAAATTTATTCCTAATTTTGTTATTTTATCATCTTTTATAACTTTCAGAGTAACAAATGTTAAATGTATACTATCAATTATTTTATTATTAGGAGGTTCTATTAATTCATTTAATAATTTTATTAATTCTTTCCATTCGCCTCCAACAAAATTTAATAATTTAATAAAATCAGAAGTTAAATCAGACCTTTGAATATCTGGAAATGGAAATTGGTCCATTTTATTATATTGACTCTCACTATATAATCTATAACATGTTCCTTTTTTTGTTCTTCCTGCTCTTCCTGCTCTTTGTGTAGCCTGTGCTTTAGTGATCATTTTTTTTGTTAGGGTGTTGGCCATTTTTTCAGGGTCATAATTAGAAAATAGTTCTAATCCGGAGTCAATAACATAACTAATTCCTTGTAATGTTATAGATGATTCGGCTACATTGGTACAAATATATAATTTTGGCAATGAACTCGATGTAGTTAATTGAGTTTTTTTATCTTCTGGCATGTCTGAATATACTTCAATGCATATATTTTCTATTTTATCTTCTTTTAATAGTTGACATACTTTTTTTGCTTCAGAACCACTTGTTATAAAAAATAATATATCTCCATCTATTTTTGGTTTTTTGAGTATATCTTTGATTATTTTGATACCACTACTAATATAGTCAATCGATATATTTGGTGGATAAATAATATCGATTGGATAATTAGAGACTCCGCTAATTTCGAATTTTTTAATTTTAATTTTGTCTGTCGAAAAATAGTTCATGAAAAGAGTAGTATCTATCGTAGCACTCATAATAACAAGTTTTAATGGATTTTTCTTTCTTTGCGGAATTATTTTTTTAATAAGTAATAATAACAAATCTATTTGAGTTTTTCTTTCATGCGCCTCATCTATTATTATAAAACTATATTCAGATAATAATGGATCTTTATTAATTATAGATGATAAAGAACCATCTGTCATATACAACATTTTAGTTTTGTCCGAATATGAATTTTTTGGTGCATTTTTATATAAATATCCTACTTCTTCACCTAAATTTACATCAAGCGTTTTTGCAGCATATTCAGCAGAAGAACGTGCTATAATTCTCTTCGGGAAAGTAATACCGATTTTTCCTTTTTTTCCATATTCAGAAGCGTGAAGAGCAAATTTAGGTGTTAATACAGTTTTTCCAGAACCGGTTCCGGACATAACCAATAAGACATCGATATCTTTACTTAATAGGTCTTTTATAATTTCATTTCTTTTTTCATATGTTGGATATTTAGACCATGATTCAGCTTCTTTTCTATATGTTTCAGAATAACTCTTATTAGTTAAAGGATTATTGTTAATGCCCTCTGGATCTAATATACCAATTTTATCCATATATAAATACGTTTGAAAAAAAATGAAATAAAAATATAATGGAAATAAAGACACTTAAAAAAGAATTATTACATATAATTATATAAAAATGCCAAAAGAATCAAAGAACAAAAAAGACTTAGAAAAAAGTGAAGAACCTAAAGTTGTTGATGATGTTGAAGATTTTGAAGAAGGTGAAGAATTCGATGAAAAAACAAAAAAATCTTCTTCTAAAAAAGAAGAAAAGCCAAAGAAATCATCTAAAAAAGATGAAGAAGAAGGTGAAAAGAAAGAAGAAAAACCAAAGAAATCTGCTAAGAAAGATAAAAAAGACGATGAAGATGGTGATAAAAAACCAAAAAAATCATCTAAAAAAGATAAAAAAGAAGATGAAGAAGAAGGTGAAAAGAAGGAAGAAAAACCAAAAAAATCATCTAAAAAGGCTAAAAAAGAAGAAGATGATGAAGAAGGTGAAAAGAAAGAAGAAAAACCAAAGAAATCTGCTAAGAAAGATAAAAAAGACGATGAAGATGGTGATAAAAAACCAAAAAAATCAGTCAAAAAAGCAAAAAAAGGTGAAGACGATGAAGAAACTGATGAAAAGGATGAAAAGAAATCAAAGAAAAGCACTAAAAAAAAGAGTGATACACCTAAAGTAGCAAGAGAACCTACAGCATATCAATTATTTTTGAAAAAAATGATGCCAATCCTTAAAAAGGAACATCCAGATACAAAACCAAATGAATTTTTTGGAATGATTGGAAAATTATGGAAAACTTCAGATGAAAATCCAAAGAAAAATGCTTCGGAAGATGGTGAAGATGATGAAAAACCTAAAAAAAAGGCAAGTAAGAAAGCTTCTAAAACTGAAGAAGTCGATAAGAAGAAGAAACCAAGTAAGAAAGTTTCTAAAAGCGATGATGAAGAAGAGGATGAAGAAGAAGAAAAACCAAAGAAAAAAGCGGTTAAAGAAGAAAAACCAAAAAAGAAATCTGGAAAAAAGGAATCTAAAGTCGAAGAAATCGAGGAAGATGAAGAAGAACCAGAAGATAGTGATAACTAAAATTTTTATTTATTTAATTAATTAATTAAATTAATTAAATAATAAATATTGAATAAATATATAGATGAGCGATAAGAAAGCGTATTGTGGTATTGGTGAGGTTCCGAGTAAAAAATATAGGGGTACTTCTGAGGAATGTGTTAATAATAATCAGATAAGATATTATGGATTAAAAAAAATAGATCCGGAAATTCTTAAAAATAACAAAAAAAAATTAGATAAAATGGATGTTAAATTAGCAAAATTAAATATAAAAATGAAAGCTGAATATCAAGAATGGAAATATGAAAACAATGAAAAAAAAAAGAAAAAATTAGGAGAAAAATTATCTAAGATGGCTGATGAATTTGTCGACTTAAGAAAAGAAAGAAACATATTAGATAAAAAATTGAAAAAATTAAAGTTGGATGAAAAAAAATAATTTAATAATAGTTTTTATTATTAAATTATTAATGTCTCAAAATTCCACAACATATAAATCTTTACGTTCAGATAATTCACGCATTAATAAAGACAGTTCTGTATTAAATTCTATTAATTCATTGGAACACAAGATTATATACAAAGGAGGAGTTTTTTTTAAAAAATGTGGAAATGAAAAACCACAAGAAAAAATGTTTTCTTATGGAGAAAAACACAATATGAACATCTTTATCCGAAGAGAAATATTATTTAACGATACTATTAGTCGTTATTATGGAGTTTTCCAAGATTTTGAAAAAATTAAAAATATTTTATTAAA
>JACCDQ011965370.1_pt1 | contig 11170 bp, 6 predicted proteins | sample 7446031 | NCBI WGS metagenome assembly JACCDQ01 (sample SAMN15323442, study PRJNA562643) | freshwater metagenome | isolation source: river surface water | place: USA:Blue River Watershed | collected 2017-08-17
ACCTCCACGGTTATTCAGAGCTTGACGGCTGCGCAGGTCGCAGCGATTGAATCTCGCGATGTGGCTCAGCTCAGCTCGTTCCAAATCAGCCAATTGTCTTTGGAGCAGGCGGCCGGGCTCACCACGGTACAAGTGGCAGCATTGACCAAAGATTCGATTGTTGGCTTGGGCACCGGAGTGGTTCAGCAACTCACTACCACCCAAATCAAAGCCATTGAATCCAAAGATTTTTCGGGTTTGAGCACGGCACAAATCAGTGCATTCATCGGTGAACAGTTGACCGTGTTGTCGTCTGCGCAGGTCGCTGGCCTGTCGTCACAAGCACTCAGCGCGTTCAACCCTGAAGCTATCACCGGTTTGTCCACCGCAGCTGTGGCAGCTATTGGCAGTGTTGCCATTGCAGGGCTTTCCAGCGCAGCCTTGGAATACATGTCTGCAACTCAGTTGGCGGCCCTCAAGGCAAGCAGTTTCGGGCGTCTAAGTTCGGCGCAGTTGGCTGGTATCACACCCGAACGAGTCGAGGCTTTGACCACAGCGCAATTGGTTGCTATTAGTACTGCTGCGGTTGCTGGATTTACGCCAGATGCTGTTTCCAGTTTGACGGGTACCCAAATTAGCGTTTTGGAAACACGAGATTTTGCTGCTTTGTCGACGGCCCAAATCGCAGCGATTGATGAAGACACGGCGTCAGGTGTCACCAGCCAGCAGCTGGCTGTCTTGACTACGGCCCAAGTCAATGCCATGTCAGCATTCACTGCACAGGGCCTAGAGTCGCAGGTGTTGGTTGGATTGACCACGGCCAACGCTGTCGGACTCTCTACGGCGTTTATTGCTGCACTCTCGGTAGATCAATTGAAGGCGATTGAAACACGGGATTTTGCGCAATTCTCCTCTGACCAAGTAAGCGCTATCGGGGCTGGCGCCGTTCTCGGTTTGACCACCGCTCAGGTGGTTGCTTTGACCACCCAGTCTGTCAAAGGATTGAGCCAGGCTGCAATCGGGGCCTTGTCCACTGAACAGTTGTCTAAGGTTCAAACAGATGACTTTGGTCAGCTTTCTACTGCACAGCTGCGTTCATTGGATGTGGAGGATGATTCGTTGGTCGCTGTGATTGGCAGCGCACAGCTTCGGGCACTCTCTTCAGAGGGGGTGTCCGCTTTCAATGCTTCCATGATGGAAGCGTTGTCCACCCAAGCCATTGCCGGGCTGTCCAGCAGCGGAGCCGCCGGACTGTCCAGTGCGGCATTGGTAGTCATGACCACTGATCAACTCAGGGCAATTGCGTCCACTGCGTTGGCCAATTTCGCTACCTCTGCGTTTTCTGCACTTCTGGCTGATCAGGCGGGTGCTTTGTTGAGTGCTCAAGTCTCGGCATTGGATTCGGCCGATTTAGGTGCCTTGACCACCGCGGCCTTGGTTCAAATCAATGCGGAAGGCTTGGCTGCACTGTCTAGTTCGGCATTGGCAGGGTTGTCAACGTCAGACATTCAAGTGCTCACGTCAGCGCAAATTGCGGCGTTGGCAAACAACAGTTCCAATGGGTTGAGTGGTGCCCAGCGCAGTGCTTTTACAGCAGAGCAGGCGGCTGTATATGATGCAATTGCCAACAATTACGACAGCGCGGAACTGGCCGCTTTGACCACGGCTGCATTTGCTGGATTGGCCTCGCAAGCGATCGCAGCGATTGCGCCAAGTGACTTCGCCACGCTGACCACCGACAAGCTGGCTGCATTGGCGCCCACTCAGGCTCCGGCCCTGACATCCGCTCAGCTCTCGGTGCTGTCTTCTCTGCAAATCAAAGGTTTGACCTCTTCCGTCTTTGGTTCATTTACGACAGACGCGGTGGCAGGCTTCACTACAGCCAACATCGCTGGGCTTGAGAACGCCGACATTCAGGCCTTGACCACAGACCAACTGTTGGCGTTGGACACTGCAGACTTTGCTGCCTTGAGTAGTGCCCAAGTGGCGCAGCTTCAATCCAGCCAGTTGTCGGCGTTGGATCAAGACGGCATGGAGGCATTTACTTCTGCCAACATCCGTGGAATCAGCACGGTCGCGTTTGGCGCGTTGTCAGTCACTCAGCTGGCCCAAATTCAGACTGCTGACTATGCAGGGCTTACTTCTGATCAAGTCAACGCCTTGTCCACTGAACAATTGCAAACGTTGGATGTGGTCAAACTTGGGACGTCCCTCATCGGCAAACTGGAGACACAGCTGTTCGCCGCACTTTCCAGTGCGGTTATTGGGGGGTTGGGATCTGCCCTGGCGAGTTATTCCACAGACATATTAGTCAGCATTGGTAGTGCCCAGTCACTTGCATTGAGCAGCGCACAGATCAATGCATTGACGTCGGCAAGCATCCGGGCATTGACAACGGATGCGGTGTCAGGTTTGACCACGCAAGCGATTGCTGGACTCTCGTTGAACAACGTGGTTGGGCTTGAGTCTTCTGACTTGGCAGTGCTGAGTACAGATCAGATCAAGGCGATGGAAGTTGCCGATTGGAATCTGTTGGGATCAACCCAGTTGACAGGTTTGGGCAGTGCCCAGGCGGCTGGTCTCCAGACAGCTCAGTTGGCGGCCTTGGTCGGGGCCGACATCCCCGGTCTGGGTTCTGCGCTTATGGGAGCTTTGGGCAGTTCGCAAATCAATTCCCTTGAGGCGGTTGATTTTGCTGCCCTCTCTACCTTGCAATTGTCTGTATTGTCTGCGGCGGGAGCGGCTGGTATCAATTCGGCACAGTTGGCTGAGCTCTCTTCTGCTGACGTGAATGCCTTGAACTCGGCTGCAGTGGGTGCATTGGCTACAAGTGCCATCGCGGTTTTTGGCACAAATGCTGCTGGTCTGCAAGGTGAAGACATGCTCGCCCTTGCAAATGTGAGTGCAACCTCCATCGGTAAATTGACAGATGCCGCATTTGGGTCCCTCAACACCGAAGCACTGAGTGGTTTGACTTCTGCGCAGGCATCCAGCGTCACAGCGGCCCAGTTCGCGACGCTAGGCTCTGCGGACGTACAGGCGCTGGCTGCTTCCACTGTGGCGCAGCTTGGAACTGCAGCGTTCGATAGATTCACTTCCGCCACCATTTCAGGTCTGGAGGGGGAAGATGTTGCGTTGTTGGGGACAGCTCAGGTCCAGGCAATTTCGGCACAGGCTGTAAAGGGTATGAGTACAGCTGCTTTGGCCGAAATCACCGATGACCAATTCAAGGTTTTGAACGGGGATGCGCTGTCTACATTGAACACAGCGCAAATCAACACTTTGATTGACAGTGCTGTAAAGATGAGTGTGGTGACGTCGGCGCAAATTGCGCAATTTAATACAGCTCAACTTAATGCCTTAGACTTGGCCGCTTTGCCAGGGCTGACCACTTCCGCAATCCAAGGGGTGCAGCTTGGAGCAATTGTTGGTCTGGAAACCGATACCATTCAGGCATTGACAAAAGAGCAATTGGGCGCTTTTGGGGACAATATCTTCGGTGGCTTGACTACATCACAATTGGCAGCCTTGGTGGGAGGGCAAGCGCCGGGAATCAACTCAGCCCAGTTTTCGAGGCTGGATTCCGCTGATGTTGGTGCTCTGACCACCGGCGTGATTGCCAATCTGCAACCGAACACAGTTGCAGGTTTTACACCGACTTCCATCGTGGGTTTGGCCTCCAGCGATCTGGGAGTAATGACGGGTGCACAATTTGCGAAACTGGACACAGAAGACTTCGCAGCCTTGGCTACGAGCCAGATCGGTGGAATTGTGGCGGTGCAGGCATCCGGCATTTCTTCTGCGCAGCTCTCAACTTGGACATCTGCTCAATTGGCTAAATTGGAAGCGGGAGCTGTTACTGGCTTGACCAGTGGCGCATTGGCAGGCTTGACCACTGACTCCGTGGTTGGGTTGCAAACCGCAGCCATCCAGGCATTGACCCAAGAGCAGGTTCGGGCATTGGATTCGGTTGATTTTGGCGCACTGACCACCACGCAACTGGGTGCCCTGACTGCGACACAGGGTGCCGGCATCAGCAGTGCGCAGATCAGTTTGTTGGATTCTGCAGATGTGGCGCAGCTGACGGCGTCTGTCATTCTGTCACTTGGTACTGGGGCCATTGCTGGATTGCAGTCGGATGCCATCGCCGGGTTGGATGCCACTGTGTTTGGGGCATTGACCCAGACACAAATCAAGGCCATTGAAAGTTCAGATTTCTTGAGCTTGACAACGCAACAGATCAGCAACATCGGTGCTGGGCAGGCTTTGGTAATCACTTCATCGCAGGTGGCAACGATGAACTCTGATCAATTTGGCGCGTTCACTTCGGATGCGCTGGCCGCCCTGTCAACGGCAGTTATCAGTAACTTGACGACGGATGCGCTGGTCGGTCTGGAGACCAGTGACATTCAATACTTGAGTGGATCTCAGTTGTCTGCTCTGAATGCAACGCAGAAGGCCGCGATGACTGCCGGTATCGGTTCACTGACCACAGACCAATGGATGGCGCTCTCTGCTGGGTATATCACGCCACTGATGTTGGACTTGGACGGAAATGGCGTACGGACTACCACTGCCGCTGCTGGAGTGTTGTTTGATCTGGATGCAGATGGCCAATTGGATCAGACAGCTTGGATTGCACAAGGGGATGCCTTGTTGGTCCGAGATTTGAACCAAGATGGTCTTATCAACGATGGACGTGAGTTGTTCGGTTCTGGGACTGATCTGAACAACAGGAAAGCAGGGGACGGTTTTGCGGCTTTGGCGGTGCTTGATTCCAACGGTGATGGTATTGTCGACAGTGCCGATGCTGAGTTCGATCAATTGAAGGTATGGCAAGATGCCAATGGAAATGGTCAAACCGATGTCGGTGAACTTCGTTCATTGGTTGAGGTTGGAATTGACTCCCTGTCATTGGCTGCACAAAAGGGAACAGAGACAGACAACGGCAACCTGTTAGGTTTGACTTCTACCTACACGACGACCGATGGCGCAGAAATGGCTTTGGTTGATGTCTGGTTGGCACAAGCACCGGATACAGCGCTGCGAGACCAAGTGGCGGTCCTGACCGAAGCACTTTTGGCTTACGATGTCTCAAATGTTGGCAATGAATTGAGTCAGGTGGAGTTGCTTGAGCAAAGTCAAAATTCGAATATAGAAACATCGATGACGTGCTGGGCGGCAACAGTTGATCAGTTGTCAAGCCAATTGAGTGAGTACTATGTTGCAGAGGGAGGCGGTATCGGTTTGGGGGCCAACCTGACGCAATACAGTGTGATGGATGACCCGCTTAATAACCAGTTGCTCTTGGCTTCAACTTCGGGAACCAGTCCAACAGGACAAAAATAAGGTATTCACCATCGATTTATCGCCACCTCAGGGTGGCGATTTTTTTGACAAAAGAAATGAGTAGCAATCCTGATCTAGAAAAAACGTTGCAGACCATGGCTGCCTGGTCGCTACAAGAAGTGCTGGGTAAGTGTGATGCACTTGGCAAAGCGGGGCAGATAATGCCGGCTATTGGCTTGTACCAACTTTGGCTGAGGACCAACACCCATCCGTTGGCCTATATTGCATGGTTTAACCTAAGCACTTTGCTGGGTCAAATCAAACAGTATTCTCAGGCAGAAGATGCCTGTCGTCGCGCCTTGGAGATCAACTCCAATTTGCATCAGGCACGTTTGAACCTGGGACATCACCTAGAAAATCAAGCGAGGGTAGCCGAGGCCTGGTTGGTGTGGAAAGACGCGGAAATGCGCCTGAGAGCTCCGGAAAATGATGAGCAAGAGGACCTCCTGATTCATGCACTAAACAATCTGGCACGTTCGTTGGAGGTAGCCCGGCGGTATGACGAAGCGGAGGCATATCTGATCAAAAGCCTAAAAGTCAACTCTGATCAATCATCGGTGCTCTCACATTACGTGCACCTCCGTCAGAAGCAATGCAAATGGCCCGTGTATGTGCCACCAACTGCAGACACCACTGTAAATCAGTTGATGATGGCAACGTCGGCCTTGGCTGCATTGGCTGCAACCGATGACCCAGCCATGCAATTGTTGGCAGCACGTGAATTTGTTCATTCAAAGTTGGAGAAACCTGTCAAACGAAAAAGGAGGAATCCAAAGAGGCGGGGCGAAAAAATAAAGATTGGTTACTTGTCTGGTGACTTGTGCATGCATGCGGTAGGGTTGCTTACCGTAGAGTTGTTTGAGTTGCATAATCGGGAAAGATTTGAGGTATTTGGCTTTTGTTGGTCCAAAGAGGATGCCTCGCCGTTGAGGGCGCGCATTGTAAAAGCCTTCGATCATCTGATTAAAATAGGAAATTTGGATGACTTGGAGGCTGCCAAGGTCATCGAATCCCATGATGTAGACGTACTGATAGATTTGCAGGGCTTGACCAACGGTGCCAGGCCCAATATATTGATGCACAGGCCAGCCGGGGCGATCCAAATCAGTTATTTGGGCTTGCCGGGGACCTCTGCTTTGCCAACGGTTGATTACATCTTGGCTGACCCGTACGTGTATCCTTCGGAATTGATGCCCTACATGACTGAAAAGCCATTGTATGTGCCAAATTGCTACCAAGTAAGCGACCGCAAGCGCGAGGTGGGGCCACCATTGACCCGAGCTCAATGTGGATTGCCAGACAATCATTTTGTGTACGCGGCATTCAATAATAATTACAAAATTACACCTGAAGTGTTTGCCTGCTGGATGCAAATATTGAAGAAGGTGCCGAACAGTGTATTGTGGCTTATGGCAGACAATTCATGGTCGGAGGAAAATATGCGCTCAGCAGCCTTGATGCATGGCGTAGATTCGCAGAGATTGATCTTTGCAGGACGTGCCCAGCCGCCAGAATACTTGGCAAGACTGGCACTGCCAGATCTTTTTCTAGATACATTTCCTTATAATGCTGGAACGACAGCAAACGACATTCTCTGGATGGGAACCCCAATTCTCACAAGGTCAGGTCGATCATATATTTCAAGGATGTGTGGTAGTTTGCTTTGTGCTGCTCAATTGGGTGACCTAATCGCCGATGATGAAGTGGATTACGTCATGAAGGCGGTTCGAATCGGAATTGAAGGTGGTTTTCGAAGGGGTGATTTTCGTCGAAAACTTCGTGAATCATCGTTGTTTGATATAGATTTGCTGGTGGATGATATTGAGAATGCAATAATTTCAATTGTTGATCCTTGGCCTGCAGGAGTGTGTCTGAATGGGTAATGTAAATGTTCCACATCATTTTCTGATTGTTGCGCAGCCCTATCATTCGCGTTCAGGTGGGGTTATGGTATTGCACGAGCTTTGTGATGCCATTAATAGAAATGGACATCTGGCCAGCATTTTGTTTATGCACAGCGGAAGCGCGGAGAAGCAGGATTTTAGTTATGCTTATCTGAGGAATGCTGAACTTTATTCGAATAGGTGTGTATACCATTGGTTGAATACGGATCGGCTGGAAGAAGAGATTGCTGACGTTTTGGCGAATGGTACGGTGGTTTATCCTGATTTAATTGTTGGAAACCCGCTGGGTGCGCGGCGTGTTATTCGGTATGTGTTGAATCATAACGATATGGACTTTCGGGGGGATTATGTTCTCGCATTTTCCGAGGTTTATTGTGAAAAACATGACTTTGCATTGCCTAAGATGTTTCTTGACGACGGTATTGGTGCGAGAGGGGCGAAGCATTGGTGTCAGCGAGATCTTGATTTGACTTATATTGGTAAAGGTGCGTCGTTTGTTGAAGCTTCGCGTGTGGGCGGTACCATATTGGTTGAGCGCGATTGGCCTAGGGATAAAGAGCAGCTTGGTTTGTTGTTGAGGCAGTGTCGGTATTTTTATACGTGGGATTGTGTGTCTGCGACAAATTATGATGCGGTTATGTGTGGCGCTGTTCCTGTTCTAATGCATGACAAGCAAATCCCGAGGGCTAGGATCGATCGAATGGAGTTTGGCTCATTTCCTGTCGTGCCCAATTCGGTGCGAGAGGGTGAGGCGGTGAATTGGAGTGCTGAAGAGGTTGCCAGAATTGACTTGACGCTTCAATCTATGATTGATAATATTATTTATCTGGATCGTAGCTGGCTGTCGAGAGTGGCTCAGTTTTTAAATGGTTATATCCTTCGGGGGGGTAATTGAAGTGCTGCAAGTGCATATGCCGTTTGAATTTGGAGAAATTCTGCTTGGTAGGCTGGATTCTGGTATTGAGGGTAATTTGTGTGCTGTAGTATGCTTCAATTTTTTTGCCGTTCTTATGCGTTAGTTGAAAGTTAAATACAGATGCCGCTCGTAGTTCTTCCGACAGGTGAAAGTTTTGAGGCGTCAATCGGCGTATCTATTCTTGATGCAGCGAGTCGGGCACACATATTTCTCCCGTACAGTTGCAAAACAGGTCGGTGCAGTACCTGCAAGTGTAGAGTGGTGAGTGGTACAACGCGTGTTTTGCACCCTGAGATTGGTTTGAAAGAAGAGGATTGGGTTGGCGGCTGGATTCTAAGTTGCGTTCGTTCGGTCGAAACAGATGTTGTGTTGGATGTCGACAATTTAGGGGCGGGGGAGTTACCGGTTCCCAAGATGCTGCCCTGTCGTATCGGCGAAATAAAGCGACCGGTGCCGGATGTTGTACAAGTATTTTTGAGACTGCCACCTAAGGCGGAATTTCATTTTATTCCTGGTCAGTACGTCAATGTTATTGGGGCTGGCGGCATCCAACGCAGTTATTCGATTGCCAATACCAATTTTGATGAAGGGGTGCTGGAGCTTCACATTCGGGCCGTGGCGGGTGGAGCCATGAGTGATTATTGGTTTGGTCATGCCAGACAGAATGATCTTCTCCGTCTGAATGGCCCACTAGGTACCTTCTTCCTTAGGAAAACCGCAGGGCTTGATCTTGTTTTTCTCGCAACCGGTACAGGTATAGCACCTGTCAAGGCCATGTTGGGAGCAATCGCTTATCTTCCACACGAAGAGCAACCCAGAACAGTCACTGTTTTATGGGGTGGGCGCCGCTCGGAAGATTTTTACCTCAATATGGCTGATATACCATTGACATTTACTTTCATCCCTGTTCAATCCCGTCCTTGCGAAGGATGGGACGGTGCCAGGGGGTATGTTCAGGATGCGTTGCTGAACTTGGGGCTGAATTTTCGCAACACTACCGTTTATGCCTGTGGTTCAGATGCCATGATTCATGGTGCCAAAGCTCGGCTTTTGAAGGCTGGGTTGCCAGCCAAGAATTTTTACTCCGATGCCTTTGTGAGTTCGGGTACTAATTTATAAGACAAGGATGTTGAAAATGAAAGCTGTGATTCTTGCGGGTGGCCTCGGGACTCGACTCAGCGAGGAGACCACAACCCGTCCCAAGCCTATGGTTGAAATTGGTGGTAAGCCCATCTTGTGGCATATTCTGAAAATGTATTCGCACCATGGGGTTAACGATTTCGTGATTTGTTGTGGTTACAAGGGCTATGTTATCAAGGAGTACTTTGCGAACTACTTTCTGCATATGTCGGATATCACTTTTGACATGCGTAGCAACCGTATGGAGGTCCATCAAAAGCGCGCTGAACCCTGGAACGTCACACTGGTAGACACAGGTGACGAGTCCATGACCGGAGGCCGTTTGCGTCGTGTTGCAGAGTATGTGCGCAATGATGAGGCTTTCTGTTTTACTTATGGTGACGGTGTTAGCGATATTGACATCAGTGCCTCCATTGAGTTTCACAGGAGCCACGGCAAAGCCGCAACGCTGACAGCTACTTTTCCTCCTGGGCGCTTTGGGGCCCTGGACATGGATGGATGCCAGATCAAGCGTTTCATGGAAAAACCCAAGGGTGATGGTGCCATGATTAATGGTGGCTTTTTTGTATTGTCACCGCGAGTACTCAATTACCTTGAGGGCGATGCCACGGTGTGGGAGCAGCAGCCCTTGCAGCGTCTGGCTATGGACGGCCAGTTAATGGCCTTCGAACATCATGGTTTCTGGCAGCCCATGGATACCTTGAGAGATAAAACCTACTTGGAAGAGCTATGGGCGTCAGGTAAAGCGCCATGGAAATCGTGGAAATGAGCGTGAACGCAAGCAATACGCCAGCGTTTTGGCGTGAAAAGCGGGTTTTGCTAACTGGCCATACGGGTTTCAAGGGAGGCTGGCTGAGTTTATGGCTCCAGTCTTTGGGTGCAACTTTGCGTGGTGTTGCATTGCCCCCTCCCACCGAGCCAGCGCTTTTTGATGTCGCGCAAATTTCCGATGGGATGGAGCACTGCCTTGCAGACATTCGGGATTTTTCGGTTGTCAAGGCGCTGATGGATGAGTTCAGACCAGAGATTGTGATTCACATGGCAGCCCAGCCGCTCGTGCGTTTGTCGTACCAGCAGCCGATCGAGACTTACGCGACCAACGTAATGGGCACTGTCCATGTGCTGGAAGCGGCGCGTCATTGCGGTTCCGTGAAGGCCATCGTTAATGTCACGACTGACAAGTGCTACGAAAACCGTGAGTGGATCTGGGGCTACCGCGAAGACGAGCCGATGGGCGGTCACGACCCCTACTCCAACAGCAAGGGCTGTGCAGAACTGGTCAGCAGCGCCTATCGCAGGTCCTTCCTGAAGGACGCCGGTATCGCCATGGCAACGGCCAGGGCTGGCAACGTGATCGGTGGCGGCGACTGGGCGGCAGACCGATTGGTGCCCGACATCCTGCGCGCGCTGGAAAAGCGCGAACCCGTGCTGATCCGCAATCCGCATGCAATCCGCCCTTGGCAGCATGTGCTTGAGCCTCTTTCTGGGTATCTGTTGCTGGCCGAACGTCTTTACGAACACAGCCAAACCGATGCTGAAGCCTGGAATTTTGGCCCTCGCGACGAAGACGCCCGCCCCGTGCAATGGATCGTAGAGCATATTTGCGAGAACTGGGACCACGGGTCCAGCTGGACGTTGCAACCCGGCGACCATCCACATGAAGCCAATTTTCTCAAACTGGACATCTCCAAAGCCCGTCAACGTCTGCACTGGACACCGCGCTGGTCACTGGAAACCGCACTGACCCGTATCACCGACTGGCACCAAGCCTGGCTGTCTGGTCAAGACATGCGCGCCTTCTGTCTGCAACAAATCTCTCAATATCAAGCTACCGTATGAGCACCACCACCGTTACCTTCCAACCCGAATTGGACAAACTGCG
>JACCDQ010209731.1_pt1 | contig 11169 bp, 10 predicted proteins | sample 7446031 | NCBI WGS metagenome assembly JACCDQ01 (sample SAMN15323442, study PRJNA562643) | freshwater metagenome | isolation source: river surface water | place: USA:Blue River Watershed | collected 2017-08-17
AAATTAAAGGTTAGGAAGGTTAGAGAGGTTAGAGCATCATAAAATCCGCCACAAGTATTTGATTTTAAATGAGTATATTCATTGTGCCCGCCCCTCAAGTGTCAACAGTCTGGCACCTCATCTGTCAATAGTCGGCCCCTCAAGTGTCAAGGATGGCGCCCCTCAATGTCAGCATGGCTGCCCCTCAAATGTCAGTACTGTCCCGTGCTTATCTACAGGCTTGATCACAAATTCTGTGGATAAGTCGATCCAGACCGAGTGTCCAAGCCATGTTGCCGATGGGTGAAGACTCTCGTTTAGAGGTTTTCAAAGCCCTGCCCCTCATCTGTCAATACAGCGCCTAGCTTAGCTGCCCCTCAAGTGTCAAGATCCGACCCTCAAATGTCATCCAAGAGTGGCGCTTCAGTGTCTGCCGCTGGAATCCATCACCTGGAAGGCCTCAGGAAAGGGATGGGCTGGCCTGACAAGGCATCGTAGCCCATGATGCCTTGTCCCACCTTGCTGAGCTTTGAGAGGCTACAGCAAGCTCGTCAGACGGATTGCAGCTTCTGGTCAGGGTTTGGCTTTGGTGTTTTTCACGCCAGTACCGCCAGATAGAAGTTCTGCCCCTCAAATGTCAACGACTGGACCCAAAAAAATGCCGCCTCAACTTGGAGGCGGCTTCATGGCATGCGGTGTCAAGTATCAGCGCTTGCAGTGCACCAGATCGTCAATCACCGACACTGACTCGACGAGACCGGTTTCGCGCAGCTCGTCGCAGGCTTTTCCTACTTGTTCGCGCCACTTCTTGGGACGGGTGGAGTCTGATCCACATATGAGGCGGAACGTTTCGAGCTTGAGCGGGAAGGGCTCCTTGTGGGTGGCGAAGTAGTCGAACATGCGCCGGGCAGTAGGCGTCAGTTTCTGGTACTTTTCCCAGACGAATTTCGTGTAGTGGTCACCAGCGAACAGCACCACGATTTCTGCGTCAATTTCGACCTGGCAGCGTGACGTGCGCTTGCCGCGATCCAGGACGCGGAAGCGCCGGATCAGCGACAAGGATTCGAGCCGGCCGATCCGTTGGGAGACAAACTGCATGGCCGAAGCCTGGAGCCGTGTCAGACATTCCTCGGCTTTCGCGTAGTAGCGGCCGTTGATCGGCCAGCCCATGTCCTTGCACAGTTCATAGATCGTGAAGGACACCGGCTCGCCGACTGCCGTGCGCTTTGCGTATTCCAGCACCTGGGCAAATACCAGCTCGTCGTCATCAGCTCTCAGCTCGATACCGGTGTATGTGATCTCCACGTCCTTGTTGATGTGGTAGATCGAATGTCCCTGGAGCGCCGCGCGTGGGACTTTCTTGTTGCGGACCGTGAAGATGGCCGATCGACCGAAATCATTCGGAAGCGCCCGCATGTGGTCGGGCCAAGGCGCCAGATCGAAGAGGGAAAGCTGCGACTCCTTGATCTGTTCGATCGTGTGATTGCGCACGGCTGCCTGCTGCACTTCGTTCACCGTTTCGGCCAGTTCAGCCGTTGCCGTGCTTTTCCCCGCTGTCGCTCTTGTCCTTCGTTTCTTCTCGGTCAGTGTGACGACCTGTTCAGCCATCGAGTCCACAGCTGTGCGTCGCTCGGCTGCTGGTTCCTTGGCTTGCGTGCGTGTGACTGTTTTCCGTGCCACGCGTTTGGGACGTTCGTCGGGTGCAGTTGTAGGCGTCGGTTTGCTGATGGCGGCCACATCTGCCGCCGGCTTTATGGCGCTGGCGGTGCGTGAATTTTTGGTTGCGCTGCGCGTGGTTTTGCGAGCGATTGCAGTGCGGGTGGCAAGTTCAGTAGCGGAGGTTTCAGTAAACCCTCGCTCGATCAGCTTGCGCCGGTATTCCTGCGCGTTGAATTCGTTTGGCATGTCACCTCGCTTTGTAGCATACAGCCTGGCTTCAGATGGTGTCCATGGGCTTGACTCATCAAAGTCCTGTTAGATCTGCCCTCATGGAGCGTATGGGTGAGGCGGGTAAGATGACTGATGGTGAGAAACAGGGCTTAGCTCAACAGTTAGGCAGCACTCGCTGACATCATGAAGTTTAGCTAAACCTATTCCTTGGGTCAAGAACTTTAGCGGCTAAAAAAATGCCGCTCACACCGAGAAGGCAAATCGCCTTGTACAGTTATATCTTCTTCACGAACGTGCTCCGTCTGCTCGATGAGCGGCAGATGACGAAAAAGGAGCTTTCTGAAAAGTCGGGGATTTCGATCTCCTTTCTGTCTGATCTCACTACGGGCAAGGCCAACCCTTCCTTGAAAGTGATGGGGGAGGTGGCGCAGGCACTTGAGATGCCTTTGCCGCTGCTGCTTGAATCGACGGACCTAACCCAGGAAGACCTCGATGCCCTGGTTGGTGGCAAAGCCCCGCGCAGTCTTCCTCCAGGCTACGAGCGTGTCGCTGCCGTACTGCCGGAACATCAGGCCTTCATCGTCAAGAAGTGGGAAGAGGCTGCGCGCAAGAAGCTGAGAGAAATCTCAACCCACCTCCCGTAGGATCACCTCCTACGGATGAACCAGCACACCACATCACAGGTCCGGAGTGTGCGACTACGGACATATGCTGTGCTGTAGAACCGAGCGAGTCAAGCCTTTGTGAGCTTGTCTGAGGTTCACCCACGTAATTTTCATTTCGATATTGCACGGTTAAAAATTTCGGTATATCGTAGGCGCCAGTTCATATTGATCAAGATGCAACTTGATTAAAGAGGTGCTGCAATTGACCGACCAGAACCCAGACGCCAATACTGTCAAAGAACGAGCCAAGAAGAAGCTCGAGCGTGACATGGGGCCGGAATTGCTGACGGTCCTCAACGATCCCAGAACCGTTGAAATCATGCTCAACGCGGACGGGAAACTCTGGCTCGAACGCCTGGGCGAGCCCATGCAGTGCATCGGTACCCTGCGCGTGGCCCAGGCCCAGGCCATCATCGAAACCGTCGCTGGCTACCACGGCAAGGAAGTCACACGGTCCAAGCCCGTGCTTGAGGGCGAGCTGCCGCTCGATGGCAGCCGCTTCGCCGGCCAACTGCCGCCGGTGGTGCCAGCTCCCACATTCGCCATTCGCAAGAAGGCCGTTGCCATCTTCACGCTGGATCAGTACGTCGAGCGTGGAATCATGTCGTCGCAGCAACGCGAGCTGCTGATTGCAGCAGTGCGCTCGCACAGAAACATTCTTGTGGTCGGTGGAACCGGATCGGGCAAGACCACGCTGGTGAACGCAATCATCAACGAAATGGTCGTTCAAGACCCGAGCGAGCGGGTTTTCATCATCGAGGACACCGGCGAGATTCAGTGTGCCGCCGAGAACTACGTCCAGTACCACACCAGTGCCGAGGTGAGCATGACGGCGCTGCTGAAAACGACGCTGCGCATGCGCCCCGACCGCATCCTGGTCGGCGAGGTGCGCGGCCCCGAGGCCCTAGACCTGCTGATGGCCTGGAACACCGGCCACGAGGGTGGCGCTGCGACATTGCACGCCAACAACGCCAAAGCCGGACTGGACCGGCTCGGCATGCTCATCAGCATGCATCCCGACTCACCGAAACCCATTGAACCGCTGATCGGCGAGGCGGTTCATCTGGTGGTTCACATCGCCCGCATCGATGGCCTGCGGCGGATCCAGGAAATCCTCGAGGTTTCCGGCTTCGTCAACGGCCGCTACATCACCCAGACCCTCTAGGAGGTAAGACAAATGCAAGCGACTCTTCAGGCCATCCGACCGTACCGCAACGCTCTGTTCTACGCGGCCCTCATTGCTCTCCTTGCCTGTTTTCTGTTGACACCACAGCACGCCTTGGCTGCCGAGGGGACAGGCGGTTCCTTGCCCTACGAGAGCTGGTTGACCAATCTGCGCAACTCCGTCACTGGCCCCGTGGCGTTCACGCTGTCGATGATCGGTATCGTGGTCGCAGGTGGCATCCTGATTTTCGGGGGCGAGCTCAACGGCTTCTTTCGTACCTTGATCTTCATCGTCCTGGTCATGGCCTTGCTGGTCGGCGCGCAGAACATGATGAGCACCTTCTTCGGCCGCGGCGCCGAAATCGCCGCCGTTACCGATGGTGTGGTGGACCCGGCCGCGCCTTCGAGCGCAAGTCGCCAGATCGTGGGGTAAATCATGGCGCTGCGCACGATCCCCATCCGTAGGGCCGGCAACCGGGAAAACCTGTTCATGGGCGGGGATCGTGAACTGGTGATGTTCTCGGGCCTGCTGGCTGGGGCGCTGATCTTCAGCGCTCAGGAAGTCCGGGCCACGGTGTTCGGCATCGTCTTGTGGTTTGCTGCACTGTTCGCGCTGCGCCTCATGGCAAAGGCCGACCCCAAGCTGCGTCACGTGTACCTGCGTCATCGGCTGTACCGACAGTATTACCCGGCTCGCAGCACACCATTCCGCGACAACACGCCGGGACAGGGGAGGCAATACCAATGATCGAGCTCATAGCCCTGGCGATGGCCGGACTCGGTGCAGGTCTGTTGCTCATCCTGTTTGTCCGCATCCGCGAGGTTGATGCCGATCGCCAACTCAGGAAGCATCGCAGGAAGGACGCAGGCCTGGCTGATCTGCTCAATTACGCCGCCGTGGTGGATGACGGTGTGATCGTGTGCAAGAACGGCTCGTTCATGGCGGCCTGGCTGTACCAGGGGGATGACAACGCCAGCAGCACCGAGGAACAGCGGGAAATGGTGTCGTTCCGCATCAACCAGGCCTTGGCGGGGTTGGGTAACGGCTGGATGGTGCATGTGGATGCTGTGCGCAGGCCGGCGCCGAACTACCCGAATCGGGGTGCTTCCGCCTTTCCCGATGTCCTGTCCATGGCCATTGACGAAGAGCGCCGCCGCCTGTTCGAAGGTCTGGGCACGATGTTCGAGGGCTATTTTGTCCTGACGGTCACCTGGTTTCCGCCCGTGCTGGCTCAGAGCAAGTTTGTCGAACTCATGTTTGATGACGATGTGGTGGCCCCTGACCACAAGGCCCGCACCATGGGCCTGATCGCCCAGTTCAAGCGCGAGACGGTCAGTCTGGAATCGCGTCTGTCCGCCGCGATCAAGATGACGCGTCTGCATGGCCAGCAGGTCGTCACGGAAGAGGGTAGGGAGGTCACCCACGATGACTTCATGAGCTGGCTGCAGTTCTGCGTGACAGGTCTCCATCACCCGGTCCTGCTGCCCAGCAACCCGATGTATCTCGATGCGGTGATCGGCGGACAAGAACTCTGGGGCGGGGTGGTACCCAAGATCGGTCGCCAGTTCATCCAGGTCGTCGCGATCGAAGGGTTTCCACTGGAGTCCACCCCCGGAATCCTCTCCGCCCTGGCCGAGCTGCCCTGTGAGTACCGCTGGTCGAGCCGCTTCATTTTCATGGACCAGCACGAATCCCTGAAGCATCTGGACAAGTTCCGCAAGAAGTGGAAACAAAAGATCCGTGGATTCTTTGATCAGGTGTTCAACACCAATACCGGATCAATCAACCTCGATGCAGCGGCGATGGTCGGTGATGCCGAGTCGGCCATCGCCGAGGTCAACAGCGGTCTGGTCGCTGCCGGCTACTACACCAGTGTCGTCGTGCTGATGAACGAGGATAGGGATCAGCTGGCGGTGGCGGCGCTGCAAGTCGAGAAAGCGATCAGCCGGCTGGGTTTTGCTGCGCGGATCGAGACGATCAACACGCTCGACGCCTATCTGGGCAGCCTGCCGGGCCACGGCGTCGAGAACGTGCGTCGCCCGCTCATCAACACGATGAATCTGGCAGACCTGTTGCCGACAAGCTCGATCTGGACCGGGAGCGCCATGGCGCCTTGCCCGATGTACCCACCGCAGTCGCCGGCGCTCATGCACTGCGTGACCGTGGGTGCCACACCGTTCCGTCTCAACCTGCATGTACGCGACTTGGGCCATACTTTCATGTTCGGTCCGACCGGTGCGGGCAAATCGACGCACCTGTGCCTTATCGCCGCGCAGTTCCGCCGTTACGCCGGCATGTCGATCTTTGTCTTCGACAAGGGTATGTCGATGTATCCGCTGGCGGCCGGCATTCGTGCAGCGTCCAGGGGCAAGAGCGGCTTGCACTTCACGGTCGCTGCAGACGATGACCGTCTAGCCTTCTGTCCGCTTCAGTTCCTTGAGACGAAAGGCGATCGAGCCTGGGCCATGGAATGGATCGACACCATCCTCGCCTTGAACGGGGTCAACACCACGCCTGCGCAGCGCAACGAGATCGGCAACGCGATCATGAGCATGCACGCCAGTGGTGCGTGCACGCTCTCCGAGTTCTCCGTGACGATACAGGACGAGGCCATCCGCGATGCCATCAGGCAGTACACGGTGGATGGGGCAATGGGCCACTTGCTCGATGCCGAAGAGGACGGCCTGTCGCTGTCGGACTTCACGGTGTTCGAGATCGAGGAGCTGATGAACCTGGGCGAGAAATTCGCACTGCCCGTCCTGCTCTACCTGTTTCGTCGCATCGAACGTGGACTCAAGGGTCAGCCGGCCGTCATCATCCTCGACGAGGCCTGGCTGATGCTCGGCCATCCCGCATTCCGCGCCAAGATCCGGGAATGGCTCAAGGTCATGCGCAAGGCCAACTGCCTGGTGCTGATGGCCACGCAAAGCCTCTCCGACGCGGCCAACTCGGGCATCCTGGACGTGATCGTGGAGTCGACCGCGACCAAGATCTTCCTGCCCAACATCTACGCCCGCGACCCGGACACGGCGGCCCTGTATCACCGTCTGGGACTCAATATGCGCCAGATCGAGATCCTGGCCACCGCCATCCCGAAGCGTCATTACTACTATGTCTCGGAGCATGGCCGCCGTTTATACGACCTCGCTCTCGGGCCGCTGGCCCTGGCCTTCGTCGGGGCGGCCGACAAGGAATCGGTCGCGGCCATCAAGAACCTGGAAGCCAAGTTTGGTCATGAGTGGATACACGAATGGCTGGGCAGCAAAGGTATCTCCCTCAACGACTACCAGGAGGCCGCATGAGCATCGTGCAAACCCTGAAGGGCCTGATCTTCAAGCAGCCCGCCAGCACCGAGCCAGTCGATCCTCGTCAAACGAGGCAAGCGCTCGCCGGCGGTCGCCGAGCCGGAGAGACCGAGAACCCCTACCTCGCTGCACGCCGGACCTGGAACGATCACCTGGGCGCCGTGGTCTCGCAACGCCAAACCTGGCAAATCATCGGCATCCTGTCGCTGCTGATCGCCCTGGCCAGCGTGGGCGGCTTGATCCACCTCGGCAGCCAGTCGAAGTTCATTCCCTATGTCGTCGAGGTGGACAAGCTGGGGCAGACCGTGGCTGCCGGACCGGTGCAGGCTGCCGACCAGGCCGATCCGCGCGTTATCCACGCCGCGGTCGCCGACTGGCTTGGCTGTGCCCGCATGGTCTCACCCGACGTGGCCATGCAGCGCAAGTGCGTGTTCAAGGTGTATTCGATGCTGGCATCCAATGATCCGGCCACGCCAAAGATGAATGAGTGGCTCAACGGCAGTGCCGAGGCCAGTCCGTTCAAGCGTGCCGAGAAAGAGATGGTGAGCATCGAAATCAAGACCGTGATCCCGCAGACACCGACTACCTGGCAAGTCGAATGGGTTGAGTCAACCCGGGACCGCCAAGGGGCTCTGAGAACAGCGCCCGTCCCTTGGCGCGCGCTCGTGACCACCTACATCGCCGAGATCACGCCCAGCACCACGGATGAGCAACTGCGCAACAACCCGTTAAGCATCTATGTGCGTGATTACTCGTGGTCCCGCATTCAATGATTCGAGGTCAAGCACCATGCATAAAACCCTCTCCGCTGTGATCCTGGGCGCTGCTGTGGCGGTGCCTTCCCTGGCTGTGGCCGCCCCCGGCGACGACATTGCCAACAAATATTTCAACAAGAGCAACCCGACGCTGACGGCTCAAGAACGCGCCGCGCTCGCCATTGCCAAGCGGTGGGAAGCCGGGTCGGCGACCGGCATCAAGCCGGTAGCGGGCGCGGGCGGCTCGATCAAGTTCCTCTATGGTGCGCAACAGCCCAGCATCGTGTGCGCGGTGCTCCAGGTCTGCGACGTGGCCTTGCAGGCTGGCGAACAGGTGAACTCGATCAATCTGGGTGATACGGCCCGCTGGACGGTGGAGCCTGCCATCACTGGCAGCGGGCCGGCCGAGGTCCAGCACCTCATCATCAAGCCGATGGATGTGGGCCTCGAAACCAGTCTGGTCGTGACTACCAACCGCCGCAGCTATCACCTGCGTCTGCGCTCGCATCGCACCGAGTACATGCCACAGGTCTCGTTCACCTACCCCGATGAAGCACAAGCGAAATGGGATGTGATCCAGCGCCGCGAGAAGCAGGAGCGGACAGACAACACCTTGCCGGCTACTGGCGAGTACCTGGGTGATCTCTTCTTTGACTACGAGCTGTCCGGTTCGGCCAGCTGGAAGCCTGTTCGCATCTACAACGATGGCCGCAAGACCATCATCGAGATGCCCAGCGCGATGCAGCAGACCGAGGCCCCGACGCTTTTGGTGGTGCGCAAGGAAGGCGGTACGTTCAGCGACGACGAAACTGTGATGGTCAATTACCGCGTCCAGGGCCAGCGCTACATCGTGGATACGGTCTTTGACCGCGCGATCCTGATTGCCGGAGTTGGCAGTCGCCAGGACCGCGTAACCATCACCCGGAGGAAATGACCATGCGCAAGATCGCCTGTCTCGCGCTGCTCGCCCTCGCGCTGGGCGCTTGTGCCACGACCAGCAGCCAGTATGGCAACTTCGCCCAATCGGCGGCGCTCGATCAGGAGGTGCTCGCTACCGACGCGGTGCAGCAGCTCGCCACGCTGTATGCGCCTGCGCGCACGCGCCTGGAGCTGCAACAGCCGGCTTCCGACCCGTTTGGCCAGGCACTGCTCCAGTCGTTGCGAAACAAGGGCTATGCCCTGCTGGAGTTTGCTCCGGTAAATGCATCGGCTCGGGCCGCTAGCTCGGCTGCAGACCAGTCTGGCGCATCAGCCACCCCGGCTACATCCGAAGTTTTGCCACTGCGCTATGTGCTCGACCAGGCCGGTGAATCGTCCCTGTATCGCCTGACCATATGGGTTGGCCAGCAGTCCATCACCCGTCCCTACCTGGCGCAGAACGGCACGTTCCCGGCCGGTTACTGGGTGCGAAAGGAGTGAGGCCATGACTGAATCAGTCGATCAAATGTCACCAGATTCCTCGCCCGGCGAGGTATCCAGGAAGTCTGGGGTGCGTCGGGTCAACAACCTGCCCATGTACATCCTCGGTGGTGTGCTGCTGGCGTTTCTGGTGGTCATGGCTCTGGTCGCGGCAGATCGCGCCGCCAAGCAGAGCGCGCCGGTGGAAGGTCTGAAGGAGAAAGCCGGCAACACCTCGATGTTCGCCAAGGAAATCGCGGGTGACAAGACGAGCGGACTGATCGAGCCGGCCAGCCCACTCAAGGTTCCCGACATTCCGACTGACCCGGCCTCTGCCCCGCTCGAGATTGCGCGACCGGCCAACCCGGACCTGCCGCCGACTCCGCCGCAAACTGCCGGCCAGCCGCTGAACGACGACGAGGCCCAGCGCATCCGCATGGCGAAGCTGCAGATGTTCGATGAGGCGGTGAAGGCCAAGACCACGGTGAGGGTGAACGCTGCCCGCAGCAGCGGCTCTGCGCCTGGCGGATCGGGCGCTTATAGCGGCGCCCCACAGACCCGCGAAGAAATGCTGAGTCGAATTGCCGCGGTACAGCAGCAAATCAACGCGCAGCGCAGCAACGATCCAACAGCCGCCTATCAAGAGCGTCTGGCACAGATTCGGGGCATGGGAGGCGAGAGCTCCTCGCCGTCCGACGTTACAGGTGTCAGTGGTGTGCAGAACTCAAGCGGTGGCGGACGCAACAGCATGGGGCAATTCGGCCAAGGTGGGCAAGGCGACCGCTGGAAGCTCGATTCCCAGCTTGAAGCCCCTCGCACACCGTATGAGTTGCGCGCCGGCTTCGTCGTGCCGGCCACGCTGATTTCGGGCATCAACTCCGATCTGCCGGGCCAAATCATGGCCCAGGTCGCTCAGGGTGTGTACGACACCCCGACCGGCAAGCATCTGCTGATCCCACAGGGATCGCGCTTGGTCGGCTCGTATTCAAGTGATGTGGCCTACGGCCAGGCGCGCGTGCTCGTCGCCTGGCAGCGCATCGTGTTTCCTGACGGCAAGGCGATGGACATCGGTGCGATGCCGGGTGGGGATAGCGCCGGCTACGCTGGCTTCAACGACCAGGTGAACAACCACTACCTGCGCCTGTTTGCCTCGGCCTTCCTCATGTCGGGTGTCACGGCGGGCGTCACCTACAGCCAGCGCCAGAACCAGGCGAACAACGCCAATGGCACACCGAGTGCCAGCAGCGCCCTGAGCGAAGCTCTCGGCCAGCAACTCGGCCAGGTGACTGCCCAGTTGATCGCCAAGAACCTGGGCATCGCGCCCACGCTGGAAATCCGGCCCGGCTATCGCTTCAACGTCGTGGTGACGAAGGACATGACGTTTTCCAAGCCCTACCGTTCCTTCGATTACTGAGATCCAGGGAGACAGACAGCATGAAACAGAATTTTTTAGCCGCTAAAGTCGCCGCCGCTGTGCTGGCGAGCACGTTCATACCCGTGCAGGCCGGAATTCCCGTCATCGACAGCTCCAACCTGGGCCAGAACATCATGACGGCCATCGAGTCGGTGGCGCAGACGCTCAAACAGATCGAGCAGTACCGAACCCAGCTGCAGCAGTACGAAAACATGCTGCAAAACACCGCTGCCCCTTCATCCTACATTTGGGATCAGGCGCAATCGACCATCAACGGGCTGATGAACGCCACCAACACGCTGAACCACTACAAGCAACAGCTCGGCAGCCTCGATAACTACCTGGGCAAGTTCCAGGACGTGAACTACTACAAGGGCTCGCCTTGTTTCTCGGTCAACGGCTGCTCGGCCGCCGAGTGGGCTGCGATGAAAAACGTGCAGCAGCTCGCCAGCGAGTCGCAGAAGAAAGCCAACGATGCGCTGTTCAAGGGCCTGGACTTGCAGCAATCTCATCTGCAGTCCGATGCGGCCACCTTGCAGCGACTGCAGTCGGCGGCACAGGGCGCACAGGGCCAGATGCAGGCAATCGGCTATGCCAA
>JACCDQ011814581.1_pt1 | contig 11169 bp, 8 predicted proteins | sample 7446031 | NCBI WGS metagenome assembly JACCDQ01 (sample SAMN15323442, study PRJNA562643) | freshwater metagenome | isolation source: river surface water | place: USA:Blue River Watershed | collected 2017-08-17
CAGCTGCAGCGCATCTTCCACATGGCGGGTTTGAATGTGCGCGTGGGTTCGATCAACCCCGAAATCAAAGAGAACACCACGATCGATTTGCCCAACGGCGATAGCGTTACGCTGGAGCCAGTGATTCGTGGCAAGCATCGTTTGGGTTTGAAAGACTTTGACCCTTGCACCATCTTGCTCAACAACGATTTGAGCGCAGGCATTCCCGGCATCTTGGAAGACTTGCACGAGCAACATTTGTTGCCGCCGCTGCATGCCGGCTGGAGTGTGCGCCGCAAGAGCAAGCACTTTGAGTGCTACGAAGAAGTGGCCAAGCGTTTTGGCAAGCTGTTGGGTATCGACCCGTGGCTGATCAACCCCATGTTCAACCAGTGCGGCGAAGTCAACTTTGCCGAGGGCACTGGCATGGAATGCTTGCAAAGCAATGTGGATGCCTTGCTCACCAAGATCAAGCGCAAATACAAAGAGTACGGCATCAACGAAAAACCTTTCGTCATCGTCAAGGCCGACAACGGCACGTATGGCATGGGCATCATGACTGTGCGCGATGTCAAAGACCTGGATGTGCTCAACCGCAAGACGCGCAACAAAATGAGCGAGGTCAAAGACGGCCAAGAAGTGAACCAAGTCATCATCCAAGAAGGCGTGCTCACGCATGAGCGATTGAACGATGCGGTGGCCGAGCCCGTGGTCTACATGATGGACCGCTATGTGGTGGGCGGCTTCTACCGCGTGCACGCCGACCGTGGCGTAGACGAAAACTTGAACGCACCTGGTGCGAGCTTCGTGCCCTTGGCGTTTGAGCAAAGCGCGCACACGCCGCAGCCCGGCATGAAGCCTGGTGCGAGCGCCCCCAACCGCTTTTACATGTATGGCGTCATCGGTCGTTTGGCCATGTTGGCCGCGAGCTACGAGCTTGAAGCCACGGACCCTGAAGCAGAGAATTACGACTGAGGTAAATGATGGAACAACACGGTAAATCGTCGCTCGCGGCGCTCACCCTAGGCGCGATTGGCGTCGTTTACGGCGACATCGGCACCAGCGTGCTGTATGCGATGAAAGAAGTGTTTGGCTCGGGCCATGTGGAGTTCACACCCGACAACATCTACGGCATCTTGTCGATCTTCTTTTGGACACTCACAGTCATTGTGTCCATCAAATATGTGGCCTTGGTCTTGCGGGCCGATAACCACGGCGAAGGTGGCTTGGTGGCCATGTTGGCCTTGGCATCGATGGCGGTCAAAGACCGTCCGGTGTTGCGTCAGCGTATGTTGATCGTGGGTATTTTTGGTACATGTTTGTTTTATGGCGATGGCGTGATCACGCCAGCCATTTCTGTGCTGTCCGCAGTCGAGGGCTTAGAGGTGGTCTCGCCCGCTTTTAAGAAGTATGTGATCCCACTCACCATCGTGATTTTGTTTGGCCTCTTCGCCGTGCAAAAACGCGGCACCAGCGGCATCGGTAAATTCTTTGGTCCCATCACGGTGGTGTGGTTTGCTGCTATTGCCGCATTGGGCGTGTATCACATCGCCGAGCATCCAGAAATCATGTGGGCCATCAGCCCACACTATGCGGTGATGTTCATGGTCAACGAAACAGCCATCACATTCTTGATTTTGGGTGCTGTGGTCTTGTGTGTGACGGGCGGCGAAGCGCTGTATGCCGACATGGGCCACTTCGGCAAAAAGCCGATTCGTATCGCATGGTTCTTTGTGGTCATGCCTTCGCTCACGCTCAACTACTTTGGTCAAGGTGCCTTGTTGCTCAGCGACCCCTCTGCAGTGGCCAACCCCTTCTTCAATATGGCACCTGATTGGTTGCTCGTACCCTTGGTTGTGCTTGCTACGGCCGCCACGGTCATTGCATCGCAAGCTTTGATTTCAGGGGCCTTCAGCGTGACCAAGCAAGTGGTGCAAATGGGCTTCTTGCCACGCCTGCAAGTGCTGCACACCAGTGTCAAAGACACGGGGCAAATTTACATCCCTTTCGTCAACTGGGGTTTGTTTGCAGTCATCGTGTTGGCCGTGATGATGTTCAAGTCATCTAGTAATTTGGCGGCGGCTTACGGCATTGCGGTGTGTACCGACATGCTCATCACCACCGTGCTCACCTTCTTTGTGATTCACTACGGCTGGAAATATCCTTTCTGGTGGTGTTTGGCGGCGACAGGCTTTTTCTTCGCGGTCGACTTGGCTTTCTGGGCTTCGAACTTGTTGAAGTTGTTCGAAGGCGGCTGGTTCCCTCTGTTGATTGCTTCCGTCATCATGATGTTCATGCTGACTTGGCGCGATGGCCGAGCTATTCTTTATGAAAAGCGCAAAGAAGACGCGTTGGACTTGAGCAGCTTCTTGGATGCTGTGTTCTTGTCGCCTCCCACACGTGTGGAAGGCACCGCGGTGTTCTTGACGTCAGGCAAAGGCGCGGTGCCCAATGCCATGCTGCATAACTTGAAGCACAACAAAGTGCTGCACAAGCAAAACTTGTTTGTGAACGTGCAAAACCATGAAGTGCCTTGGATTGAAGAAAAAGAGCGCCTTGAGATCACAGAGATTGGCAACGATTGTTGGCAAGTTGTGATTCACTATGGTTTCAAAGACGACCCAGACGTGCCCGGTGCTTTGAGCCATCTCAATGGCATGGGCTGTGAAGTCAGCCCCATGACCACCAGCTACTTCTTGTCACGCGACAGCATCGTGCCCACCGTGGCAGGTGGCATGGCGCAATGGCGGGAGAAGCTGTTTGCGCAAATGCACCTCAACGCCAGCTCTGCTGCCGACTTCTTGAACTTGCCTAGCAACTCCGTGGTGGAGCTGGGCAGCAAAATCGAAATCTAAACTTCATGCACATCCTCTTCGTCGCAGACCCGCTGTCGTCCTTCAAGATTTACAAGGACACCACGTTTGCGATGATGCGTGAGGCGCAGCGTCGCGGTCACCAAGTGTTGGCCTGCGAGCCGCAAGACATCGTGTGGCAAAGCGGCCAGCAAGTGTCGGCACGCGTGCAGCAGGTGCGCTTGACGGGTGATGCGGACGATTGGTTTGAAGTGCAAAGCGTGGACGAGCACTACGCGCTCAAAAACGCAGGGGCTATCGTCATGCGTAAAGACCCGCCCTTTGATAGCGAGTACTTTTACGCCACGCACTTGCTAGAGCAAGCCGAGCGCGAAGGCGCGAAGGTGTTCAATAAGCCAGCCGCTTTGCGGGACCACCCCGAGAAGTTGGCCATTCTTGAGTTTGAAAAATTCATCAGCCCCACGCTGGTGACGCGCAGCGCCGATGCCATTCGCGCTTTTCATGCGCAGCACCGCGACATCATCTTGAAGCCACCCGACGGCATGGGTGGCATGGGCATCTTCCGCGTGAAGGACGATGGCTTGAACCTAGGTGCCATCATCGAAACCCTCAACCGTGACGGCGCACAAACCGTGATGGTGCAAAAGTTCATTCCCGCCATCGACAAAGGCGACAAGCGCGTGCTCGTCATCGGCGGCAAGGTTGTGCCTTATTGTTTGGCGCGTATTCCGCAAGGTGGTGAAGTGCGTGGCAACTTGGCCGCAGGCGGCAAGGGTGTGGCGCAGGCCATCTCTGCGCGCGACCAAGAAATTGCAGAAGCCCTCGGCCCCATCCTCGCCAAGCGTGGTTTGTTGCTGGTCGGCTTGGATGTGATTGGTGACTGCCTCACTGAAGTCAATGTGACCAGCCCCACTTGCTTTCAAGAGATCTTTGATCAGACTGGATTCGATGTGGCGGCGATGTTTATTGACGCGCTCGAAAACGCTACTGCTGAGGTCTGATCGCGGTTGGTGGTATTTGCTGTGGCTTACACCGCTGCGCGGTGAATGGCGCCACAACAAACACCGCCAACCGCGCTCAGACAAATTCAAGAACACGCTCAAACCTGCATAACCAGTACAGCCAGACACCCTTAGAAACTCAGCCACACAGCAGTCAGCGTTCGATGTGGCGCCATTCACCGCGCAGCGGTGTAAGCCACAGCGAATGCTGACTGATGCGTGGCGTGCAAGAGATAACAAGCAGCAACAGGAAAGACCTCAGTCAATGAGGCTAAAGATCAAGCGCGTAGCTGCCCATCCACAAACACCTTCAACTCTCCCGGAGCAAACGCCGTCCACACCTCATTGGTCGTCAAAGGCGCAGTCACTACAACAGCCACACGGTCATCCGGCGACGCGTGCTCAGCAAAGTTGATGCTCATGTCCTGGTCACTTAATGTCGCCTTCGAAAATGGATGCTTGCGTTCGATGTAGCAGAGGTTGGTCGATGCATGCGCCCACAAGGCCTGACCGTTCGATAACAAGAAGTTGAACGTGCCATGCTTGGCAATTTGCGGTACCAACTCTTTCAGCGTGAGCGTGAGTTCATCAATCGACGGCACGCTGGCGTGTGACTTGGCCATCTCTTGCATCAGCCAGCAAAACGCCAACTCACTGTCGGTGTCGCCCACAGGCTTGAAGCCGCCATGCATGCGTGGCGCGTAGTTCTCTAAATTGCCGTTGTGCGCAAACACCCAGTAGCGGCCCCATAGTTCACGCACGAATGGGTGACAGTTCTCCAAAGACACAACGCCTTGCGTCGCCTTGCGGATGTGTGAAATGACATTGCGGCTTTTGATGGGGTACTTACGAATCAGCTCAGCTACAGGTGAGGTACTAGCTGGCAAGTGGTCAATGAAGTGACGCAAACCACGGTCTTCCTCTGACCCCTCAAAAAACGCGATGCCCCAACCATCGGCATGGTGATCTGTGACTCCCGCGCGTTGCGCAAAACCACTGAAGCTAAACGTGGCGTCTGTGGGGTTTTTGCAGTTGAGGCCGAGCAGTTGACACATGGTGTTTCAAGAAAAATCAGAGGGACTGTTGGCGCGGCTGGCGAATACGCCACGCCGCCAACAGTGCCAGCATACAAACAAATGAGAGCATCAAAAACACTTCGTCAAACGCAGCCAAGCGTGTGGCAGAAGTGGCGGTGTTCTTGAGTGAATCGCCGTGCACGGCCAATCGCCACTCGAGCAAGATGCCGCAAAGGCTCACGCCCGCAGCGCCGCCGAGCATGCGCAAAAAGTTGATCACGCTGGCACCTTGAGGAATCAAGCTGCCGTCCATGCCGCGCATGGCACCGATGTTGAGCGAGGGCAAGATAAAGCCCAAGCCTACGCGTCCCAAAATTGCAAAAGCCACCAGCACCCACAAGCCCGTTTGTAAATTCACGGTGAGCATGAGTGCAAAAGAAAGTGCCAGCAACACCAAGCCAAAACTCACCATCAGATGCGTGGGGTGTGTGCTGGAGTAGCGGCCTACGATGGCAATGGTGAAGGCCAGCAGCAATCCGGATGGCAGCAGCAAAGTGCCTACATAGCTGGGTGACAAGCCAAGGCCTAGCTGCAAATACAAAGGCAACAAATAAGTGGAGCCAAACATCGCAATGCCATAGATGAATGCCACGGTGGTCCCCATCGCGAAAGGGCGATGGGCAAACAAAGCTAAGTTCATCAAAGGCTTGCCATCGTTTTTCGTTTGCACACGTTGCCACGCCACAAAGCCAACAGTGCACAAAGCTGCTGCGCCGATCAAGGCAAGAGACCCTGTTACATTGCCGCTGTGCAACATCACCAAGCCATTGAGCAAACACAGTGTGCCAACGGTGGCGAGCGCGAGACCACCCAGATCGAGCGAAGGTTTACCGTGGTTGGCGCTGACGCCACCAGGCGCAGTGGTGGGCACATAGCGCATGGCCATCCACATCGAGATGGTGCAGAACGGCACGACCATGAAGAACAAGGCGCGCCAACTCATCCAGTCCACCAACAAGCCGCCAATGCTGGGACCAAGCGCGGGGGCTAACACCACGCCCATGCCAAAGAAGCTGTTGGCACGGCCTTGTTCTGAAGTGTCAAATGCTCGCAAGATGATGATGGCGGGAATGGGTTGCACCACGCCTGCCGCTAAGCCTTCAATCACGCGTGCTGCCAGCACTAAGTTGTAATCGGCGGAGAGACCGCCTGCGATGCCTGCCGTGAGCAGTACCCACATGCAACCCATGTAAGTGGTGCGATAGCCGAAGCGCGCCAACAACCATGGCGTGGTGAGCATAGAGACGGTCATGGCCACCATGAAGCTGGAGCTCACCCACTGTGCTGACTCTTGGCCAATGCCAAACTGCAAACTCATGTCGGGAATGCCCACGTTCATGATGGTCGACGACATGATGGCGGCCATCGAGCCAATCATCACTGTGGTCAGCATCAACCAGCGGTGGCGCGTACCGTAACGGCTTTGCAGATCAGCCAGTGAGCCACGTTCAGCCATGAACTTCTTTCGCGACGCACGCTTGGCAAATACAAGCTTTGTTCTGCGCAGCGGCGGGTACCTTGGCCAGCAACTCAGCAGAGAACGACACGTTCACACACCAGCATTCGGCAATGGGCTGCCTCGTGGCTTTGGCTACCTCCATGGCGCATTGATTGGGCTGGCCGCACAAGGGGCAGGCACAGGCATCCACAGGGGCCAATGAGGGTTTAGACATGTCTGAAAGTGTAGCGAAGCGAACAAGGCACAATCACAAAAACATATGTACGAATTTCCGCCCACCCCAGAAGCCGCTCAGTTGCGGTTAGACCATGTCAGCCCCAAAGACTATGCGCACACGCGCAATGCGTTGGATGGTGCGGTCACACATTTGTCGCCGTATCTGACGCATGGGTTTTTGAGCGTGCCTGATATAGCAAGTGCCATGTACCACCAGTACCGTGTGGGCGTGCAACACAAGCTCATTTATGAGTTGGGGTGGCGTGAATACTTTCAACACCTGCATCAGCAGTTGGGCGAGGGTATTGGTCAGTCGCTGCGCGAAGGTGTGTTGCCGGATTCGGAATACAGCACCGAGTTGCCAGAAGACGTGCGCCATGCGTGCACCCGTGTGCCTGTGATCGACAACGCCATTCGCATGCTCTACACCACGGGCTATTTGCACAACCATGCGCGCCTGTGGGTGGCCAGCTACATCGTGCACTTGCGCAAAGTGCACTGGCGTGTCGCAGCCGATTGGATGTACAGCCATTTGCTCGATGGCGATATCGCCAGCAACTACCTCAGTTGGCAGTGGGTGGCGGCCACCGGCAGCAACAAGCCGTATTTGTTCAATGCAGACACGGTGGAAAAATTTGCCCCCGAAATTTGGCATAGCCGTGGCACATCGATTGATGTGAGTTATGAGCTGATGGAAATCTTGGCGACCAGTCAGGCAACCGTCGCGCAAGTGCGCAAGAACGAATTGGCTTGGGATGAGCCAGCTGTGTTTGCCGAACCGCCAGCTGAATTAGGCTTTACAAAACCTGTCGCCGCTGACGTGACAGGCAAACATGTGTGGCTGGTGCATCCATGGGTGCTGGCCAATTTGCCTGCTGACTTGCCTGAGGATGTGGTGTGCGTGGCCGTGGCATTTGCAGAACACACACATGCGTATCCGTGGAATGCTTTGCGGTGGAATTTTGTCGGCGAGCGTATGGCGGCGCTCACGCCGCATCGCTGGTTTGGCACAGCTGAAGACGTGTTGCAGGCATTGGCTGGTGCGCAGAGCGTGCAAACCGTGGCGCATCTGTGTTTGCCAGACCTTGCTGAGAGCAAGGTGCAGTTGCGGCCTGCGCCGCGTTTGTTCCGTCAACTCGACAAGCCCATGGACTCGTTCAGCAAATGGTGGGTGCAGGTGAACAAAAATGTGCGCCATTTGCAGCAACTGGTGTACCCGCTGCCCACGCGGAAACCAGCGCCTTAATCCTGCATTGAAACGCCTTATTCGCCAGGTGCGGGCGTGACCTTGGTGATGAAGTATTCCGTCTCACCAAAGCAGCTGGGCAAGCCTTTGTGCTGCTCGTATTCCACCACCACTTTTTGGCCAATCTGTTTGTTGATCTGGTCAGCCACTGCATCGTCACGCACGGTGAACGCGAATTTTTCTGGAATTGCGGGAAGAGTGGCTAGTGCACGAATTTGTTCGCCTTCCCATGTTTTGCAAATCCAACCTTTGTAGGAGAGCTTTTGCACAAAGCCCACGCTCTCGCCTTTAGAGTAGGTGAAGTGGTACGAGAACAGCAGATACACGCCCGCAGCAATCAGCACAGTCAAGACCAAGCCAATCACGGTGCGCAAAGCAAAGCGAAGGGTGGCGCTAATCAGAGGGTGTGTCATGGCAGTGGCTCAATCAAATAAATGCAATGAGTGAATCATAGTTCGCAGCGCCCATGAAAAACGGCTCCCGAAGGAGCCGTTTTCTGTTACGTCACATGGCAGTGTTAGGCTTGACCAGCCTTCACCTTCAAACGCCATGCGTGCAGCAGTGGCTCGGTGTAGCCGCTAGGCTGCTCTTTGCCTTTGAACACCAAGTCGAGGGCAGCTTGGTAAGCAGGGGCTTTGGCAAAACGGCCAGCCATTTTTTGGTACAGCTTGTCGCCTGCGTTTTGCTTGTCCACCACCGAAGCCATGCGCTTGAATGTGGCCTTCACTTCTGCCGGTGTCACCACGCCGTGGTGCAACCAGTTGGCAATGTGTTGGCTAGAAATGCGCAGCGTGGCGCGGTCTTCCATCAGGCCGACGTTGTGGATGTCTGGCACTTTCGAGCAGCCCACGCCTTGGTCAACCCAGCGCACCACGTAGCCCAAGATGCCTTGCACGTTGTTGTCCAACTCTTGCTGCTTTTCAGCAGGCTTCCAGTTGGGCTTGGCTGTCACGGGTACTTGTAGCAAGTCGTTCAAGAGGCTGTCACGCACCTTGTTGTAGTCAACCTTCTCCAGCTCTTTTTGCACGTCGGTGACTTTGACTTGGTGGTAATGCATGGCGTGCAACACGGCTGCTGTGGGGCTTGGCACCCACGCAGTGTTAGCGCCCGCTTTGGGGTGACCAATTTTTTGCTTCAACATCTCGGCCATCAGATCGGGCATGGCCCACATGCCTTTGCCGATTTGCGCTTTGCCGCGCAAGCCGCATGACAAACCTGCCAACACGTTGTTCTTTTCGTAGGCTTGAATCCATGCGCTGGTCTTCATATCGCCTTTGCGCAACATGGGGCCAGCTTGCATGGCGGTGTGCATTTCGTCGCCGGTGCGGTCCAAGAAGCCGGTGTTGATGAACGCCACGCGGCTAGACGCTGCGGCGATACAGGCCTTCAAGTTCACGCTGGTGCGGCGCTCTTCGTCCATGATGCCGAGCTTGACGGTGCTGTCAGCCAAGCCCAAAACTTTCTCAACGCGACCAAACAACTCGCAGGCAAACGCCACTTCAGTGGGGCCGTGCATTTTGGGTTTGACGATGTATACAGAACCTGTGCGTGAATTGCGAATGCCTTTTTTGCCGTGGCCTTGCAGGTCGTGCAAAGCAATGGTCGTGGTGATGACTGCGTCCATGATGCCCTCTGGAATTTCGTGCATCGCGCCGTCTTTACCTTTGTAAAGAATGGCGGGGTTGGTCATCAAGTGGCCCACATTGCGAAGGAACAGCAATGAGCGGCCGTGCAATTTAACGGGCTGACCGTCTTTGCCTTTGTATTCGCGGTCTGCATTCAAACCACGAGTGAAGGTCTTGCCGCCTTTTTCAACGGTTTCGGTCAAGGTCCCTTTGACGATGCCCAACCAGTTGCCGTAGGCCAACACTTTGTCGTCGGCATCCACCACGGCCACTGAATCCTCTAAGTCGAGGATGGTGGACAAAGCGGCTTCCACAATCAGGTCGCTCACACCTGCTGGGTCAGTCGCGCCGATGGCGGTGTTGCGGTTGATTTGCAAGTCGAGGTGCAGACCGTTGTGCACGAACAGCACAGATGAAGGCTCTGCCATCTTGCCTTGGAAGCCCACAAACTGAGCAGCCTTGGCCAGCTTGGTGGTCTTGCCTCCTTTGAGTGTGACGATCAATTCACCGTTCACCACAGCGTAGCCGGTGGAGTCGATGTGTGAACCGCTCTTCAAAGGCACGGTACGGTCGAGCACGAAGCGTGCGTATTGAATAACCTTCGCGCCGCGCTTGGGGTTGTATGCACCAGCTTTTTCGCAGCCGTGTGTTTCTGGCAAAGCGTCTGTGCCGTACAACGCGTCATACAAAGAGCCCCAACGTGCGTTGGCTGCGTTCAAAGCGTAACGTGCATTGAGTACGGGCACCACGAGTTGTGGGCCAGCTTGCAAAGCCAATTCAGCGTCGACGTTTTTGGTGGTGGCGTTGACCTTGTCGGGTTGAGGCACGAGGTAGCCAATTTTTTCTAAGAACTTGCGGTAGGCCTTCATGTTCTTGATGGGGCCTGGGTTGGCGCTGTGCCAGTGATCCATTTCTGTTTGCAGGCGGTCACGTTCTGCCAACAAGGCGATGTTCTTGGGGGCCAAGTCTTGCACGATGGCGTCGAAACCTTTCCAGAATTTGTCGCTGCTCACACCGGTGTCGGGTAGCACTTGGGTCTCGACGAATTTGTACAAGTTGGTAGCAACTTGCAAGCTGTGAACTTGCGTACGAGGCGTAGAAGCTTGGCTCATGGTGAAAACTTTCTGGGTAGAAAACAAAAACAAAAAATTCAGTTGCTATCTTAGGAGATGAGACTGAAAGAATTCTGTCGCCAAATTAGGCGAATGCTCTGACAAATAGTTGCGTAATCCTTGGTTTACTTCTCTGGGACTAACAAGTGACCCAAGTGCAAGCCACGCCATGTGTTGCTGGAGAGCTTGAGAATGAGCAGCGTGGTGATGGCCAGTAGCACCAAAGCCGGAAGTTCAAGCCATCTTCCGCCGGCTTCTTGTGAAAGCGTGAGTGTCAGACCCGTAAAGGCGGCCAAAGGAAAACTCATGCCCCAGTGTGGCAAGCCAAAAGGTTGCGACAGTATGGGACGGACTTGTGTTAACACCCATGCCAGCAATATCACTGCGACGCCCCACATGCCCCACACCACAAGCATGGGTGCGCCAAGAAGCATCAAGCTCATGCCACCTACTGAAGGAGGCACCAAGGTGATAAAGAGGGTGGGTGTCATGCGCTCAGGCAGTGGGCCGGCCTGTACCAGCCGTATAAAAAATAAGGTTTGCAGTACGGGCCACATGAGTAGACCAAACCCTAGTTGGGCAGTTGCCCATGTTTCTAAACCCAACGGCACGCCGCCCAATGGGGCCAATACATTGCCCACG